>OFCY01000024.1_pt1:22500-36421 | contig 36421 bp, 32 predicted proteins | sample 1520981 | NCBI WGS metagenome assembly OFCY01 (sample SAMEA2532533, study PRJEB24079) | metagenome
GGCGCGCCTCGAGTTCTTCGGGCTTGATGATTTCGTCGGCGCCACGGCCGATCAGGGAAAGGGCTTCTGCGGGGGACAAGGCAAGGTCTTCCGGGTGAGGCCGACGTGAACAGGCGCCGACAAAGTTGAACATCTGGTTAAAGCGAAGTTAAGCGTGATGCTAGTCAAAAAAGCCAATTGGCTCAATGGTTTGACGCGAACTCTTAGTGTGACTATGTTACGCCGATTAGGGTCCCGTCTTGGGGCCGAGGTTCGGTTAGATGCAGACTCATGGGGACGGCAGCCGCCGTAAGCAGCACTTCCAGCAACGCCTGGAACTCCTTCGCGATTCCGCCCTGCACCAGCGGGTGAAGCAACATCTGCCGACCGGCCGATGGACCCGCCGCCACTGGATCCACGCCAGCCTCTTCACCACCATCGGCATCATGCTCGCCACGATCGTGCCGGGCTTTTCCAACGCGATCCAGCCGCCGTCCACCACCGATGCGCGCGCAACGCTCACCCTCAAGCTTCCGCAATTGTCGCGCGAGCGCCTGGAGGGCGTGGCCGGCGACAGCTGGCAGCTGGTGCGGGTCAAGCCGGGCCAGACGCTGGGGTCGATCTTCGAGGAGTTGAATATCCCGGCGACGACCATGCATGCGCTGCTGAAAAACGCCAATGCCAAGCAGGCGCTCACCCGCCTCAAGCCCGGCACCGAACTGGCCTTCGATCTGCCGGTGACCGGCGAACTGCGCACCCTGCGCTATGACCGCGATCCGCAGCATCGCGTCGAGCTCAGCATCGATGGCGAAAAAGTCAGCGAAAAAGTCGTCACCCGCGAGACCACCACCCGCACCGTGGTACTGAGCGGCAAGGTCGGCCGCTCGCTCAATCGCTCGGCACGCAAGGCCGGCCTGACCGCCGCCAACGTCAACTCGCTGACCGACGACATCTTCAAGTACGACATCGACTTCAACTCCGATCTCGGTCCGGAGGATCGCTTCAGCGTGGTGGTCGAGCAGACCTGGCGCGAGGGCGAACTGATCAGCACCGGGCCGGTGCAGGCCGCGACCTTCACCGTCGACGGCAAGCTGCATTCGGGTTTCCGCTTCTCCCGTCCGGGCGGCAAGCCGGAATACTTCACCGCCGCCGGCCGGCCGTTGAAGAAGAACTTCATCCGCATGCCGATTCCGTACGCGCGCCTGAGCTCGAAGTTCGGTGCGCGCCGCCATCCGGTGCTGGGCACGATGCGCATGCACAAGGGCGTGGACTACGCCGCGGTGACCGGCACGCCGATCATGGCCGCCGGTGACGCGCGCGTGCAGTTCGCCGGCTGGCAGAACGGCTATGGCCGGGTAGTGATCTTGGATCACGGCCGTGGCCACACCACGCTGTACGGCCACATGTCGCGCCTGGGCAAGATCAAGGTTGGCCAGCGGGTCGCGCAGGGCACGGTGATCGGTTACGTCGGTTCCACCGGCCTGGCCACCGGTCCGCACCTGCACTACGAATTCCGCATCAATGGCGTGCACCGCAATCCGCTGTCGGTGACGATGCCGCCGCCGGAACCGCTGGCCGGCGCGCAACTGGCTTCGTTCCGCACCTACACCGCCAATGCGCTCGCGCGCATCCGCACGGTGGAGAACATCATCTACGCCGACGTTTCCCCGGCCGAGCCGGCCAAGGAAACCCAGGTCGCCGACGCCAAGAAGCCGGCCGGCAAGTCCAAGAAAGGCTGAGCCGCGATACCGGGACTCCCGCGGACGCGGGAGTCCCATGGCGTAATCTTCGGCGTACCCGGCGCGTGCGCGCACAGTCACGGAATCTTGCAATGTCCCCTGCCGACGCGGCGTCCCCGGCGCTTTTCCTGGGCCTGATCTCCGGTACCAGCGCCGACGGCATCGATGCCGCCCTGGTGCGTTTCGATCAGCACGCATCCGCGCTGCGTTGTGAGCTGCTGCTGGGCCGCACCTATCGCTGGGACGAGGCCACGCGCGGTGCGCTGATCGCGCTCGGCCAGGGGGGCGATGCTCCTTCGCTGGATGACGTGGGCCGGCTGGATGCGGTGACCGGCATCCATTTCGCTGACGCGGCCTTGCGCCTGCTCGACGAAGCAGGCGTTTCGGCCCGCGACGTCCGCGCGATCGGTTCGCACGGCCAGACCATCCGCCATCGTCCGCACGCCGATCCTCCCTTCACCTGGCAGATCGGCGACGGCAATGTGATCGCCGAACGCAGCGGCATCGACACGGTGGCCGATTTCCGCCGCCGCGACGTCGCCGCCGGCGGCCATGGCGCACCATTGATGCCGGCTTTCCACGCCGCCCTGCTGGGGTCGGCGGACGAGGAGCGGGCGGTGTTGAACCTCGGCGGCATCGGCAACTTCACCCTGTTGCCGCGCAGCGGCGACGGGATCGCGGTGCGCGGTTTCGACACCGGCCCGGCCAACGCATTGATGGACGCCTGGTGCGAACGCCACACCGGCGCGGCGTTCGATGCGGGCGGCGCGTTCGCGGCCGGCGGCCAGGCCGATGAGGCGCTGCTGGCGCGATTGCTCGAAGAGCCCTGGTTCGCCCTGCCGCCGCCCAAGAGCACCGGACGCGAGCAGTTCCACCTGGCCTGGCTGGAGGCGCGATTGGGCGACCCTGCGATATCGCCCGCCGACGTGCAGGCCACCCTGCTGGAACTGACCGCGGCCACGGTCGCCGACGCCCTGCGCGCCAACCAGCCCGGCACGCGCCGGGTGCTGGTCTGCGGCGGCGGCGTACACAACGCGCGCCTGATGGCGCGGCTGGCGGCCTGGATGCCGGAGACGAGCGTCGAGTCCACCGCGGCTCACGGGCTGGATCCGGATTTCGTGGAGGCGATGGGTTTCGCCTGGCTGGCCCGGGAAACCCTCGCCGGACGGCCCGGCAACCTGCCCGCCGTCACCGGCGCCAGCGGGCCGCGGGTGCTTGGAACGGTGTTTCCGGCCTGAGCCGGCTCAGAAACCCTTGCCGGCCGGGACGTCCTTCAGGGCGTTGATCGCCGCCGTCAGCGCGTCCACTTCGCCGTCATCGAAACCGCTGCGGACTTCCGCCTCGCAGTGGAACAGGCCCTGCTCGATCAGGTTGAACAGCGTGTCGTGCATGTTCCAGCCACGGGCCTGGGCGATCCGGCGGATCCGGTCGGTCAGCAGCGGATCGATGTCCTTCAGCACGATGTCGGTCATCTCGTTCCCCCTTTCCTGCCCTGCGCGTCCCCGGTCAGCCTGCTCCTGCTCAGGATGACGTGCCGCCACCTTCATTCTCACGGATATGCTTCCACAACCAGGCCAGCAGCAGCAGCGTCGGGATGACCGTGAGCGCGCTCATCAGGAAAAAGGCGCTGTAGGACGTGGCCTCGACGACGTAACCGGACACGCCGCCGATGAACTTGCCCGGCAGGTTCGCCAGCGACACCAGCAATGCGTACTGGGTGGCGGTGAAGTTGCGGTTGGTCAGCGATGACATGAACGCCACCAGCACGGTACCGGCGAAACCCTGCGACAGGTTGTCGGCGGTGATGGCGGCATAGAACGCCCAGATTTCGGAAGGGTGCTGGGCCATCAGCAGGAAGGCGATGTTGGAGCAGGCCACCGCGATCGCCGCGAGCGCCAGCATCCGGCGGAAGCCGAACGCGGCCACGCAGACGCCGCCCAGGAAAGCGCCGGCGATGCCGGTCCACACCCCGTACAACTTGGAGACGGTGGCGATGTCGGCCTTGCTGTAGCCGGAGTCCAGGTAGAACGGCCCGGCCATCACCCCGATCACCTGGTCCGGGAACTTGAACAGGCCCACGAACAGCAGCAGCACCACGCCCAGCATTAGGGTATTGGTCTGGAAGAAGCTGACAAAGGGTTGCCAGAACGCGCCGATGAAATCGATGCGCCGGCTCACGGCCGCTTCGGGCGCGTCGGGTTCGCGACTGAACAGCGTGGCCAGGATCGGTAGCAGCATCAGCGCGGTCATCGCCAGGTAGGCGTTCTTCCAGCCGCTGAATTCGGCGATGTAGAGCGCACCAGCGCCGGCCAGGATCAGGCCGATCCGGTAGCCCAGCGTGTAGGTGGCGGCGAGCGCGGCCTGCGCCTCGGCCGGCGCGATCTCGATGCGGTAGGCGTCGACGACCGAATCCTGGGTCGCGCCGGCAAGCGACGCGAACAGTACCCATCCCACCAGCGCGCTGACACCGAGTTCGGGGCGGGTGAAGGCCAAGGCGAACAGTCCCGCCGCCACGCCCACCTGCGCCACCAGCAGCCAGGAACGGCGACGTCCCAGGAAGGCGGTCAGCGGAAACGTGTAGCGGTCGACCAAGGGCGCCCACAGGAACTTGAGCAGGTAGAAGAAGCTGGCGAGGCTGATCAGGCCGATGCTGCCCAGATCCAGTCCCACGTCGCGCAGGCGGGTACTGAGCGTCGCCGACGCAATCAGCAGGAACGGCAGGCCGCTGCCGAAGCCGAGCAGCAGCATGGTGAAGGCGGCCGGCGTGGCGAACGCCCGCCGGATGCCGGACCAGCCCTTGTAGGACACCGGCGTCTTGGCCGCCGCGGGCGCACTCATCCGGCGTAGTCCACCGTGAACGGCGCGTGGTCGGAGAACCAGCTGTCGCGATAAATCGCGCAGCGCTGCAGGCGCTCACGCAGCGACGGGGTGACGAACTGGTAGTCGATGCGCCATCCGACGTTGTTGGCACGCGCGCCGCCGCGGTTGCTCCACCAGGTGTAGTCCTGGCCTTCCGGATGCAGGCTGCGGTAGGCATCGACCCAGCCGCCCTCATCCACGCACATGCCGTTGAGCCAATCACGCTCGGCGGGCAGGCAGCCGGAGTTCTTCTGGTTGCTGGTCCAGTTCTTGATGTCCAGGCGGGTGCGCACGATGTTCCAGTCGCCGCACAGCACGTAGTCGCGGCCGCTGCGGCGCCATTCGTCCAGGATCGGCGCCAGCCAGTCCATCACCTTGAACTTGAAGCCCTGCCGCAGTTCACCGGATGAACCGGACGGAATGTAGAAGGAGACCACGCTGAGATTGCCGTAGCGCGCTTCCAGGTAGCGGCCCTCCTCGTCGAACTCGTCCCAGCCCAGCGCGGTGCGCACTTCGTCGGGTTCGCGCCGGCTGTAGATCGCCACGCCGCTGTAGCCCTTCTTGGTGGTGGCGTCGCGGAACCATGCCTTGTAGCCCTCCGGCAGGAAGGCAGGGCCGCTGAGCTGGTGTTCCTGCGCCTTGGTCTCCTGCACGCACAGCACGTCGGCGTCCTGCTGGCCGAACCACTCGAAGAAACCCTTGTTGGCGGCCGAACGCAGGCCGTTGGCGTTGAAACTGATGATGCGCATGTGAAAAACGGTCCGCGGAACGGGAAGGAAGTCGCAAGAGCGTACCGCATGCGTGGAGGCCGGTGGCACGGAACCGCTATGCTTTCACCCCTCGCCCGCCAAACGCACCGCCATGTCCGATCACCGCGCCCGCTTCCTCCAGCTCGCCCTGCACGCGCAGGCCCTGCGCTTTGGCGAGTTCACCCTCAAGTCCGGCCGGCTCAGTCCCTACTTCTTCAACGCGGGCCGGTTCGACAGCGGCGCCCGCCTGGCCGAACTGGCGGCCTGCTACGCCGACGCGGTGGATGCGGCGGGTCTGCAGTTCGATCTGCTGTTCGGTCCGGCCTACAAGGGCATCCCGCTGGCGACCGCGGTAGGCTGCGAGTACGCGCGGCGCGGTCGCGACGTGCCGCTGGCCTTCAACCGCAAGGAAGCCAAGGAGCACGGTGAAGGCGGCCTGCTGATCGGTGCACCGCTGGATGGCCGCGACGTGCTCATCGTGGACGACGTCATCACCGCGGGGACCGCCATCCGCGAGGCGCTGGGGCTGATCCGCGCCGGTGGCGGCCGTCCGGCCGGCATCGTGGTGGCACTGGATCGCCAGGAAGTGCTGACCGAACCCGGCGGCGAGGAAGGCAGCCCGCGGCTGTCGGCCGCGCAGTCGGTGGCGGCCGAGACCGGAGTGCCGGTGGTCGCCGTCGCCAGCCTGCACGATCTGCTTGATTTCGCGGGGGAAAGCGCGGACCTTGTACACCACCGCGAACGCCTGCTCGCCTACCGGGCGCGCTATGGCAGCGGTTCGTCGGACTGACGGCAGCAGGGGGCCGTACATGCGCAGTTCCATCTTGTGGCTGGCGGTGCCGCTGGGCCTGGCGTCGATGGCGGTGGCCGTCGCGCAGGAAAAGCCCGCCGGCAAGAAGCTCTACTGCTGGAACGAGAACGGCCAGCGCGTATGCAGCGACGCCCTGCCGGCCGAGGCGGTGTCGCGCGCGCGCCAGGAAATCAACGCCGCCAGCGGCCTGCGCACCGGTGAAGTGGATCGGGCGCTGACCGAAGAGGAGCGCGCGCAGGCCGAAGCGGCCAGGATCCAGGCGCAGCTGGACGAAGCCGCGCTGGAGACCCGCCGCCGCACCGAGCAGGCGATGCTGCTGTCCTACCGCAGCGAGGAAGATTTGCGACGGGTGTTCAACGAACGCATCGCCATCGTCGACAACAACATCAAGACCGCGTGTTACAACGTGGTCAGCCTGCGCGAGGGCCTGGTCAGCCTGCTGCAGACCGCCGGCGATCGGGAACTGGCCGGGCGAGCCGGTGCCGGCCGAAACCACCGCCAGCATCCGCAGCCGCCACGCGGACCTGATGCGCCAGCGCCAGTTGCAGGCCAGCTTCGAGCGGCAGCGCGCGGAACTGGACGTGGAAATCGATCAGATCCTGCAGCGCTACCGCGAAATGAAAGGGCCCGATCCGGCCGCCGCCACGCCGGCCGCCGCTGCCGGAACCACACCGGCCTCCACGCCGCCCGGCGCCTGAGGCGCGCGTCGCCCGGGCGCGGCATATGCCGCCGCGCCGGGCCGCCGCCGTTGTTCCGGACAGGACGGCTAGAAGGTTGCGGTCAGATCCGGCGCCACCGATGCCAGGTGGGCGCGGAACACGTCCTTGATGCGCGCGAGCGCCGCTTCGTCGTCGGCTTCGAAACGCAGCACCAGGATGGGCGTGGTGTTGGAGGCGCGCAGCAGGCCCCAGCCGTCGTCCCAGTCCGCGCGCAGGCCGTCGATGGTCGCCACGCGGGCGCCGTCGAAACGCGCCGTTTCGACGAAGCGCTCGACCACCGCGTGCGGCGTTTCCGCTTCCACCGGCACCTTGATCTCCGGGGTGGTGATGCCGTCCGGCAGCGCCGACAGCACCTCCGACGGAGTCTCTCCGCGCAGGGCGAGGATTTCCAGCAGGCGCGCGGCCGAATACAGGCCGTCGTCGAAGCCGTACCAGCGTTCCTGGAAGAAGAAGTGGCCGCTCATCTCGCCCGCCAGTTCGGCGCCGGTTTCGCGCATCTTGGCCTTGATCAGCGAGTGCCCGGTCTTCCACATCAGCGGCGTGCCGCCGTTGCGCAGGATCCAGGGCTGCAGCTTTCCGGTGCACTTCACGTCGTAGATGATCATCGCGGCCGGGATTGCGTTCCAGCACGTCGGCAGCGAACAGCATCACACCCGGTCGGGGAAGATCACTTCGCCTTCCTTGGTCACCACGCCCAGGCGGTCGCCGTCGCCGTCGAAGGCCAGGCCCAGATCGGCGTCGAAACGCTTGACCATCTGGATCAGGTCTTCCAGGTTGTGCGGCTCGCTGGGATCGGGGTGGTGGTTGGGGAACGTGCCGTCCACTTCGCAATACAGCGGAATGACATCCGCGCCGATCGATTCGAGCAGGCGTGGCGCGATGTCGCCGGCCACGCCGTTGCCGGCGTCCAGCACCACCTTCAGCGGACGCTCCAGTTGCACGTCGTCGGCGATCCGCTGGATGTAGTCGGCGGCGATGTCGCGTTCCTGCACTTCGCCCGGAACAGGGGCTTCATGCAGCCGGCCGTCGCGGATGCGCTCGTACAGATCGGTGATGGTGGCGCCGGACAGGGTTTCACCGCCCACCACGATCTTGAATCCGTTGTAGTCCGGCGGATTGTGGCTGCCGGTGACCGCCACGCAGCTGCCGGCGCGCAACTGGTAGGCGCCGAAATAGGCGACCGGCGTGGGGACCATGCCGATGTCGATGACGTTGCGGCCGGCGCGGCGCAGGCCGGCGATCAGCCCGGCCACCAGTTCCGGGCCGGACAGGCGGCCGTCGCGGCCGACCACGATGTCGGTCAGGTCCTGCTCCTGCATCACGCTGCCGATGGCCTGGCCGATGCATTCGGCGACCTCGACGTTGAGGGTTTTGCCGACGATGCCGCGGATGTCGTACGCGCGGAAGATGCCGGGATCGACGTCCACCGGAATTCGTTCTCTGCTCATGCTGCCTGTCTGTGGGGGGGAATTCGTCGGCCGGGCCACCGGCGGCAGCGGATCGCGCTCCAATGCCTGGCCGAGCGTGGGTTCGTCGGCGTCGGCCACGACCGCCTCGCCGCGGCGCAGGGCGGGAATCTTCAGGCCGCCGCGGGCCGCCAACCAAGCGAGTACGGCCAGCGCGGCCGCCAGCACGGCGCCCATCGAGCTGCCCAGCGGGCCGAGGCCGAACGGGCCGGGTTCGCTGTCCGGTTGCGCCGCGGCCACGCGCAGGCCGGTCTTGCCCACGGCATGCGCCATCACTTCGGCGCCGTCGGCCAGGTTCGCGTTGCCGCGCTGGACGACATTGAAACTGCCCTGGCGCAGGGCCAGGTAGGTGCCTGGCGGCATCGCGCCGGCTTCAAAGCCGGCGGTCAGCCGGGACAGCGGCAGGCGTGTGTAGACCACGCCCAGCGGTGTGTCCGCCGCCAGCCCGAACGCCGTCTTGCCCTGGTCGCGGACGACGCGCGCGACCACCGCCGGTCCCTGCTGCGCGGCTTCCAGCAAGGCCAGACGGCTGTAGCCGAACGCCGCCGGATCCGCGTACGCCTGGGCCAGGTCGCGCGGCATGATTTCCACGTGCTCGACGTCGGCCCATCCCTGCCGGATGGCCTGCGCCGTCGCGGCGGGATCGCCGTCGGCCAGCGCGGCCTTCACCGGGTCGCTGGCCATGCGCCGGGTCAACTGCGCGATCTGGTCGCGATAAGCCGATTCCAGCGCGGCCACGCCGGCATTGCGGGCCTGTTCCAGCGCCTCGCCGCGATCGGCGTCGCGCCACTGCCGCACACCGCTCCAGCCCAGCCATCCGGCGAGCAGAAGGCTCAGCACGGCCAGCCCGGGCAGTGCCCGCGAAAGGTCACCCAGCGGCAACCGACGTCCACCTTCGCTCGATTTGCTCATCCGCGCCCGTCCCCCTCAGCGCAATCCGGTATGGCCGAAACCGCCTGCTCCCCGGGCGCTGTCGGCGAATGCGTCCACGACCTGGAAGCTTACGCGCACGATGGGCAGCACCACCAACTGGGCGATGCGATCGCCGGGCTGGATGGTGAAGGCCTCGTGTCCGCGGTTCCAGACGCTGATCAGCAGCGGTCCCTGGTAGTCGGCGTCGATGAGGCCGGTGCCGTTGCCGAGCACGATGCCGTGCCGGTGGCCCAATCCGGAGCGCGGCAGCACCACCGCGCACAGCTGCGGATCCGCCAGGTGCACGGACAGGCCGCTGGGCACCAGCGCGGCGTCGCCGGGCTGCAGGGTGAGGGTGGCGTCGAGCGCCGCGCGCAGATCGACGCCGGCGCTGGCCTCGGTCGCATAGGCGGGCAACGGCCATTCATCGCCGAACCGGGGGTCCAGCAGTTTTAGTTCCACGGATTGCGTACCAGCCGGGCTCATGCGTTCAGTCGCTCCACGATCAGATCCATCAGGGCATCGGCCAGCCGGGTCTTCGGCGCCGAACCGAAATCGCGCTCGCCGTCCTTCCAGTAGGCGACCAGCGCGTTCTGGTCGCTTTCAAAACCGCCTTCGGCGATGCCGACCCGGTTGGCGACGATCATGTCCAGGCGCTTGGCCTGCAGCTTGCCGCGTGCGTAGTGCTCGACGTTTTCGGTCTCGGCGGCGAAACCGACCACCAGTTTCAGCGCCTGGGTCTGGGCCGCGACCTCGGCCAGGATGTCGGGCGTGCGCACCAGATCCAGGCTGAGGGTTTCGCCGGTCTTCTTGATCTTGTTCGGCACCGCCACCCGCGGGGTGTAGTCGGCGACCGCGGCCGCGCCGATGTAGATGTCGGCCGGCAACGCGCCGAACACGGCCTCGCGCATCTGCGCGGCCGAACGCACGTCGATGCGGGTCACCCCGGCCGGGGTCGGCAGATGGACCGGACCTACCCACCAGCACCACCTCGGCGCCACGCCGCGCCGCGCTGGCCGCCACCGCGAAGCCCATCTTGCCGCTGCTGCGATTTCCCAGATAACGGACCGGATCCAGATCCTCGTAGGTCGGCCCGGCGCTGACGACGACGCGCACGCCGGCCAGATCCCGCACCGCGGGCGCATGCCCGATGGCCAGCGCGGCGACGATGTCCTCCGGCTCGCTCAACCGGCCCGGGCCGGATTCGCCTTCGGCCAGCGGGCCGTCTTCCGGCCCGATGATCTGCACGCCGCGCTGGCGCAGCACCGCGAGGTTGGCGACCGTAGCCGGGTGCTGCCACATCCGGTGGTTCATGGCGGGCGCGACCGTGATTGGCGCGGTGGTCGCCAGGCACAGCGTGGTGACCAGATCGTTGGCGAATCCGTGGGTCAGCCGCGCCAACAGATCGGCGGTGGCCGGGGCAATCAGGATGCGATCGGCCCAGCGCGCGAGTTCGATATGGCCCATCGCCGCTTCGGCGGCGCTGTCCCAGAGACTGGTCCGGACCGGATGGCCGGACAGGGCCTGGAAGCTGAGCGCGGTGACGAACTGCTGGGCGCCCTCGGTCATGGCGACCTGCACGTCGGCGCCGGCGTCGCGCAGCCGCCGCACCAGTTCCAGCGACTTGTACGCAGCGATGCCGCCGCCCACACACACCAGCAGGCGCTGGCCTTGCAGCGGCCGTGGCTCGAGACTTCCGGTCACGTCGGGTTTCCTACAGACGAACAGGGGATTAGCTTACCCGATGGTCCCGTTCCGCCTGATGGTGGCGTGGTGGCGGCCCGGGCATCCTGGCCATATGCACATCCGAGACTGGCCCGTCCACGAACGCCCCCGTGAAAAGCTCTTCACCCGGGGTCCCGCCGCCCTCTCCGACGCCGAACTGCTCGCACTGTTCCTTGGCTCGGGCCTGCGCGGGCGCGACGCCGTCGCCACCGCCCGCGACCTGCTTTCCACCCACGGACCGCTGCGCCGGCTGCTCGATCGCCCGCCCGGGGAACTGGTCGCCCTGCCGGGACTGGGGCCGGCCCGCGCCAGCCGGATGGCCGGCGCGCTGGAAATCGGCCGCCGCCATCTGGCCGCGGATCTGGAGCGCGGCGAGCAACTGACCGATCCGACCATCGCCGGCCGCTACTTCAGCCAGCGCCTGCGCGCGCAGGACCACGAAGTCTTCGCGGCCCTGTTCCTGGACGTGCGCCACCGCGCGCTCGCGTTCGAGGAACTGTTCCGCGGCACCCTCGACAGCGCCGAAGTGCACCCGCGCGAAGTGGTCCGGCGGGCCCTGGCGCACAACGCCGCGGCGGTGATCGTCGGCCACAACCACCCATCCGGGAACAGCGCGCCCTCCGAGGCCGACCGCCAGATCACCCTGCGGCTGCGGGACGCGCTGTCACTGATGGACATCCGCCTGCTCGACCATTTCGTGGTCGGGGACGGTCCGCCGACCTCGCTGGCGGAGCGCGGCTGGCTGTAATCCGGCCGGGGCCTCGCGTCCGCCGTGGCGCGCCGTTCAGGCCACGCCGGACGCTCCTGCCGGTTCCGCGTAAAATGCCCGGTCCCGCAACATCCGCAGACCCTCCGTGAAAGCCTCCCTACGCGCCTTGATCGCCCAGGGCATCGATGCCCTGCGCCAGGCCGGCACCCTGCCGGCCGACACCGCCACGCCGGATTTCGTGGTCGAGCGACCCAAGACCCGCGAACACGGGGACTTCGCCACCAACGCCGCGATGCTGCTGGCCAAGGCCGCGCGCAGCAATCCGCGCGCCATCGCCACCGCGCTGGTGGCCGCCCTGCCGGCCAGCGACGACGTGGCGAAAGTGGAGATTGCCGGCCCCGGCTTCATCAACTTCCACCTGACCACCGCCGCCTACCAGCGCGAGGTCGCCACCGCCCTGCAGCAGGGTCCCGCCTACGGCCGCAACCAGAGTGGCGCCGGCCGCGTGGTGGGCGTGGAATACGTCTCGGCCAACCCGACCGGTCCGCTGCATGTCGGCCACGGCCGCGCCGGCGCCATCGGCGACTGCATCGCCCGGGTGCTGGCCGCCAACGGCTGGGACACCCGCCGCGAGTTCTACTACAACGATGCCGGCGTGCAGATCGACAACCTGGCCAAGTCCACCCAGGCGCGGGCGAAGGGCCTGACCCCGGACAGCGAAGGCTGGCCGGAGGATGGCTATCGCGGTGACTACATCGGCGATGTCGCCCAGGCCTACCTGGATGGCGACACCGTGGAATTCGAGAACCACGTCGTCGTCGGCGGCAAGGATCCGGACGATCTCGACGCCATCCGCCAGTTCGCCGTGGCCTACCTGCGCCGCGAGCAGAACCTGGATCTGGCCGCGTTCGGCGTGTCGTTCGATGTGTACTTCCTGGAAAGCTCGCTGTACGCCGACCGCAAGGTCGAGGAGACCGTGAGCAAGCTGGTCGCTTCCGGCCACACCTACGAGGAAGGCGGCGCGCTGTGGCTGAAGTCCACCGACTTCGGCGACGACAAGGATCGGGTGATGCGCAAGTCCGATGGCACCTATACCTATTTCGTGCCGGACGTGGCCTACCACCTGAGCAAATGGCAGCGTGGCTATGGCCGCGCGATCACCGAACTGGGCGCCGACCACCACGGCTCGCTGGCGCGCGTGCGCGCGGGCCTGCAAGCACTGAACGAGGGCATTCCCGCCGGTTATCCCGAGTACGTGCTGCACCAGATGGTCACGGTGATGCGCGGCGGCGAGGAAGTGAAACTCTCCAAGCGCGCCGGCAGCTACTTCACCCTGCGCGATCTGACCGAGGAAGCCGGCCGCGATGCCACGCGCTGGTTCCTGATCGCCCGCAAGCCGGATTCCCAGCTCACCTTCGACATCGATCTGGCGCGCCAGCAGAGCAACGACAATCCGGTGTTCTACGTGCAGTACGCGCACGCCCGCGTGTGCAGCCTGCATCGCCAGGCGGCCGAAAAGGGCTACGCCTACGACCAGGCCAACGGCCTGGCCCAGCTGGCCCGGCTGGATGACGAATTGTCGCTGGCGCTGATGGTGGAACTGTCGCGCTACCCGGAAGTGGTGGAAGCGGCGGGCGAGTCGCTGGAACCGCATGTGATCGCGCAATACCTGCGCGAGTTGGCCTATGCTTTCCACACGTGGTACGCCGGTACGCCGGTGCTGATCGAGGATGCCGATGCGCGCGACGCGCGCCTGGCGCTGGCCTCGGCCGTGCGGCAGGCGCTGGCCAACGGCATGGATCTGTTGGGCGTGAGCGCGCCCGAAAAAATGTAAATCGGAGATTTTTTGAATGGCGGCACGTCGCGGCAAGAGTCAGGCCACCCGTAATTCCAGCCACGCCACCCCGGCCTGGGTGTGGCTGCTGCTCGGCCTGCTCATCGGCCTGGCGATCTATTTCATCGCGCCCGGCCTGATGAAGAAGGACGGCGACGGCTTCTTCCGGCCGCAGCCGAATCCGGACGCGCAACCCGCGCCGGTGGCCTCGGCCGACGTCGAGGCGGTGGTGCCCGAATCGGCGGCGGCCCGACCGGCGCGACGGCGACGACCGACGGTGGTGCCGGCACGCAGGCGCCGGCCAAGGAACCGCAGTACGACTTCTACACCCTGCTGCCGGGCAAGGAAGTGCAGATGTCCGACGCCGAGCTGGCCGCCAGCGCGCGCGAGGAAGCCGCACGCAAGGCACACAGGGGATA
>OFCY01000025.1_pt1 | contig 36416 bp, 42 predicted proteins | sample 1520981 | NCBI WGS metagenome assembly OFCY01 (sample SAMEA2532533, study PRJEB24079) | metagenome
CGGCTGCGCTTGGGCGAAGAAGCGCCGACCCTGCTCAGCGCGGCGGTCACCCAGGACAACGTGCTGTTCGTCGCCCACCTGACCAACCGCGCGCTTCGCCGCTGGAAGAGGCCGGCACGCCGCAGGGTCTGATCCACATCAGCCGCAACCGCTTCCTGTGCCAGGAGCGGATGTACGAGCGCATCAGTTGCGTCAATTACGGCGAACAGCGGGTGACCCTGCCGCTGCGCTTCACCCTGGCGGCGGATTTCTGGGGACATGTTCGAGGTGCGCGGCAGCCGCCGCTCCGCGCGCGGGCGGCTGATGGAACCGGAACCGGCGAGATTGGCTACGGCTTCCGCTACGTCGGCCTGGACAACGTCGAGCGCGCCTCCTATATCCGCTTCTCGATGGCGCCGGTGTTCGCCGGCGCGGGCGAGCTGGAATTCCCGCTGGTGCTGGAACCGGACGAGGTCCGCGAGTTCTACATCGAGGCCGGCGCCGATCCCGGCGAGCCACCCTCGCGCGAGCGCTATCGCTACCAGGCTGCGCTGGCGCGCCGTCGCATGCGCTCGCGCCAGCGGCGCGGCGCGCGCATCGTCAGCAGCGGTCCGCTGTTCGATCAGTGGATGCGCCAGTCGCGTTCGGATCTGGCGCTGCTGACCAGCGATCTGGAAACCGGTCCCTACCCCTACGCCGGCATTCCCTGGTTCTCCACGCCGTTCGGCCGCGACGCGGTCATCACCGCGCTGCAGACGCTGTGGCTGGACCCGGGGTTGGCGCGCGGCGTGCTGCGCTTCCTGGCCGAGCATCAGGCCAAGGAGGACCGCCCCGTTCCTGGACGCCTGCCGGGCAAGATCATGCACGAGACGCGCAAGGGCGAGATGTCCAGCCTGCGCGAACTGCCGTTCGGGCTGTACTACGGCGGCGTCGATACCACCCCGCTGTTCGTGATGCTCGCGCATGCGTACTGGCGCCGCACCGGCGACGACGCGTTCATCCGCTCACTGTGGCCATCGCTGGAAGCGGCGATCGGCTGGGTGGAGCGCGTCTGCGACGCCAATCCGCTGGGCTTCCTCGACTACGCGCGCGGCGAGCGGAGCGGACTGAGCAACCAGGGCTGGAAGGACAGCGGCGATTCGGTGTTCCACGCCGACGGCCGGCTCGCGCCCGGCCCGATCGCGCTGGTCGAGGTGCAGGGTTACGTTTATGCGGCGCTGCGTGGCATGGCGGCTCTGGCGCCGCTTTCCTCCAACGAGGATCACGCCACCCGGCGCGCCAACGCCTGGGAGGCGCGCGCCGACCGCCTCCGGCAGGCGGTGGAAACGCATTTCTGGGACGAGGAGCTGAAGTTCTACGGGCTGGCGATCGACGGCGAAGGCCAGTTGTGCCGGGTGCGCACCAGCAACCCGGGCCACCTGCTCTACACCGGCCTGGCCGCACCCGAACGCGCGGCCGGCGTCGCCGCGCAGTTGCTGTCCTCGCCGTTCTTCACCGGCTGGGGCGTGCGCACGGTCGCCCGCGGCGAAGCGCGCTACAACCCGATTTCCTACCACAACGGATCGGTATGGCCGCACGACAACGCGCTGTGCGCCAGCGGCATCGCGCGCACCGGCTTCCGCGGCGGCGCGCCACGGCTGCTGCGGGGCGCGTTCGAGGCGGCCGTGCACTTCGACATGCGCCTGCCGGAGCTGTTCTGCGGTTTCTCGCGCACCCAGGGCGCGCCGCCGGTCGCCTACCCGGTGGCCTGCCTGCCGCAGGCGTGGGCGGCCGGATCGGCGCTGATGCTGTTGCAGGCGTGCCTGGGCATCGACATCGACGGCCGCAGCGAAACGGTGGAGATCAACCAGCCCGAACTGCCGCCGGGCATCGAGGACGTCACCATCAGCGATCTGCGCCTCGGCGCGCGCCGTTTCGATCTGGCCTTCCGCAAGGTCGGCGAACGCATCAGCGTGTTCGCCGAGGGCGAAGGCGCGCCCGGGCTCGCGGTCTGCATCCGCCAGTAGGGGCGACAGCCGGGCGTTCAGGCCAGCGGCACGCCGGCTTCGGGCAGCCGCCGCAGCAGTTCGTACAGCAGCGCGCCGCGCACCGCCGCGACCCGGCGCGGACCTTCGACGTACACCGACAAGTTGAAGAAGATCTTGTTGTCCTTCACCTCTTCCACCAGCACCAGCGGTTCCGGCCGCGGCAGCACGTCGGGGTTGGCGGATATCACTTCCCGCGCCACCGCCACCGCCTTCTCCACGTTGGTGGTTGCCGCCGGCAGTGGCAGCAGGATCTTCACCAACCCTTCGGAGCGGGTCAGCGTGCGGTTGCGCACCACCTTGGTGATCAGTTCGGAATTGGGCACCAGCACGGTGGTGCGATCGGCCATGGTGATCTCGGTCGCGCGCACGTTGATCCGGCGCACGTCGCCCTCGGCGTCGCCCACCACCACCCAGTCACCGACCCGCACCGGGCGCTCGGCCAGCAGGATCAGGCCGGAAATGAAGTTCTGCACGATCGCCTGCAAACCGAAACCGATGCCGACGGTCAGCGCGCTGGCGATCCAGGTGATCTTGTCCAGGCCCACGCCCATCGCCGCCAGCGCCATCGATATCGCGATGACCACACCGGCATAGGTCGCCACCGACACCAGCGAGCTGCGCATGCCCGGATCCAGCCGCGTGGTCGGCAGATAGCGGCGGCTGAACCAGTGCCCGAACAGGCGGTGGCCAGCATCACCGCCGCGAACACCAGCAGCGCCCGCACCAGATCGCCCGCGCCCAGCCGGAGCTTGCCGATCGCGAGCACCGCCGTGCGCGGATGCAGGCGGCCGAACAGTTCGGACGGCCCCAGCCCGTAGGGCGCGGCCAGCAGCACCAGCGCGCACAGCAGCAGGAGCAGGCGCACCACGCCGTAGACCAGCGCGCCGACCTGATCGACCTTGCGCGGTTCCAGTCCCAGCCGCCACGCCAGCACCCGTCCCGCGCGGCCGCCCCCACCCAGATAGGCGTCGATGGCGTCGCCGCTGGCCGCCGCCAGCAGATAGGTGAACACCAGCACCACGCCGCCCCACAGGGTCTGCTTGATCAGGAAGCCGCCGGCGGCGTAGTAGCCGAGCAACGTGGCGACCAGGCTGCCCACAATCAGCGCCCAGCCCACCACCACCACGCCGCGCAGTAGAACGCGATGGCGCTCCGGCGACGCCTCGTCCGGATTCATGCGCAGGGCCAATCCCAGTCGCGACCACACGCTCGCCAGCATCGCCGCCAGGAACACCGCCAGTCCGGCGGTCGCCAGCCGCGAAGCGTAGCCCTGCGCGGGCAACCAGCGCACCACCAGGATCTCCAGCCAGGTCGCGGCGGCGACCGAACCGGCCAGCAGCCACGGTACGTGGCGCATGCGCGCGGCCACTTCGTCCGGAATATCGGGCAGGCGCAATCCGGCATCGCCGCAGGACAGCACGTTGCGGCCCAGGCTGGCCATGAACACCGCGAAGGCCAGCACGCCGATCAGCGGGCCCAGCAATGCCGGCAGTGGCGAACCGCTCGGCGCGCCCCACCCCAGCACCTGGCCGATCGCGACCAGCAGCACCGCGCTGCACAGGGTGGTGCCGATCACCCGCAGCAACGCGGGCAGCGAGCGCCGGATGCGTCCCTCGGGCAGGCGCGGAACCAGTTTCGACATCGACCAGGGAATCAACCAGAGCGTCCCGGTCCAGGCCAGCAGCAGCGCGACCAGCCCCCAGAACCGTTCCGCCACCTGCCGGCGCAGTTCCTGCCAGGTGTCGGCGAGATCGCGCTCGATCGCGGGCATGGCGCGCGTCCATTCCAGCGCGGCGCCCTGCCACAACCGCCGGCTGTACGGTGGGGCGTTGTCGCGCTCGCCCACTTCCTCCAGCACTTCGCGCGCGGTGGTCGGCGCCGGTTCGGACGGCGTGTCGGCGGCGGAGGTGGCGGGCGGTGCGGAAGGCGGCGTGGATGCCGGGGCCGAGGCGAACGCGCGGCTCATACGACCACGGCGACCATGGCGATCAGCATCGCCAGCGCCCGCGCCGGCCAGCGTGCGGTACCGAGTCGTCGCTGGCGGAAGAAAAAACCGGAAGTCGCGCGCATGCCGAAGCGGAAGCGGAGGATTCCGACCCTACCCGAGCCCGCGGACCCGCCATGTGAAGGCCGCGGTTGCACACGGTCTTCGCGTCCCCGGACCCATCATCGATCATCCGTTCGAGGGAGCAGCGCCATGCCGAACGAAACCATCCCCGCTTTCGTGATGGTCGAGGACACCGCCGTCACCCACGTCTTCCCGTTTCCGACCGCCCCGCTCGCTGGACCAGCGGGCGCCTGCCGGTGATCTACGCCGCCTGCAGCGCCGCCGCGGCGATGCTGGAACATCGCGCGCATCTGGAAAGCACCCCCGTCAACGAGCTGAAACTGATCGAGGCGCGCGTGCCGTCCGGCTCGCTGCATGTCATCGAGGTCGGCGAGGATCTTCTCTGGCGGGAGCGTCCCTACCGGACCGAAGTACAGGCGCTGGGCGACGCCTGGCTCGCCACCGGCAACACCCTGGCGGCGCAGGTGCCCAGCGCGCTGTGTCCGTGCGAACACAATCTGCTGATCAATCCACGCCATCCGCTGTTCCCGAAGGTCAGTTATCTGGCGGCGCACCGCTTCCGGATGGATCAGCGGCTGGGCTGAATCGGCGTCGCGCGTGCCCGCGACCGGATGCGCGCGCGGATCGCGCGATCTCCTTCATGAACATCAACGTCGCATGCACATCGCATCGTGCAGTAGCCGTGTCCGCTTCGCGTTGCCCTAACGGCTGCTGGGTGATGCTCCGATGCTGGTGATCCACGAGAGTGAACATGCCGAATCCCTGCTTTGCGATCGTCGACGACGACACTGAATTCGCGTCGATGACCCTGGACATGGCCCGGCGTCGCGGCTTCACGGCGCATGCCTTCCATCGCGTCGCCGATGCCGCGCCGTGGCTGGCGCGCAACGATCCCGAGCTGACCCTGCTGGACATGCATCTGCCGGACGGCACCGGCTTCGACGTGCTCGAACGCATCCCGGTCCAGCACCGGGGCCAGATCGTGTTCGTCAGCGGCAGCAGCGATATCGAGCATGCGCGCCGCGCGGTGGCCTCCGCCGCCTCGGCCTACCTGCCCAAGCCGCTGCCGCCCACCCGCCTGATGGGCCTGCTCGACGACGTGCGCCAGTCGCACCATGCGCGCGAGGCCGCTTTTGCGCGTACGGCGACGACGGGCCTGCTGGGCGAGAGTCCGCCGATGCAGGCGCTGCGCCAGGAGATCGCCCGCGCGGCGCCGCACGATGTGAGCGTGCTGCTGTTCGGCGAGACCGGCAGCGGCAAGGAACTGGCGGCGCGCGCCCTCCATGCGCAGAGCGGGCGCAGCGGACGTTTCGTCGCGGTCAACTGCGGCGCGCTCCCGGCCGAACTGCTGGCCAGCGAGCTGTTCGGCCACGAGCGCGGCAGCTTTACCGGCGCGGCCGCGCGCCATCTCGGTTTCTTCGAACAGGCCCAGGGCGGTACGTTGTTCCTCGACGAGGTCGGCGACATGCCGCCGGCGTTGCAGGTCTACCTGTTGCGCGCACTGGAAACCGGCGTGGTTCAGCGGCTGGGCGGCCAGGGCGAGGTTCCGATCGACGTGCGTGTCATCGCGGCCACCCATCGGCTGTCCGCGGACGGCTGCGGGGATCTGCGCCAGGATCTGTATTTCCGCCTGGTCCGCTACCCGATCGAGGTGCCGCCGCTGCGCGCGCGCAAGCCGGACATACCGCTGCTCGCCAACGCCTTCGTGGATCGGCTGAACCGGCGCACCGGCCACACCCGCCGGCTGGAGGAACGCTGCCTGCCCGGACTGATGGCGCACGCTTGGCCCGGCAACGTGCGCGAACTGTCCGCCGCGGTCGAACTGGCCTATCTGCGCAGCCAGGACGACAGCGTCCGGGTGGTGCCGCTGCAACTGGATCGACGCGGGCTCCCCGGCGACGACGATCCGGCGAGCGTGCGCTTCCAGGTGGGCATGACCTTCGCCCAGGTGGAAGCGGAAATGCTGCGCAAGACCCTGGCCTTCCACGCCGGCGACAAGACCGCGACCGCGCGCAGCCTGGGCATCAGCGTGCGTACCGTGCACAACCATCTGGCCAGGAAGCGCGACGATGTCTGACTGGCAGCACGATCTGCGCAACGAACTCAATCTGATCCTGTATGCCAATTCGATCGCGCGCGAGGCGCTCGCGCAGGGCCAGATCGATGACGTCCGCACCGGTCTGGATCGCATCGACGTGGCGGTGGTGCAGTGCGGCGCGCTGCTGGATCGGATGGCGATCGGCGGAGCCACGCCGCCGGACACGACGGGCGCCGCTCCGCGCGGGTGATTCCGCGGATCGCCGTCGCGGTCAATGCTGGCGTGTGGATGGCATGCTGCCGCCGTCATCCGGTTCCGTGCCTCCCTCGTTCCCCTCGATGCCACGCTCGCGCGTCTGCTGCCGGCGATTGGCGCCGCGCGCTTCGCCGCCGCGCGCGCCGATCCGCGCCATGTGCGTGCGGTCCTGACTGACCACTTCGCCGCCCTTGCGCCCCGCTTCGCGGGCTTCTTCGGAATCGAACTGGTGCGCGTTGCCGCTGCGGTGCGCGGCGCGGCCGCCCTTGCGTGCGATCTCGCGCTGCCGTTCCGGGTCCATCGCGGCGAATCCGCGGGGTTCGCGGCGCCGGCCCTGATCCTGGCCGCGCGAGGCGGTGGAAGCGCTGGCATGGGAGTTGGTCGTGGAAGGATTCAATGACAGTGGGGTACGGGACATGGGAACGCCTTCTGTAGGGAGAAAGTCGGCGGCGGCCGTGACCGTCGCCATGACGTACTCCGCAATGTCCATGCCAACGGTGGAGCTCGCGCTGGCGCACCCAAGCGGCCGCGCGGGCGGCACATGCTGCACCCCGTGAAATTTCTGCGTCAGGGTGAAGGCGGCGCCACGCGCGTGCGCGCCGCGCGATCCTGCAGGCACGTCGCGAGCTCGTCGCCGACCTTGCCATCGCACTCTTCGCGGAGGGCGGCGGCTGGGTCAGATGGACCGGTTCGTCCTTCACCGCGGCCTTGTCGTCGGCGCCCGCGTCGACCCTTTCGCCCGGAGGCGTGCCGCTGCCGGTACTGGCCGGCGGAACCGAAGGGTCGTCGCGGCGGTCGCATGCCGTCGTCATCGCCGTCATCATCATCGCCAGCAGCAGACAGCCGGCCATCCCGGTTTTCATGTGCAGCCTCCGCGCGATCGCGCCTTGTCCGGATGCCTTTCCCACGCAAACCGCGTGCCGTCGCGTCCCCCGCGCACAAAGTTCAGTCCGGCGCAAAAGCTGCCTGCGCATGGCGGGCGAAGCCGGCCGCGGGCGCGTGCGCAGGCGGCCCCCGATGGCATGCCGTTTGCGTGCCATCCACAGACGGAGTGGCGCGCCACGACTGCTTCCACTTATTTATTTAAGGAGCAGGCCATGGGCGACAACAGACACGACGAGAGCAGGCGCAACGAGAGTGGGCAAGACGACACCCGGCACGTGGGCGTCGAACTGAAGGCCGCGGTAGGCGAACTGCGGCAACTGGCAACGCAGCTGGCGGACGCCAGCCGCGAATGGTGGCAGAACCGGAGGCAGGACATGAACCAGTACAACCGGCAATACGGAAGGCAACACGAGAACATGCAGCGCGGTGACAGGCATCCCGACGAGGAGCGCGCCGCGCGCGGGTACGGCGAAGGCTATGGCACCGCCGGCGTGCAGTCGCGCACGCGCGCGCAGTACCGGGAAGAAGGCCGCTTCGGCGAGGATGAGTATGAACGCTGGGGACGCGGACGCGAGTCGGACGACGACGTCCGCGGCCAGTACGGTGGCGGGCGTGGACGTTCCGGCTTCAGCAGCCGCGGCGAGGCCGGCCAACGTGAATACGGGCGTGGCTTCGACGACAGCGATTTCGCCGGGGGCGGCTATCGTCCGGCCGAGCGCATGGGCGATCGCGAGAGTGGCTACTACGGTCAGCAGCAGGGCGAGTACAGCCAGGCGTGGGGACGCGAGCGCGATCCGGGCCGGATTTACGGGCCCGAGGACTTCAGCCAGCGCTACGCCCAGGGCGACGTGTTCGCCGGCAGCGGTTACGGACGCAGCGGGCGCTATCCGCGCGAGCCCGGCGTCGGCTACGGCAGCAGTTCCGGCTACGGCTACGGCCAGTCGTCCGGCGGGATGGGCCGCAACCCGTCCGGCTGGCGCGACGATGACCGCGCCGGCGCTTCCGCTTACGGCCAGGAAACCGGCCAGCGCGATTTCCGCGGACGCGGACCGCGCGGCTACACCCGTTCCGACGAGCGCATCACCGAGGATCTCAACGAGCGCTTCACCGATGATCCCTATCTGGACGCGGACGATGTACAGGTAAGCGTCAGCGGCGGCGTGGCGACCCTGAGCGGCACGGTGGAACAGCGCTGGATGAAGCACCGCGCCGAGGACATCGCCGATGCATGCGGCGGCGTGCGCGACGTGCGCAACGAGATCCGGGTGACGCCGAGCTTGGGACGGACCGGCGACACCGGCCTCGAAGCCTCGACGACCTCGGAAGCCGGCGGCCGCAATCGCGGTGCGCCCCAGCGTCCTGCCGCCACCACCACGGGCAGCACCACGCCCGCCGGCGGCAGCACCCACTGAGCGTCTCCGCGCCAACCCACCACGGCCGCCCGCGGGCGGCCGTGAGGAGTCCATCCGCATGAAGCACCGCACCTCCCTGATCGCATGGCTGGCCCTGGCCACCGGCGCGGTCGTGCTGTTCCGCCATCTGGCCGCGCGCCCGCGCGACGGCAATGCCAGCGCGGATTTCGACGATGACGCCTTCGTCGGCTCGGCGCTCGCGCTGGGCTTGCGCGAACGCCGCCTGGCCAGCGGCATCCTGGAACACGCCGAGGACGAATCGCTGCGCACCCTCGCCCGCATGATCCTGGCCCAGCACCAAGCCGAAGACGGCGTATGGGCGGATTTCGATACCTCGGCCGCGGGCGAGGACGGCGCTACCCGCTTGCCCGGATTCAAACCCGCGGAGTACGAGCATCACGCGGCGCTGGCGTTGCAGTCGATGCTGGACGAAGCCTGGCCGCTGTTCGACCAGGCCTCGCAGCGATGCGCCCGCGACGATCTGCGCGACTGGGCGCTGCGCATGCTGGCGTGGCTGGAAGAGTCCGAACAGGTGCTCGCGCCGATACTCGAACGCCTGGCGCCGGATGTCCCCGGCCGCCCGCAGCCCAGCCCCGAGGGCGTCTACTGAGGCGCGTCGATGCACCGCATGATGAACCCGCCTGCGATGCCTCCCCCGACCCCACATCCGACCGGACAGGAGCCTTCCCATGGCCCGATGCGATGTATGCGGCAACGATTACGACAAGAGCTTCACCCTCACCCAACAAGGACGCACCGGCACCTTCGATGCGTTCGAGTGCGCGATCCACGCCTTCGCGCCGCGCTGCGCGCATTGCGGATGCGCCGTCATCGGCCACGGCGTGGAGAACGACGGCACCATCTACTGCTGCGCGCACTGCGCCAAGCAGTCCGGCGAAACCGGCCTGCGCGACCGTACCGGCTGAGCGGCGACCGGTCGCTTGTTGGCGACCTCAACCGTAGGGTCCGCCCATCACCGGCAGCACGGCGCCGCTGATCGTAGGAGGCGGTGATCGGCGAGGCCAGGAACACATACGCCGGCGAAAGCTCTTCCGGCTGCGCGGGGCGTCCCATGTCGCTGTCCTTGCCGAACGTGGCCACCTTCTCCGCCTCGCGATCCGCCGGGTTCAGCGGCGTCCAGACTGGCCCCGGCGCCACCGCGTTGACCCGGATGCCGCGTGGAAGCAGGTTGCTCGCCAGCGACTTGGTGAATGCATGGATGGCGCCCTTGGTCGCCGCGTAGTCCAGCAGCTCCTTGCTGCCGAACAAGCCCGTCTCCGAACCGCTGTTGATGATGCTGGCGCCTTCGCCCAGGTGCGGTAGCGCCGCGCGGGTCATGTTGAAATAGCCGCCGATGTTGGTCTGCAGGGTTTCGGCCAACTGGGCGTCGCTGATGTCCTCGAGCCGCTTGGCGTGCTGCTGGAACGCGGCGTTGTTGACCAGCACGTCCAGCCCGCCGAAGGCGTCCACCACGTCAGCCACCGCGCGGTCGCAGAACCGCGAATCGCGCACGTCGCCGCTGATCAGCAGGCAGCGGCGGCCTTCGGCCTCGACATGGCGGGCGGTTTCCCGCGCATCCTCGTGTTCATCCAGGTACACGATCGCCACGTCGGCGCCTTCGCGCGCGAACAGGACCGCGACCGCGCGGCCGATTCCCGAGTCGCCGCCGGTGACGAGCGCGCGCAGATCCTGCAGCTTGCCGCTGCCGCGATAGTCCGCCGCCAGGAAGCGCGGCGCCAGTTCCAGATCGGCTTCGTTGCCGGGCTTGCGAAGATGCTGGCGGCTGAGCGGCGGCTCGGGCTGGCGTCGGCTACCGGCCTGTACCGGTTTCTTCTTCGCCGAGGGTGCCCGCGCGTTCTTTTCCATGGCGTCTTCCTGCAACCGCCGCTGCCTTTGCGCCGTCCTGGTCGCGGCACCCGCACCCGCGGCGGAGGGTGTCTTCGTCGCGTTGTTTCGTGCCGTGGTCTTCTTTTCGGTTTTCTTTTCGCTGCGCTTCATGCCGACTCCTCGTGTTCACTCGCGGTTACAAAAAAACAGGATCGATTCCGGCTCTGCAACTGAACAAGCACGCTAGAACCGCCGATGTGAGCGCAATGCCAAGGCGCTCTCTTCACGTACTTTCCACTTTGGATGAAATTTTTTCGCGCATGTGGAAACGGGTGCTTTAGGTGGGATGCGTGCATGCATTCGCGCTGCGGATTCCAGTCATTTTCGAGTGGCATGCAATCTGCTAAGTAACCGCATCCCCCACAGATCAGGATGCATCCCATGACCAAAGCCGTGCCGATGAAGCTTCCTTCGGACTTCACCTGGGTGGAAGCGACCTCCGACGATGCATGGGCCGGTGCACGGCTCATGCTGGAGGATTGCAAGGTGCTGGAAATCCATCCCTGTCGCGACGGCTGGCTGGTGAGCGTGCAATTGCACGATCCGCTCAATCCGCAGGCGAACGTCGCGGTGCGTTCGGTCGCGGCCGGCATGCGCTGGTCCGCGCGCTGGGCGCGCAGCCGCGTCGCGCGGCTGCGGGTGCTGGCGGCCGGCGAACGCCGACGCGTCGTTGCGGTGGCGCCGATGCCCCTGCCGATCCCGGCGAGCGCGACCGTTGCGCCACGCCGGCCGTCGATCCAGGAACTGGCCGATGCCTGACCCGCACACGCGTCCGGACGCCTGAGTGCGATGCCGCGCGTACCGCCCGCGCAGGCACCGCTGGCCAAGCCGGTCGGGAGCATTCCCGCCGGCTCGCTGCGCCAGTTGCGGCTGCGGGCCGCTAACTTCAGGGCGTGTCCGCTCTGGCGAGACGCCACCCAGACCGTCTTTGGCGCCGGTCCGGCCCGCGCGGCGGTGATGTTCATCGGCGAACAGCCCGGCGATCAAGAGGATCGCCAGGGCGAACCGTTCGTGGGACCGGCCGGGCGCCTGCTGCGCGAACTGCTGGAACAGAGCGGGCTCGCCGTGGACGAGGTCTACCTGACCAACACCGTCAAGCATTTCAAGTTCCGCCAGCGAGGCAAGGTGCGGCTGCACCAGCGCGCGAACGCCGCCGAACAAGCCGCGTGCCGACCGTGGCTGGCCGCCGAACTGCTGCGGCTGCGTCCGCGCTGGGTGGTGGCGCTGGGCGCGATGGCCGCGCAGACGCTGTTCGGCAACGCGTTCCGGCTGACCCGCGAACGCGGTCGCTGGCGCGCACTGGACGAACGCACCGACGCCATCGCCAGTTGGCATCCCTCCGCGATCCTGCGCATGCAGGGCGAAGCGCGCGAACAGGCCTTGCGCGAACTGCGCCGCGATCTTCGCCAGGTGGCCGCGCGCGTGGCCGGTGCGCCGTCCCTCGCCTGATCCTCCCCCTTCCCTGGCTCCGAGGAGCGCACGCCATGAAGAACAGACCCGAGCCCCCGTCCCGCAACAATCCGCACAGCGACGGACAGAAAGCGCATACCGCCGATCGCCTGCGCAATGACAAGGCGCGCTGGAAGGAACACGACCAGCCCGACGTGCCGCGCGGCACCGGCCGCCGGAATCCGGAGCGCGACTATCCGGATCCACTCGGCAGCGGCGACCGCAACCGGCGCTGAATCCGCGCCCACCCGCACGCGGATTTGGCGGATCGTTCACGCCGGTACCACCGCTGTGCCTCCAGACTGGAACCGTTCCTCTCAACTCCTCTCGACGGAGTCCGCCATGACCCGCGATCGCAAGGATCCACCCGCGCCGGACGAGGACCGGAACGCCCCCGAAACACCGCACGAGCAGAAAAAACGCAAAGAGCGCGAAAGCGAGAACCAGGATGAATCGCTGGAGGAAACCTTCCCAGCCAGCGACCCGGTTTCGCCGTTCGTCCCCGCCAAGGCGCCGGATTGACCGCTCACGCGCGTTGCCGGCAATGCCACGCCGCGACCGGCGGTGACACGCGCGCATCCAGTGCCAGGCCCAGCGCGATCTGTTCGTCGCAGAGATCCCGCAGCGCCTGCGCGAACGGATGCCGCGCGGCGGATTCCGATTCGATGCCGGCATCGAGCATCGCCTGCCAGATGGCCTCGGCTCGACCATAGGGATCATCGCTCCCGCCCAGCATGGCGTCGCGCAACCATGGCCGTGCCGGATGCAGGCGGAAACCCTGCGCCGCCAGCGCGTCCATGTGGGCGCGGATATCGTGCCGGGCGCCGCGGAACCACTCGGTATGCCCGCCCGCGGCGGCCACCGACAGCAGCGGCGCGGGCGCGTTGTACTCGCGCAGCGAGCGCTTCAGCGCGGTTTCCCACGCCTGCGCCTCCGCCAGCACGTCGGCCTGCAGCAGCAGCGCCTGATCAAGATCGAAGAACTCGAACCAGCGTGGCGCCAGGCTGCGGATGCGCGCGAGTGGATCCCGGGAAATGCCCAGTTTGATCAGGTCCTCGCCGGCGCACGGGAACAGATACAGGTAAGCGCTCATCGCATCGCTCAGCGGGGCGCCCGTTCCTCGCGCGAACGCGCGGTGCGGTCACGCCGCAGCGCACTTATCACGATGCCCACGCCCAGCCCCGCGCCCAGCAGGAACAGCAGCAGCGCGACGGTCGGATAGCCCCACAGGGTGCTGCGCGTCTCCACCCGCATCATCAGCGAGGACGCGACGATCAGCGCGGCGGTGACCAGGCCGGCGGCGATGCGGTTGGCGATCTTCTGCAGGTTCTCCATCAACCGCGATTCCTCCAGCCCCGCCACCCGCAGTTGCAGCTTGTTCTCGGCGACCAGCGACAACGCGTCGGACAGCTTGCGCGGGCCCTCCCGCAGCAGGGTCTGGATCTCGATCAGTTCGCTGGCGACATTGGACGAGGAGAGTGACTGGCGCAGGCGTGCGCGGATCACGTATTGCAGGTGGCGTTCGACCACCGCTTTCGGATCCATCTTCGGTGCCAGTTGCCGGCAGACCGCGTCCAGGTTGAGCAGCGCCTTGCCCAGCAGGCTCAGTTCCGGCGGCGTGCGCAGCCCGCTGGTGGTGGCGACCCGCACCAGTTCCAGCACCACCCGGCCGGCGGACGCCGAGCCCGAGTGCGCATTGTAATGGCTGACCAGGTGCCCGACCTCGCGCACGAAACGCTCCTCGTCGTAATCCTCCAGCCGCGTGCCCATGGCGATGGCCTCGTCCGCGGCCTGTTCGCCGCGTCCATCGACCGCGGCGAACAGCAGCTTGAGCAGGTAGTCACGCCGCTTGGGCGGCACGTTCACCACCATGCCCAGATCGAACACCGCCAGCCGGCCGTCGCGGGTCACCCGCAGATTGCCCGGATGTGGATCGGCATGGATTTCGCCATGCACGAAGATCTGATCCAGATAGCCGCGCAGCAGCGCCGAGGCCAGCGCGTCCATCGGCTGCTCGGTGCGGCGCACGCCCGGGATCTGGTCCACCCGGATGCCGTCGGCCAGTTCCATGGTCAGCACCCGGCGCCGGCTCAGGTCGGCGATGGGCGCGGGGACCCACAATTCCGGAAACGGCGACAGGTGCAGGCGGAACCGCAGCAGGTTCTCCGCCTCGGCCTGGTAGTCCAGTTCAGCCAGCAGGGTACGGCTGAATTCCTCCAGCCAGTCAGCGAAGCGTACCCGCCGTCCCATTTCAGTGAACCGATCGGCATTGCGGGCGAAGCCGCGCAACAGTTCCAGATCGCCGAGCAGTTGCTGGGCGATGCCGGGCTTCTGCACCTTGACCGCCACCGGCGTGCCGTCGCGCAGCCAGGCGCGGTGCACCTGCGCCAGCGACGCCGAGCCCAGCGGTTTGGACTCGAAATCGGAGAAGGCATGGCTCACGCGCACGCCGAGCTCGCTTTCCACCACGTCGCGCACGGCTTCGAACGGCACCGGTTCGACATGCTCCTGCATGCGCTCGAAGGAACTGGCGAAGGCCGGCGGCACGATGTCCGGCCGGGTCGAGAGCATCTGGCCGATCTTCACGAACGCCGGACCGAGCGCTTCCAGTTCCTGCGCCAGTTCCTGCGCCAGTTCCTGCGGCGTGCCTTCGGGCACCTGCAGGGCGGCGTCTTCGAGACTGGTGTCCAGCCCGGAGAACAATCCGGAATTCCGGTAGCGGAACAGGAAGCGCAGGATTTGTCCGCGCCGCCTGCCCGCCCCTTGCGGTGGTTCGGTGTAGTGGCCGTGTGACTCCATGAGCGGATTCCTGATCGGGAATTCCATTGTCAGGGCGCGATGATCACACCGGGTGAAAGCCGCTGCGGCCGCAAGCCGCGTGTGTAATCAGCCGCGCCCCTCCCCGTTCATCCGTGGCCGAGGTGTTCCTCAATCAACCGGCGCAGGGTCGCCACTTCCACCGGCTTGGCCAGGTGTGCATCGAAGCCGGCTTCGCGCGAGCGCCGCCTGTCCTCCTCGTGGGTCCAGCCGCTCAGCGCCACCAGGGTCAGCGCGGCGCCGCTGTTCAGGGCGCGCATGCGGGTGGCGGTGTCGTAGCCGCTGATGCCGGGCATGCCCAGATCCATCAGCACCATCTCCGGCGCGAAGCCGGCGAAGCGCGCCAGCGCCGCCTCGCCGTCGTAGGCCACGGCGACGTCGTGACCGGCGAACTCCAGGTACTCGGCGATGGCGTCGGCGGCATCGCGGTTGTCGTCCACCACCATCACCCGATGACGGTGGCCAGAGGTGGTGTATTCGGTTGCCATGTCGTCTTCTCCGGGATTCGATGTGTTGGCCAGCGGCAGTTCGACTTCGAAACGGCTGCCCTGGCCGATGCCGTCGCTGTGCGCGCGCACGTGCCCGCCGTGCAGTTCGACGATGCTGCGCACCAGGGTCAGGCCGATCCCCAGTCCGCTCAGCATCTGCTGCTTTTCCTGCCGGATCTGGGTGAACAGGTTGAAGATCTCGCCGATCCGCTCGGGTGGCATGCCCACGCCGTTGTCGGCGACGCTGACCCGCAGCCAGCCATCCTCGCGGGATGAGCCCAGGACGATGCGGCCCGGCGCGTGGGTGAACTTGGCGGCGTTGTTCAGCAGGTTGGAGAACACCTGCGCCAGCCGCACCGGATCGCCATCGACGATGCAGGCGCGCGGCGACAGCGCCACATCCAACTGGTGCCCGGCCTGTTCGATCCATGGCCGGCTGGTATCGATGGCGACCTGCAGCACCTCGTTGACATCCAACTGCTCGCGGCGCAGCTCGATGGTGCCGTGGGTGATCCGCGATACCTCCAGCAGATCCTCGACCAGCCGCACCATGTGGTCGACCTGCCGCTGCATCCGCGCGAGCGCGGGCGCGAACGGCGCATCGCCCGCCTCCACCAGCAGTTCCAGGGTGGTCCGCAACGGCGCCAGCGGATTGCGCAGCTCGTGGGCGAGGATCGCCAGGAACTCGTCCTTGCGCCGGCTCTGGTCCGCCTGCAGTTCCAGCAGTTCGCGCTGGCGCGCGTGCAGGTTCTTGAACTGCTGGATGTCGGTGGTCGTGCCCAGCCATTCGACGATGCGCCCGCGCGGATCCTTCAAGGCGCGCGAACGGGTGGAATGCCAGACATATATGCCGGTACTGGACTGGCGGACGCGATGCTCGACCATCATCTCCTCGCGTTCGCCGGCTTTGGCCCACGCCTGCAGGGTCGCATCGCGGTCTTCGGGATGGATCGATGCCAGCCAGCCCAGGCCGATGGCGTCCTGCTGGGACTGCCCGGTGAACTGTTCCCATTGCGGGCTGGCCCAGGTCCAGTAGCCGCGTTCGGAAGAGCGCCACACCAACTGCGGGATGCCCTCGATCAGGGTGGACAGCCGCCATTCGCTCTCGCGCAGCGCGCTTTCCACCCGCCGGCGCTCGGTGATGTCCTGGGCCACCGAGATGCCGCCGGCCACCTTGCCGTCGCGCCACAGCGGCACCGCGCCGAACACATCCAGCGCTCCTCGCCATCCAGGTAGGTATGGAAGTCCACGGTCGGTGGCACGGTTTCGCCGCGCAACGCCCGCGAACTGGGGTACTCGCTGGGCGACAGCAGGTTGCCCTCGGTGTCGTAGGCGCGCCAGCGGGTGCGCGGCTCGCGCGACGGCAGGACGTTGCCGACCAGTTCCTGCAGGTGGGGATTGGCCATCAGATAGCGGCCTTCGGTGTCGAACAGGCCGATGCCGACCGGCACGTGCTCGATGACCGCGGCCAGTTGCACCTGGCTTTCCCGCATCGCGTCGTTGACCCGGCGCCGTTCGCTGATGTCGCTGAAGAGGATGCCGACCTGGTGCCCGCTTCCTTCCAGCGGGAAGGCGTAGACCTCGAACCAGCGCCCGCCCATGCCCAGCGCCTGTTTCTCGAACCTCCGCGGTTGCCCGGTGAGCGCGACCTCGCCATACAGTTCGTACCAGGATGCTTCCAGGTCCGCGACGACCTCGCGCGCGGTGCGTCCGACCACGTCGGCCAGGCCGGTGTGCCGCGCGAATGCGCCGTTGACCTCGATGAACCGGTAGTCGCAGGCGTGGCCATCGGCGCCGAACAGCACGTCGATGATGCAGAAGCCCTGATCGATGGATTGAAACAGCTGGCGGAACCGTGCCTCGCTGCGACGCAGTTCGGCCGCCACCCGCGTGCGCAGCACCGACGCCGAGGTGCGCTCGCCGACGTCCCGCACCAGCGCCCGTTCGGCGGATGTCCAGATTCGCGGTTCAGCATGATGCACCGCCAGGATCGCCCGCGAATCGCCGTCCCGCACCAGCGATACGCTGATGTGCGCGCGGATGCCGCTGTCGCGGTAGGCGCGCCGCTGCAATGGCGACAGGCCACGAATCGCCAAAGTGTCGTCGCAGGACAGCGCCTCGCCGCTGCGCATCGACTCGCCCACGAAGTCGCCGAAATCATCCAGCCGCCGCTGTCCCGCCAGCGGCGGCAGACGCCCGTTGCCCGACTCGACCTGCAAGGCGAAACGCTCTCCGGCCTCGTCCATCTCGGCGTAGCAGACGCGATCGACGCGCAGGTGGCGTGCCAGGTGCGCGGCGGCGAACGCCATCACCTCGCGCGGATCGCGGATTCGCCGGATGCCATCCTCCAGCGCCAGCAGGACGGACTGGCTGCCTGTCTCGGGACTGTGCACTTCCAGCATGGGACGTCCCGGATGATCCCATTCAAGCTGTGACAAGTGCGGTGAAGGCGATGTCGAGGACGCCGGCACGGCGTCGCGCTCAGGCGCGCGCGACCAGGCCCGGCCAGTCCGGGTGTCCGCTGGAGTCGTACCATTGCTGGGCGCGGCGCAGCGCCTCGGGCTTGCTGAGCGAGCGTTCGGCGTAGAAATACCAGCGCGATCCGGTGGCCTTCTGCGACTGCTCGTGGACCAGGCGGAATCCCTGTCCCAGATCCGCGCCGACGTCGCCCTGCACCAGTTCGGCGTGCTCGGGGAAATCAGCAAAGAATAGATTCCGCTCATGGATGCGACCCTCCGGCCCCCTTATCGCATATCGGCCCGTTGAATCCCTGCACGCGCTCTTCGCACCCCGCCCCCGCGAACCGCGATTGATTTAGGTCAATGCCGCCCACCGCCAGCGCGCTAACCTGCCCGCAGTCCATCCGGGGAACCGCCGCACATGCATCCGATCCTTCGTGAAATCCTGCTGGAGCCGGTCGGCTGGCTCGCCATCGGCGGCAGCCTGGTGATGTTCGGCATCGGTATCTGGGTCAGCCTGTTCCTGCGCAAGAAGATGCGCGAGGAAGAGCGTCGTCGCGGCGGCAAGTAGCCGCCGGCCGCGTATCACCGGCCACCCGCGTCCCGGACCCGCCGGGCGTGGCCGGATCGTTTTTGGGGAAGCCGCAGTGGCTGGGGAGTTCAGCCCTGCGGCACTCCCGTCATGTCCGGCAGGTGGTGGGCAACGCCCTTGTGGCAATCGATGCAGGTCTTCTTCTGCGTGCCCAGCCACAGCTTGTGGGTCTGGGCCGCGCGCGATCCCTGCCGGGTCAGATCCATCGACGAATAGTCATGGCAGTTGCGGCACTCCAGCGAGTCGTTGGCCTTCAGCCGCTCCCACTCGTGCATCGCCAGTTCCAGCCGGTGGTCGAGGAACTTCTCGCGGGTATCAATCGTGCCGAACACCTTGCCCCAGACTTCCTTGGACGCCTGCATCTTGCGGGCGATCTTGTTGGTCCAGTTGTGCGGCACGTGGCAGTCCGGGCAGGTCGCGCGCACGCCGGAACGGTTGGTGTAGTGGATGGTCGTCTTCAGTTCCTGGAAGACGTTGTCGCGCATTTCATGGCAGCCGGTGCAGAAGGTCTCGGTGTTGGTCGCTTCCAGCACGGTGTTGAAGCCACCCCAGAACACCACCCCGACCACGAAACCGGCCACCGTCAGGAACCCCAGGCTGTAGTGCCGGCTGGGTGAAGAGGGTGCGCCAGATGGGCAGCAGGCGTTGCTTGATCCGTTCCCACATGGCTCATTCGCTCCCCTGCTTGGCCGGCGTCGTCGGCGCGGCCGGCGTGGTCGCGATGACACTGTCGATGTCCTGGAAGTCGTTCGCCACCAGCGGCTTGGCGTCGGTCTGCACCACGTGGCACTGGTTGCAGAAGTAGCGGCGCGGCGAGATCGTGGCGAGGAACTGGTCGTCCCGATCCATGTAGTGGGTCACGCTGACCGGCGGCGCCTGGAAGGTGGCGGCATTGGCGCGCGCGTGGCACAGCATGCAGCGGTTGCTGTTCTTGTCGACCTGGTAGCCGTCGATGGCATGCGGAATGGTCGGCGGCTGCATCGGATAGGCGCGCACCCGCTTGATGTCGGTGTTCTCGACCCGCGCCATCGGCGGCGGCGCGCCTTCCTGGTCGATCGGCACGCCGCGGCGGATGGCGTCGATCTGCGCGCCGGGCGGCGGCGCGTCGACCGCGGGTGGGGCGACGCCGGCGGTTTCGGCCGGCGCCGCCGTTTCCGGCGAGCGATGGCTGCCAAACATCCAGCCGGCGGCGAACACCAGCATTCCCAGCACCACCGTCAGGCCCACGGCGATCAGCAATGGCTTGTTGCGCATGGCGAAGCTCCTAGACGGCCAGCACCTTGACGGCGCACTTCTTGTAGTCGGTCTGCTTGGAAATCGGATCGGTCGCGTCCAGGGTGACCTTGTTGATCAGCTGGCCGGCATCGAACCACGGCACGAAGATGACGCCGGGCGGCATCCGGTTGCGGCCGCGCGTTTCCACCCGCGACAGCATCTCGCCGCGCCGCGATACCACCTTGACCTCGTCGCCGCGCTTGAGTCCGCGCTCGCGCGCGTCGTCCGGATTCATGAACACCACCGCGGCCGGGAAGCTGCGGTACAGCTCGGGTACGCGCATGGTCATCGAACCGGAATGCCAGTGTTCCAGCACGCGGCCGGTGACCAGCCACAGGTTGAATTCCTCATCCGGCGACTCGGCCGGCGGTTCGTAGGGCAAGGCCCAGATCACCGCCTTGCCGTCCGGGTTGCCGTAGAACTGGAAGCCGGTACCGGCCTTGACGTAGGGATCGGCGCCTTCGCGATAGCGCCAGCGGGTTTCCTTGCCGTCGACCACCGGCCAGCGCAGGCCGCGCGCCTTGTGGTAGGCGTCGAATGGCGCCAGATCGTGGCCGTGGCCGCGACCGAACGCGGCGTATTCCTCGAACAGGCCCTTCTGCACGTAGAACTCGAACGCCGCCGACTCGTCGTTGGCGTAGCCCGCTTCGATGTCGCCGACCGGGAACCGATCGACGTTGCCGTTGCGGTACAGCACGTCGAACAGGGTCTTGCCCTTGAACTGAGGATTGGCCGCCAGCAGCTCGGCCGACCAGCATTCGTCGGTGGTGAAGCGCTTGGAGAATTCCATCAGCTGCCACAGGTCCGAACGCGCCTGTCCCGGTGCCTTGACCAGCTGGTGCCAGAACTGGGTGCGCCGCTCGGCGTTGCCGTAGGCGCCCTCCTTCTCCACCCACATCGCCGCCGGCAGGATCAGGTCCGCGGCCTGCGCGGTGACGGTGGGATAGGCGTCGGAAACGACGATGAAGTTGTCCGGGTTGCGGTAGCCGGGCCAGGTTTCCTCGCGCAGATTGGCCGCCGCCTGCATGTTGTTGTTGACCATCACCCAGTAGGCGTTGAGCTTGCCGTCCTTCAGGGCCCGGTTCTGCTCGACCGCGTGATAGCCCGGCTTGGGCTGGATGGTGCCGTGCGGGACCTTCCAGATTTCCTCGGCGTGCTTGCGATGCTCGGGGTTGGTCACCACCATGTCCGCCGGCAGGCGGTGGCTGAAGGTGCCGACCTCGCGCGCGGTGCCGCAGGCCGAAGGCTGGCCCGTCAGCGAGAACGGGCTGTTGCCCGGGGTGGCGATCTTGCCGGTCAGCAGGTGCAGGTTGTAGACCATGTTGTTGGCCCACACGCCGCGGGTGTGCTGGTTGAAGCCCATGGTCCAGAACGAGGTGACCTTGATCTTCGGATCCGCGTACAGCTCGGCCAGCTTTTCCAGCCAGCCGCGCTCCACCCCGGTCATCTCCACCGCCTTGTCCAGCGTGTACGGAGCGACGAAACGGGCGAAGGCCTCGAGATCGATGGGTTCGCCGCCGTTGGGATCCTTGGCGTTCTTCGCCTTCACCTCCAGCGGGTTGTCCGGGCGCAGGCCGTAGCCGATGTCGTCGTTGCCGCGCTTGAAGGTGGTGTGCTTGTTGACGAAGTCCCGGTTGACCTTGCCGGTGCGGATGATGTGGTTGGCGATGTAATTGAGGATGACCAGATCGGTCTGCGGCTTGAACACGATCGGGATGTCGGCCAGTTCGAAGCTGCGGTGCTCGAAGGTCGACATCACCGCCACCTTCACATGTGGATGAGACAGCCGCCGGTCGGTCACCCGGGTCCACAGGATCGGATGCATCTCGGCCATGTTCGAGCCCCACAGCACGAACGCGTCGGCGGCCTCGATGTCGTCGTAGCAGCCCATCGGCTCGTCCATGCCGAAGGTGCGCATGAAGCCCATCACCGCCGATGCCATGCAATGGCGCGCGTTCGGATCGATGTGGTTGCTGCGGAAGCCGGCCTTCATCAGCTTGTTGGCGGCATAGCCCTCGAAGATGGTCCACTGCCCGGAGCCGAACATGCCGATGGCATCGCTGCCCTTCTCCTTCAGCACCCGCTTGAACTGCGCGGCCATCACGTCGAAGGCCTCGTCCCAGCTCACCTGCTCGAACTCGCCGTCCTTGGCGTAGGCGCCGTTCTTCTTGCGCAGCAACGGCATGGTCAGGCGATCCGTGCCGTACAGGATCTTGGACAGGAAGTAGCCCTTGACGCAGTTGATGCCGCGATTGACCTCCGCGTGCACGTCGCCGTGGGTGGCGACCACGCGGCCGTTCTTGACCGCCACGTTGACGCCGCAGCCGGTCCCGCAATAGCGGCACGGCGCCTTGTCCCACTTGAGCGTGGTCAGGTCGCCCTCGGTCACCAGGTTGCTGCCGTCGCCGGCCAGCGGCAGGCCGGCCGCCGCCGCCGCGGTGGCGACGGCGCTGTTGCGGATGAATTCCCGGCGTGTGCTCATGGATGGACTCCGGCAAGGTCTGTTTCGGGATGCGCCTCCACTTCCGCCTCCAGCGCATCGCGCGGCTCGGCATGGTGGTAGACCAGCAATACGTTGAGCACGCCGGGCACGGCGCGCAGTTGTTCGATCCGGTCCATCACCGCGTAGCGGTCGGCGGATTCGCACAGGACCACGCTGCGGGTTTCTCCGGGGATCGCCAGTTCCAGTTCGGGCGAGACGGCGATGGCCGCGGCCAGGCCCTCCGCCGCGTCGGTCCGGTGCTGGATCACGAAGCTGGCGATATGCAGTTCGTCGTCGCCGGGCTGGCTCATGCGGCGGTCTCCACGGATGCGTGCAGATGGATGGCGGTGGCCGGGCAGACCGACACGCAGGCGCCGCAACCGTTGCAGCCGTCGCTGTCGATAAGAGCGGCGCCGCGCCCGGCGGGCGGAATCCGGATGGCGGACTGCGGGCAGATCTCGCGGCAGCTGGCGCAGACCACGCCGTGCGCGCCAAGACAGGCTTCGTCGACGCTCGCGCGATAGGTCCAGGGCGGCTGCACGCCATCGTCGCGCAGCGCGCCCGGCGCGCAGGCGTCGACGCAGGCATGGCAGAAGGTGCATTCGCCGCGTTCCGGTTCGAACACGGCCTTGCCCTTGCGCAGCACCAGCACCTGTTCGGGACAGGCGTCCACGCAGGCGACGCAACCGGTGCACGCATTCGCGAACGCGGCGCCGCGCAATGCCCAGGGGGGACGCAAGGTCTGTGAGGAACTTGCCTGTGAGGAGCCGGCCCGTCCGGCGCGCGGTGGCGACACCGGCGATTCACCGTCGCTGCGGCCAAACAGCAATGCGCGTCGCGAAATCGGGCGTGTCTGGCTCATCGCTCAACCCGTCGGCGGACCAGCGAACATCTGGTAGATCCAGACCAGGAAACCATAGCCGGCGACGATCAGCACCGCGCTCAACGGAAAGACGACGACCGTCAGCAACAGAAAGGCAAGGCGTTCCTGGGCCTTGCTTGCGACGTCCTGACGGGGTGGATGCTCCATGATGCTCACCTGGCAGTTGATTTGGCTGGGCGAACCGCGCGGCGAGCCTAGCACAAAGCTTCCAGCATGAAAGGCTCTCGGGTTGGCAATTGGCAAATCCCGACAACGAAACACACGCGGACGTGATCGCGATCTACTCGCGTTCGCGCAGCGCGGCCCATTCTTCCGGTGTGTTGCAACCAATCAGGCATGCCTCCCACGCAGCCGGCGCCAGTACCGCGCCCGCGAGCGCGCGATGGATCGCGCGCAGCGAACGCTCGTTCGGCGGCAAATCGGCGATGCCCGCGAGGATCGCGCGCGTGCGTGGCCCCAGCGTGATGCGCATCGGCAACGGATGGCCTTCGAACATCGCGCAATCCGCGGACGCCGCCACCAGTGCATGCAACGCGGGCGCTTCCAGCAACGGCATGTCCACCGGCACCGCCAGCCAGACACCGTCGGGTAGCCGTTGCGCCAGTTGCGCGAGCGCCACCGCCGGTCCGCCGTCGCCGATGTCGTCGGGGATCGCGTCTGACCCCGGGCGCGCGCCGCTGATCACCACCCGCGTGGCGCCAGCATCGGACAGCAGGTCCCGCATGTATTCCAGCAGCGGACGCCCGCGCCATTCAAGCAACGCCTTGTCGCGGCCCATGCGCGAGGATCGCCCGCCGGCGAGCACGATGCCCTGCCAGCCCGGAAGCGTGGCGTTCATGGCCCTGCCATCACGGTGATCCCTACCGCCACGCCAGCGGTTCCAGATGGCCGGGGGGATACACGTCGACGGCCTGCCCCGGATCGATCAGGGGTTGCCGCCGCCGGTTTCCGGCAGCACCAGCCACGCCCGCGACGACAGGAACGGCGCGAGCCGGAAGGATTCCTGCCGGGGCAGCGCATGCACCGTCAACCGGCCCTCACCATCGCTCTCCAGCGTGGCGTGCAGGTGCGTGCGCAGGTTGGCGCGCGCATGCACCGGCGTGGCCAGCGGCAGGCGCGCGGGTTGTTCACGCGGCAGCCCCAGCATCACGCGCAGCAGTGGCTCCACGAAGAAACGCAGGCCCACCGCGCAGGAGGCCGGATTGCCGGGCAGGCCAACATGCAGCGGCCCCTCGCGCAGGCGTGCGCACAGCAACGGCTTGCCCGGACGGATCGCCACGCCGTGAAAGCGCACCTCAGCGCCGCGCGCGCGCAGGCTGTCGGGCACGAAATCGAAACGCCCCTTGGACACCGCACCCGTACTGATCACCAGATCCGGCCGCTGGGCCAGCACGCGATCCAGCGCGGCGGCGAAGCCGACGGGGTCGTCGCCGACCCGTTCGCATGCCACCACTTCGGCGCCGGCCGCGCGCAGGCGCAGCCGCAGGAACGGCGTGTTGCTGTCGTGGATCCACGCGCCCTCGCCCGCCTCGCCGCCTTCGACCAGTTCGCGACCGGTGGCGATCAACGCCACCCGCGGCCGCCGCACCAGCGGCACGCGCTCGATGCCGAGCGCGGCCAGCAGCATGACCTGGGCGGGACCCAGCCATTCCGACTTCGCCAGCACCCGCGCGCCTTCGGCGATGTCCTCGCCGCGGCGGCGCACGTTGGCGCCGCTCCGCACCGGTTCGCGCAGGCGGATGCACGCCGGCGGCGTGCCCGCGTCGCCGCCGGACGCATCGACGCGTTCAACCGGTACCACCGAGTCCAGGCCGTCCGGCATCACCGCGCCGGTCATGATTTCCCAGGCGCCCTGTCGCGCCGGCCCGGCAGGCTGGCCCGCGGTATCGCCGGCGGCCGTCGATCCGATTACCGGCCATTCCGACCCGGCTTCGCCGGTCGCGTCGCCCAGCGCCAGCGCGAATCCGTCCATCGCCGCGTTGTCAAAACGCGGCGAGGGGCGCGGGACTGTGGACGTCCGCCGCCAGCACCCGGCCGGCGCCATCGAAGGGCGCCACCGATTCGGTGTCCAGCGCCACCGCGTCGCGCAGCAGCAGGGCCAGGGCTTCCTCGTATCCGATCACGCGCACTCCTTCAGAACGTTCCCCGCTCCGCCGGCACACGGACCCGCGCATATCCCTAGCGTAGCAGTCCCCGGCGACGGCCCCGGGTGGCCGGCATCCTCACATAGCTGAAGGTTTTCGGCCAACCGGCGCGGGGTTGATTCAGGTCAAGGCGCCGGTGGCCGCCATTGCCTAGCCTGTGTCCATGCCCGCCCTTTCCGCCCTCTTCGATCCCGAACTGCTCCGGCGTTACGACAAGCCGGGGCCGCGCTACACCTCCTACCCGACCGCGCCGCAGTTCTCGGCGCAGTTCCAGGAGGCGGAACTGCGCGAAGTGGCCGCGATCACCAACGGCGATCCCATCCCGCGCCCGCTGTCGCTTTACCTGCACATCCCGTTCTGTACCAGCCCCTGCTTCTACTGCGGCTGCAACCGCATCATCACCCGCGAGAAGGCGCGCGGCGACGCCTACCTGACCCGCCTCTACCGGGAAATCGCGCTGGTCTCGCCGCTGTTCGACCGCGACCGCGACGTCAACCAGGTGCACTTCGGCGGCGGCACGCCCAACTTCCTGTCGCCGGACCAGATCGCCGAAGTCGTCGACGTGCTGCGCCGGCACTTCTCGTTCGCCTCCGGCGCCGGTTTCGACTGCTCGATCGAACTGGATCCGCGCTTCATCAGCCCGGACGAGGTGGGCCAGCTGGCGCGCGCCGGTTTCAACCGCGCCAGCCTGGGCGTGCAGGACTTCGACCCCGACGTGCAGCAGGCGGTCAATCGCGTGCAGGGCGTCGAGGACACCCTGGCGATCATCGACGCCTGCCGCACCCACGGCATGCGCTCGGTGAATGTCGATCTGATCTACGGCCTGCCCCGGCAGACCCTGGCTGGCTTCTCGCGCACGCTCGACATCACCCTGAAGGCGCGCCCGGACCGGCTGGCGATCTACAGCTACGCGCACCTGCCGGCGCTGTTCCGCCCGCAGCAGCGCATCCATGCCGAGGAACTGCCGTCCCCGGAACAGAAGCTGGATCTGCTGCGCTGCGCCATCGACAAGCTGGGCGAAGCCGGCTACGTCTACATCGGCATGGATCACTTCGCCCTGCCCGAGGACGACCTGGCGCGCGCGCAGCAGCGCGGCGACCTGCATCGCAATTTCATGGGTTATTCCACCCACGCCGAAAGCGATCTGATTGGCCTGGGGGTGAGCGCGATCAGCCACATCGGCGCCAGCTTCAGCCAGAACCCGCGCGACATCGGCAGCTGGGAACAGATGATCGACAGCGGCCGCCTGCCGGTCTGGCGCGGCATGCGCCTGGATGAGGACGACCTGCTGCGCGCCGACGTCATCCAGCAGCTGATGTGCCACGGCCGCATCGACTTCGACGCCATCGAGCGCCGCCACGTCATCGATTTCCGCGACTACTTCGCCGACGCGCTGGCCCGGCTGGAGCCGCTGCAGGCCGACGGCCTGGTCGAGGTGGGGGCGCGGGAAGTGTGCGCCACCTCGCGCGGACGCCTGCTGTTGCGTATCATCGCAATGTGCTTCGACAGATATTTGCCCGCCGCCGCGGAGGCCGCGACCACGCGGTTCTCGCGAACCATCTGACCTCATCCGGGACGTCCGCATGAGCTCGCCGGTCGTTTTCCCGCGTACCGACGCCACCATTCTTTCGGACGACGGCGATTCGCTGACGTTCTGCTCCACCTGCGCGTTCTCCCAGGCCTGCCTGAGCGAAGGCATGGACAAGCGGGCGCTGATGGACCTGCATGTGCTGGTCGAACACGTCGGCCCGCTGCAGCCGGGCGACCATGTGTTCCGCGAAGGGGATTCCTTCAGCGCCATCGCCGCGGTGCGCGCCGGCACGGTCAAGACCTACCAGGTCGATCGCGACGGCCACGAGCAGGTGCTGGGCTTCCACCTGCCCGGCGAGGTGATCGGCCTCAACGCGATCCACGGCGATCGCTACCCCTGCAATGCAATCGCGCTGGACACGGTGATGCTGTGCCGGTTCTCGTTCCCGAAGATCGCGCTGCTCGCCACCCGCCTGCCGAACCTGCAGCAGCATCTGTTCCGGCTGATGAGCCACGACATCGGCGTGGCCTCGCTGTTCGCCCGCGACAACAGCGCCGACGAGCGGATGGCGGCGTTCCTGATCGGACTGTCGCGGCGGCTGGCCGCGCGCGGCTATTCCTCGCGCCGGTTCCAGCTCACCATGTCGCGCACCGACATCGCCAACTACCTGCGCCAGGCCCCGGAAACGGTGAGCCGGGTGCTGCGCCGGTTCGAGCGCGACGGGCTGGTCCACATCAAGCAGCGCGACGTCGAGATCCTCGACATGCCGCGCCTGCACGAGCTCGCCTCGACGGTGCTGCGCGACTGATCCGCGCAGCGATGCCGGCACTGTCACGCGAATGAGGCCGGCTTGACGTAGGTCATGGAGGGGATCCGGACGCGGGCGGAACATGCCTGCGGTTCCCACGGAGTCCCGCATCATGAATTCGACACGCAAGCTGTGGGTAGGGTTGGCCGCCCTGCTCATCGCCTCGTTCGCCGTCCTGCTCTGGGTCGGCAGCGAGGTCCACCGACAGGCGCCGCCCCTGCCCGAACAGGTGGTCGACGCCAATGGCCAGGTGCTTTACACCCGCAAGGACATCGAGACCGGCCGCCAGGTCTGGCAGTCGATCGGTGGCCAGCAACTGGGCTCCATCTGGGGCCATGGCGGCTACGTCGCCCCCGACTGGGGCGCGGACTGGCTGCACCGCGAGGCCGAGGCCATCCTCGACATCTGGGCCAGGCGCGAAGCCGGCGCCGCCAGCTACAAGGATCTGGACGCCCCGACCCAGGCCGCGTACGCCAAGCGCGTGCAGGCGCTGATGCGTCCGAACACCTACGACGCCGCCACCGGCACGGTGACCGTGGACGCCGACCGCGCCGCCGCCATCCGCACGGTCGCCGCGCACTACGAGCAGTTGTTCGGCAAGGATCCGGCGATGGTCAAGCTGCGCGAAGCCTACGCGATGCGCAACGACACCGTGCCCGATGCCGGGCATCGCCGCCAGCTCACCGGCTTCTACTGGTGGGCCGCGTGGTCGTCGGTGACCCTGCGTCCGGGCGGTGAAATCAGCTACACCGCCAACTGGCCCGCCGACGAACTGGTCGGCAACACCCCGCCGCCGAGCGCGTTCCTGTGGACGGTGTTCAGCGTGCTGTTCCTGATCGCCGGCGTCGGGCTGCTCGGCTGGCACTACGCGGTCAACCACGGTGACGAACTGGCGCCGGTGCTGCCCAAGCGGGATCCGCTGGCCGACATCAAGGTCACCCCGTCGATGCGCGCCACCGCCAAGTACTTCTGGGTGGTCATCGCGCTGTTCCTGGTGCAGATCCTGCTCGGCGCGATCACCGCGCACTACCAGGTCGAGGGCCAGGAAGCCTACGGCTTCGCCCTGGCCGACGTGTTGCCCTACGCGCTGACCCGCACCTGGCACACGCAACTGGCGGTGCTGTGGATCGCCACCGCCTGGCTGGGCATGGGTCTGTACATCGGCCCGGCGATTTCCGGACACGAACCGAAGTTCCAGCGCCTGGGCGTGAACCTGCTGTGGGTCTGCCTGTTGATCATCGTGGTCGGCGCGTTCGCCGGGCAGTGGTTCGCGGTGATGCAGAAGCTCGGCCTGAAGCACAACTTCTGGTTCGGCCACCAGGGCTGGGAATACGTCGACCTCGGCCGCTTCTGGCAGTGGTTCCTGTTCATCGGCCTGACCCTGTGGCTGGTGCTGGTCGGCCGCGCCCTGTGGCCGGCGATGCGCAACGGCGGCGATTCGCGTTCCATCGTCTCCCTGCTGTTCCTGTCCACCGTGGCGATCGGCGTGTTCTACGCGGCCGGCCTGATGTGGGGCGAGCACACGCACCTGTCGATGGTCGAGTACTGGCGCTGGTGGGTGGTGCACCTGTGGGTGGAAGGCTTCTTCGAGGTCTTCGCGGTGGCGGTCATCGCCTTCCTGTTCACCCGTCTGGGCATCTCCAGGTCAAGTCGGCCACGGTGGCGGTGCTGTTCGCGACCATCGTGTTCATGGCCGGCGGCGTGCTGGGTACCCTGCACCACCTGTACTTCACCGGCACCCCGACCGCGGTCATCGCCATCGGCGCGAGCTTCTCGGCGCTGGAAGTGGTGCCGCTGGCCTACGTCGGCTTCGAGGCGTACCACAGCTACCGGATGGGCAAGGCCACGCCGTGGATGCAACGCTACCGCTGGCCGATCCTGTTCTTCATCGCGGTCGCGTTCTGGAACCTGGTGGGTGCCGGCCTGTTCGGCTTCCTGATCAACCCGCCGCTGCCGCTGTACTACATGCAGGGCCTGAACCTGACCCCGACCCACGGCCACACCGCGCTGTTCGGCGTGTACGGCATGCTCGGCATCGGCCTGATGCTGTTCTGCCTGCGTGGCCTCAAGCCGGACGTGCAGTGGAACGAAAGGCTGCTGAAGACCGCGTTCTGGTCGCTCAACATCGGCCTGGCCGGCATGGCCCTGTTCACCCTGCTGCCGCTGGGCATCCTCCAGCTCAACGCCGCGCTGAAGCACGGCTACTGGTACGCCCGTTCGGCCGAGTTCATGCAGCAGCCGATCGTCGACATGCTGGTGTGGATGCGGGTTCCCTCGGACACGCTGTTCAGCGTCGGCGCGTTCGCCCTGGCCTGGTTCGTGTTCCGCCTGTGGGTGGCGCCACGTCGCGAAGCACTGCCGGCGGCGGTGCCGCAGGAGGGTTGATACAAGGCCGTTCGCAGCGTTTCAACTGCAAAGAAAAAGAGCCGCGCAAGCGGCTCTTTTTTGTGCGTGTCGACTTCGTGCCGCGTTGCCGGCGCGGTACGCGTCGGTCAGCGGGAACACCCGCAGCCACCACCGCCGCAACCGCCGCCGCGCTGCGGTTCCTCCGGCACGTCCTCGACGTGTTCGCCGACGGTGGCGAGGATTTCGCGCACGCGCGCCGGCGCCAGCGTGGTCAGGATGGACAGGCGGCCATTGCCGGGTTCGAACTGGACCTCCGCGTCGGGATCCCATTCGCGCAGGGCGTGGGTCATGGCGCGGGTGCGTTGCTGGAGCGGTTCGTCGGAAAGTACGGGAGCGGACATCGGGTTTCCTTGCTGAGTGTGGGCCGGGACCATCGCCCCGGTGCCGGGCAAGGTAAGCAGCGCCGGGGGCGCCGGCATTGACCCGCATCAAGTGGTCGTTCGGATATCGCGACTGACGTCGCTCCCACATGGGAGGACATTCGGCGGGTCTTTGTGGGAGCGACGTCAGTCGCGACCGTCCGTCCAACACGTCCGAACTCCATTAGGTAGCCCCGAATCCTTCCTCCCCCGTCATTCCAGCGAAGACTGGAATCCATCGGGATCCCTGGCTGTCGAGGAAACGCCGGCCGGAAGTCAACATGGGTTCCGGCGTTCGCTGGGACGACGAGGCGGGGAATCGGCAGGGCGATGCCGGCGGGAATCCACCCGGCACGGGGATCCGCATCCCGCCTGATCCAGGTCAAGGAAGGCCCCGGCGGTGCGGCGCAGACTTTGCCCATGCGACCGATTCCCGTTTCCACCCGCCCCCCGACCCCACGTGGCATGTCCGCGCGCCATCTGTTGCAGGCGCCGCACCGGCTGATGTTCTTCATTGGCGCGGGCAACGTGCTGCTGGCGATGCTGTGGTGGGCGGCCTGGCTGACGGCGCAGTACAGCGGTGGCTGGCGGATGCCGGAGATCGCGGTGCCGCCGGGCTGGCTGCATGCGTTCCTGATCCATTACCTGGTGCTGCCGAGTTTCATCTTCGGCTTCCTGCTGACCGTGTTCCCGCGCTGGATGGGCCTGCCGGATCTGCCGCGCTGGCGCTACCTGCCGGTCGGCGCCGGACTGATGGGCGGGCAACTGGCGATCCTGGCTGTCCACGCTGGGCTGGGACGCCGGCTTCACGGTCGGCCTGTGGATGGCGCTGGCCGGCTGGCTGGCCGGCGTGGGCACGCTCGGCCGGTTGTGTGCGCGACACCGCGCGCACCTGGCATGCGCGTTCCTGCTTCGCGGCGCTGCTGCTCGGTTGTATCGGGCTGGTGTGCTTCCTGGTGTTCGTGCTGACCGGCGACGCCTGGTATGCCTTCGCCAGCATCAAGCTCGGCGGCGTGGTCATGCTGCTGCCGATCTACCTGACCGTCGCCCACCGCATGTTCCCGTTCTTCGCCGCCAACGCGGTACCGGGCTACAAGCCGTGGCGACCGATGGCCTGGCTGGGCACGGTGTGGGGCCTGTTGCTGGTGCATCTACTGCTGGAACTGCGCCACGCGTACCCTTGGTTGTGGCTGCCGGATGCGGCGCTGCTGATCGCCAGCAGCGTGGCGCTGTGGCACTGGTGGCCGCGCGGACGCATGCCGGGCCTGCTGGCGGTGCTGTTCGTCGGTACCGCGTGGCTGCCGATCACCTTCGCGCTGTACACCGCGCAGAGCGTCATCTACCTGCTCACGGGTGAATTCGTGCTGGGGCGCGCGCCGATGCACGCGATGTTCATCGGCTTCTTCGGCAGCGTGCTGGTGGCGATGGTCACCCGGGTCACCCAGGGCCACTCCGGGCGCCCCCTGAAGATGCCCGCGCTGGCGTGGTTCGCGTTCGCCGCGCTGCAGGCGGTGGCGGTGATGCGGGTGGTCGCGGAAATCGCACCGGACGCGCTGTTCTGGCAGGTCGCCTCGGCGATCGGCTGGCTGCTCGCGCTGCTGCCGTGGGTGGCCCGCATCGGCCGCATCTACCTGAGTCCGCGCGCCGACGGGCGGCCGGGCTGACGCCATGATCACCTTCTATCCCGACATCAAGCAGGTCCACATCGCCGCCGCGCTCACCAGTGGCACGCTGTTCGCGCTGCGTGGACTGGGAATGTCGCTGGGCATGCGCTGGCCGCGCGTGGCGCCGCTGCGCTATCTCAGCTACACGATCGATACCGTGCTGCTGACGGCCGCGATGATGCTGCTGACGATCCTGCCCGCCGGCCTGTTCGCCAACGGCTGGCTGGTGGTGAAGGTCGGTTTCATCCTCGCCTACGTCGTGCTGGGCGTGCTGGCGTTCCGGCCCGACCGTGCGCGCCTGCCGCGCGTCGCGCTGTATGCCGCCGCGCTGCTGTGCTTCCTGCAGGTGTACGGCATCGCGCGCACGCACCATCCGATGGGCCTGTTGTACCTGCTGGGGTAATCGCCATGCACGAAGCCATGCCGCCACCGGATCCCTGCTCGCCGTTCGCCGGCTGGCTGCGCGAATCCTTCGATGCCGCCGGCGCGACGCTGGCCTGCCCGATCGCCGACGACACCGCACCGGAGGCGGAAGCACCATGTCCCTGACCCGACTGGATCTGCGCGAACTCGCACCACCGGAACCGATGCAGCGGATCCTCGCCAGCCTGGAAGCGCTGCCGCGCGGTGGACGCCTGGTCGCGCTCACGCCGTTCCGGCCGCTGCCGCTGATGTCGCTGCTCGACGCCTGGGGCTACGCCTACCGCGTGCAGGATCTGCCCGCCGGTGATGCCTGCATCGCTATCTGCCACGCCGACGATCGCGCCGCGCTGGATCACGCCTTGCTGAAGCCGCCACGGGTCGCATGAGCGGGCTGGCGTTCGCCCAGGCACCGCCGCCCGCACAACCGCTGCGCTTCCTGCTGTCGTCGCTGGCCTGGGGCACCGTGGCCGGCGCATGGTTGCTGTCGAACGGCGAGATCGCCCTGCTGACACGCTGGGCGCCGCACACGCTGGTACTGGTGCACCTGTTCACCCTCGGCGTGCTCGGCAACGCGATGCTCGGCAGCCTGATCCAGTTCCTGCCGGTGGCCGCGGGCAGTCCGCTGCCATGGCCCGGACTCGCGCCGTGGCTGCATGCGGCGTTCAACGGCGGATTGCTGCTGTTGATGCCGGCGCTGATGTTTCCGCATCCCCTGTTCACCGGCGCCGCCTCGCTGTTGCTGGCGTCGTCGCTGTCGGGGTTCGCGCTGGGAGGACTGATCGCGGTGATGCGCGGAACCGGCGTGCGTGCGCCACGGCTCGGAATCGGCGTCGCGCTGGCGTCGCTGCTGGCCACCGGCGCGCTTGGACTGGTGTTGCTGGCGATCCTGTCCGGCCGGATGGCGCTGCCGCTGGATCGAGTCGCCAACCTGCATGCCGCGTTCGGACTGGCGGGCTGGACGCTCGCGCTGCTCGGCCGTTCGGCAGCATCACGGTACCGATGTTGCAGGGAACCCGGCGCATCCCCGCCGGCGGGCTGCTGATCTGGCTGGGCGTGCTGGTCGCCTGCCTCGGCGCGGCAGGTTGGGGGTTGATCGCCGGGTTTGTGGTTTATCCGGCGCGCGTCCTCGCCCTGCCCGCACTGGGATTCTGCCTCGCCGTTCCGATCCTGCAATCGCGCGCGCCGCATCCGCGCAATCCGGTGCTGCGCAGGTTCTGGCTGGCCGGCTGCATGGCGCTCGCAATCGCCTGCCTCGGCCTGCTCGCGCGGGCCCCCTCCCCGCGCGCGGCGCTGGCGATCGGCGCGCTGGTGATTGCCGTCGGGCTGCCGCTGCTGGTGCTGGGCATGCTGCTGGAAATCATCGGCTTCCTGGCCTGGATCGAGCTGCGGCGGCGCCATCCGCGCGGCGTGCGCGTGCCGGGCGTGGACCGGCTGCTCGACGACGCCCGCAAGCAGTGGCTGCTGTACGCCCATCTGGCGGCGGGCGCGCTGCTGCTGGCGGCGATAGCGAATCCGGCGCTGGCGCGGCTGGCCGGCGCCGCGCTGGCGCTCGCGTGGGGGCGCCAGCGGATGGGTGGTCCTGCGCTGCTGGCGGCAGGCGCTGGGCTTCCGGCCCGCTTGATCTGGGTCAATGGCAGCCGGGTCCGCGCTGCCTAGGATGTGGTCACCGCACAGGTGATCGCCATGCCGCCGTTCCAACCGCATCCCGCGCCAGGCCTTTCCGGCCATCGCCCGGTCGTTGTTTCCCTGCCGGCCTTCGGCGTGGGTGTGCGCCGATGCTGAGCCGCGTGGCCCTGGGCGGCACCCGCGCGGCGATCGACCGGGTCGACGACGCGATGGTGATCCTGCTGGGCGGGCGCCAACGGCTGGCCGGACTGGCTGGCCGGTTCAAGCGCGGCGCGGGTCTGGCGCAGACCGATGCGCGGCGCGAACACCGCGTCCAGGAACGCGCGCGCCGGCTCGCCGGCCGCACCGGCATCTCTCCCTCCAGCGCCGAACGTTTGATGCGGCTGCTGATCGCCGAAGCCCATCGCTGCCAGTCACGGGCTTTTTCCCCCCTTTCCGAACCGATCCCTCCCATGGCCCATTCCGGTCCGTCGCCGACCCGTTCCGCCTCCGCATCTTCCGCCCTGCTCCGCTGGCTGCCGCCACCACGCCGCCTGCAACCCTGGCTGGCGCGGATACCGCGACCGCTGCGCGAACGCGCGGCATTGCGCCTGCTAGCGCCCGCATTGGCCTCGCCGCAGGTACGGCGGGTGCTGGAACCGATCGCCGGCCGCCGGCTCGGTATCGAGGTCACCGATCTCGGCCAGCGCTGGGTGTTCGCGCTGCACGTCGACGGCCTGCGCCTGGCGCAAGGCGACGCCGAAGCCACGGTGAGTGGCAGCGCCACCGATCTGCTGTTGCTGGCCAGCCGGCTGGAGGATGCCGACACCCTGTTCTTCCAGCGCCGCCTGATGCTGACCGGCGACACCGAACTCGGGCTGTTCCTGCGCAACCTGCTGGATCGGTTGCCGTGGGAAGCCTTTCCGCTCGCCTCGCGCATCCTCCTGCAACGCGGCGCGCGCCTGGCGCGCGATGCGCGGCAGGCCCATCGCGGCCATGCCGGGCGAGCCGCATGAACGCCGCGCACGCCCCGCGCTGGACGCCGGACCTGGAAGATCGCTATGCGGATCTGACCGCGCGCGTCGGCGATACCGTACCGTGCCTGGAATGGCCGCTGCACCTGCCCTGGATCGACGCCATCCGCGAACTCAAGCGCGAACGCGGCGCGGTGATCATGGCGCACAGCTACCAGTCGCCGGAGATCTTCCACGGCGTGGCCGACGTCACCGGCGACTCGCTGGCGCTGGCGCAGGCCGCCGCCGACTGCGATGCGGAGATCATCGTGCTGTGCGGCGTCCACTTCATGGCCGAGACCGCGAAGATCCTGGCGCCACGGCGCACCGTGCTGATTCCGGATCCCGAGGCCGGCTGTTCGCTGGCCTCCTCCATCACCGCCGCCGACGTGCGTGCCCTGCGCGCCCGCCATCCCGGCGCGCCGGTGGTCAGCTACGTCAACACCAGCGCCGCGGTGAAGGCCGAGTCCGATGCCTGCTGTACCTCCGCCAACGCGGTGCAGGTGGTCGAGGCGATGGGCGCGGACAAGGTGATCTTCCTGCCCGACGCCTTCCTCGGCCACCACGTCGCCGCCCAGACCGGCGTTGAGCTGGTGCTGTGGGACGGCCGCTGCGAAGTGCATGAACAGTTCACCGCGCAGCAGGCGCGGCATACCCGCGAGACTTTCGACGCCCGCCTGGTCGCGCATCCGGAGTGCCCGCCGGACGTGCAGCGCGAGGCCGACTTCGTCGGTTCGACCACCGCGATGGGCGCCTGGCTGGAACGCGAGCGTCCACGCCGGGTCGCCCTGATCACCGAATGCTCGATGGCAGACAACCTGCGCCATCGCTTTCCCGACGTCGAGTTCATCAAGCCCTGCAATCTGTGCCCGCACATGAAGCGGATCACCCTGCCGAACATCCACGCCTGCCTGCGCGATCTGCGGCACGTGGTCGAGGTTCCGGAAGACGTCGCCGCCGGCGCGCGCGCCGCGCTGACGCGGATGCTCGCCGTGGCCGGGCGAACGCCCGTGAGCGGCGCGCCGCCACTGGTGGTGGTGGGCTGCGGCGTCGCCGGCCTGGCGACCGCGCTGTCGGCGGCGCCGCGCAAGGTGCTGTTGCTGGGCCGCGCGCCGGCCGGCTTAAACTCCTGCACCGCGCTGGCCCAGGGCGGCATCGCCGCGGCGCTGGACAGCGGCGACACCCCCGACGCGCACGCGCACGACACCCTGGCCGCCGGCGCCGATCACAACGACTACGACGCGGTCCGCTACCTGGTCGACAACGCGGTGATGGCGGTGCGCTGGCTGCAGGCGCAGGGGGTTCCCTTCGACCTGGAAGGCACGCGCTTCCTGCTGGGTCGCGAAGGCGGGCATCGGCGCAACCGCATCTCCATCCCGGTGGCGACGCCAGCGGCGCCTCGCTGCTGCTGGCGCTGATCCGCGCGGCGCAGAACGCGCCGCATATCGACTGGCGTCCACCGGCGAT
>OFCY01000026.1_pt1 | contig 35985 bp, 42 predicted proteins | sample 1520981 | NCBI WGS metagenome assembly OFCY01 (sample SAMEA2532533, study PRJEB24079) | metagenome
ACGGAGCGCAGGCGCCGCGGCGGCTCGCGCAGCGGCCCGGCGGGCAGCAGGAAGCCGTTGCCGCAGCCGCGCGAATCGACCACGGCGATCTCGACATCCGCGCCGCAGGCGATAGTGCTGCAGGCCGTCGTCGCACACCACGATGTCGCAACCGGCGGCGATCAGCGCGCGCCCCGCGGCGACGCGATCCCGATCCACCCGCACCGGCACACCCGTGCGACGCGCGATCAGGACCGGTTCGTCGCCGCCCTGTTCCGGCGACGTCCCCGCCTCCACCCACAGTGGCTGGCGGTCATCGGCGCGGCCATAACCCCGGCTGGCCACGCCGGGCTTGAAGCCGGCCTCGCGCAGCCGCTGCACGAGCGCGATGGTGAGCGGGGTCTTGCCGGTGCCGCCGACGGTGACGTTGCCGACCACGATCACCGGCGCGGACAGCCGCTGCCGGCGCAGCAGGCCCCAGCGGAAGAACCGCGCGCGCAACCCGATCAGCGCGGCGTAGATCGACGCCAGCCCGCGGGCGTGGAGCGGGACGGGCTTGTCGTTGTACCAGTACGCGGGCGGAACGTGCCGGGACCTGTTCACTTCACTCACTCGCCGTCGCCTTCCCGGAACTGCATGCGATGCAGGTGCGCGTAGAGCCCGTCGCGGGCCAGCAATTCGGCATGGGTGCCCTGCTCGACCAGCCGGCCCTGGTCCAGCACCAGCACCTGATCGGCGTGTTCGATGGTGGACAGGCGGTGCGCGATGACCAGCGTGGTGCGATCCGGCATCAGCTTCTGCAGCGCGTTCTGCACCAGGCGCTCGGATTCGTTGTCCAGCGCCGCGGTCGCTTCATCCAGGATCAGGATCGGCGCGTCCTTCAGCATCGCCCGCGCAATCGCCAGGCGCTGGCGCTGGCCGCCGGACAGGCGTCCGCCCTTGGCGCCGACCGGTGCCTGCAACCCGTCCGGCAACTCGCGGACGAACTCCATCGCGTTGGCGCCTTCCACCGCCTGGACCAGCGCCTGCTCGGGCGCGTCCGCATTTCGCCGAAAGCGACGTTGGCGGCAACCGTGCCGTCGAACAGCATCACCTGCTGACCGACCAGCGCGATCTGGCGGCGCAGATCGGCCAGCGGATAGTCCTGCACCGGATGCCCGTCGACCAGGATCTGGCCGGCCTCGGGTTCGTAGAAACGCGGGATCAGCTTGATCAGGCTGGACTTGCCGCTGCCGGATCGGCCGACGATGGCGGTGACGGTACCGGGACGTGCCACGAAACTGATGTCGCTCAGCGCGGGCCTGACCTGGCCGGGATAGCGCGCGGTCACGCCGCGGAACTCAATCAGGCCCTGCGCACGCTCCAGCGGGCGGGTGCCGGCATCGACCTCGTCGGGCGCATCCAGCACCGAGAACAGGCGCTCGGCCGAGGCCACGCCGCGCTGGGTCATGTTCTGCACGTTGGTGAGCTGCTTGAGCGCGGGGATGATGGCGATCATCGAGACCATCAGCGACACGAAGCCGCCAGCGGTCAGGCGTCCCTGCATGGCCTGGTAGCCGGCCACGACCAGCAGCAGCGACAAGCCAACCGCCCCCATCATCTGGACCAGCGCCGAGGAAACGCCACGCGTGGCCTCGACTTTCATCGCCAGGCGCAGGTTGTTGTCGGCCAGCGTGCGATAGCGCGCCATCTCGCTAGCCTGGGCGCCATAGACCTTCACTTCCTGCTGGCTGCTCAGGGTCTGATCCGCGGCCTGCAGCAGCTGCGCGCCGCTTTCCTGGATGCGGTGGCTGATCCTGCGGTATCGCCGGGCCACCTTGTCCATGACCCAGGCCAGCGGCGGGCCCAGCAACAGGATCGCCAGCGTTACCTGCCAGCTGTTGTGGAACATCACCGCCAGCATGGCGATGATCTGGAACGACTGCTGCAGGACCACCTTGTTACATCCACCGCGGCCTGCGCGATCTGATCGCAGTCGGAACCCAGCCGGACCAGCATCGAGGGCACCGGTTCGCTGTCGAAACGCATGCCCGGCAGGCGCAGGTATTTGCCCAGCACCGCCACGCGCATGTCGCGGGCGATGCTGCGCGCGGACTTGCCCATGCTCATGTCGGTGAGGAAACCCGCCAGGCCGCGGAGCAGGAACAGGCCGACGATGGCGAACGGCAACGTCAGATCCATGCGGGTGTTGCGGGCAACGAACGTGCCGTCCACCACCGGCTTCATCAGATAACTGAAGGCACCGCTGGCAGCTGCTTCGATCAGCATGCCCAGCAGCGCCAGCAGCAACAGGGCCCGGTAGGGCTTGGCCAGACCGATCAGCCGACGATAGGTCTGCCAGGCAGAAGCAGGTTGCGCGCTCACCGCTTCACCTCCGGCGCGGTGGCGATCTGGATCGTGCGGAAGCCCGATTGCGCCAATGCGTCATAGGCCGTCACCACCGCCTGGTGCGGGGTGCGCGCATCGGCACGCAGCAGCACCGGCCGCTGGCGATCCTCGCCAGCCACCTGGGCGATGGTCTGCTTGAGCGCATCCACATCGGTGCGCAGGACCTCGTGTTCGTCCACGAAATAGTGGCCGTCGGCGTTGACCAGCACGCTCAGGGTCCTGGCCTGGGCCGCCACCGGCTCGCCTTGCGCGCTGGGCAGCTGCAATTGCAGCATCGAACGCGAATCGAAGGTCGTGGTGATGACGAAGAAAATGATCAGCACCAGGATGACGTCGATCAACGGCACCAGGTTGATCTCCGGCTCCTCGTGGGCGCGGTCGTCGCGAATCCTCATGCGCGGCTCAGGCGCCGACCGCCGCGGTGGCGGACGCGGCAACCGGCCGTGCGGCCGGCCGGGGCTGCCGCGCATCGAGCGCGTCGAGCAGCTTCATCGCTTCCTTCTCCATTTCCACCACGTAGCCGTTGATGCGGCCACGGAAATAGCGGTGCGCCATCAGCGCCGGAATCGCCACGATCATGCCGGTGGCCGCGCACACCAGCGCCTTGCCGATGCCGCCGGCCAGCTGGTTGACGTCGCCGACACCGCTGTCCTGGATGCCCAGGAACATCTGGATCATGCCGACCACCGTGCCGAGCAGGCCCAGCAGCGGGCCGGCCGAGGCGATGCTGCCCAGCGCGTTGAGGAACGTCTCCATCCGGTGCACCACGTGGCGGCCGGTATCCTCGATGCGCTCGCGGATCTGATCGCGCGGGCGATTGCGGACCTCCAGCGCGGCGGCCAGCAGTTCGCCCAGCGGCGAGGTCCGGCGCAGGGATTCGATGTGGGCCGGCTCCAGCTGGCCACGCACCGCCCAGTTGCGGACTTCCTCGCCCAGGCCGGGGGGCATGATTTCCTTGCGCCGCAGCGTCCAGAAACGCTCCACCACGATCGCCAGCGCCAGCACCGCCAGCAGCAGCAGGGGGATCATCGGCCAGCCGCCGGCCTTGACCAGTTCAAGCACGTTCAGTCCTCGGGGCTCCGGGGAGCCATTGCATCGATGGGCGATAGGATAGCCCAGCCGCCCCTCAGCGCCGCGCCGCGTCCCACAGCCTGGGCCGGGCGTGACGACGCTCACGTACCGCCAGCCCCGCCGGCGCCAGCCATACCTGTACCGCGCCTCCCTCGGCGGTGCCGACCACTTCCGCTCCCACAGCCTGCCAGCGCGCCACCACCTGCGGTTTGGGATGGCCAAAGCGATTGCGGTGGCCGCTGGAGACCAGCAGCAACCGCGCGCCGGTCGCGGCGACGAAGGCGGGATCCGAGGAACCGGCACTGCCATGGTGTGGCGCGAACACCACCTCGGCGCGCAACCGCGCCGGGGATCGCCGGACCAGTTCGCGCTCGATCACGTCGCCGATGTCGCCGGTCAGCAATGCCGCGCCATGCGCGGTCTCGACCCTCAGTACGCAACTGGATTCGTTGCCCAGATTGGGGAAATGCGGCGGCGGGTGCAGGAAGTCGAAACGGACGCCGTCCCATTCCCACCTTCACCGGCCAGGCAATTGCGGACTTCCGGCCGCGTCGCCGCGCCTGGCGAAGCGGGCAGCGCGGCTTCCACGGCGGCGGTCTGTCCGGGCGGCGCCTGGGCGACGCCGGTTGGCATCGCGCGCAGAACGCTTGCCAAGCCGCCCACGTGGTCATTGTCGTCGTGACTGACCACCACCCGGTCCAGGCGTGGTACGCCCCAGGCACGCAACGCCGGCACCACCGCGCGCTCGCCGGCGTCGAACCCGTCGCGCATCGCCGGTCCCATGTCGTACAGCAGCGCATGGTTCGAGGTGCGGACCAGCACCGACAGCCCCTGGCCGACATCGATCATCGCCAGTTCGGCTTCACCGGGGCGCGGCAAATCGCGATCCGGCCACAGCAGCGGCAACCACAGCAGGGCCGCGAGTGGCTTGCCCGGTACCCCGCGGGGCAGCAGCATCCAGAAGGCGCCGACCAGCGCCGCACCCACCGCCCATGGCGCCGCTTCCGGCAGCCACCACAGTGAAAAGCGGCTGCCCGAAAGCCAGTGGAATCCCGGCCAGGTCAGGTCGAAGCAGGCCGCCGCCCATCTCCAGGGCCACGCGCCGCCGCCGGGAAACAGCGCCTCGGCCGCGGTGCCCAGCAGCGACAACGGCACCACCACCAGGCTCCACCACGGGATGGCGACCAGGTTCGCGAAGGGGCCCGCCAGCGAGGCCTGGTCGAACAGCACCACCGTCAGCGGCAGCAGTCCCACCGTCGCCACCGCCTGCGCGGACAGGAACCCGCGCAACCAGTGCTGACTGCCGGTCACGGGCAGGCACCACGCCAGCCAGGCCACGCCACCGAAACTCAACCAGAAGCCGGCCGCCAGCAGCGACAGCGGGTCGAACAGGACCACCGCGATCAGCGCCAGCGACAGCGCGTTGGCCACCCCGGCGGGGCGACGGCCCAGGCGCGCCGCCGCCCATACCGCCATCATCAGCACGGTGCGCAGGGTCGGCAGTGCGAACCCCGCCAGCACGGCGTAGCCCAGCGCGGCCAGCACCGCCGCGACGCCCATCGCCTGCGGTCGCGGCAACCCTCGCGCCCAAGGCGGAAACAGACGCCACACGCCGCCCACCAGCAGCGCGAAGGCGCTGGCGACCATGCCCACGTGGAAACCCGAGATGGCGATCAGATGGGTCAGGCCGCTGGCACGCAGGGCATGCCAGTCATCCTGGGTCAGTCCGCGGGTATCACCCAGCGCCAGCGCACGCACGAAACGCGAAGATGGCGAAGCCACCGACTGGCCGATCCGTGCGGACATCACTTCGCGCCAGGCATCGACGCCGGCGGCGGCGGACAGGCGCCGGGCGCGTTCGGGACGATGCAGGTGGCCTGTGGCGCCGATACGCTGCAACAGTGCGTGTTTCTCGCTGTCGAATCCACCGGGGTTGCGCAGCCCGCGTGGCGCGCGCAGCTTGACGGTCATGCGCCAACGCTCGCCCGCGCGCAGTTTCAAGCGGGAACCCGCTCGCCTGTCTGCATAGTCGTCATGCCACGACAGCATAATCTGGCGGCCTTGCAGCGCCGCGGCCGGGCCCTCCCCCTCCTCCACGATAAACAGGAACCGCGTCCGCCTGGTTTCGTGCTGCGGCAGATCGGCGACGGTACCCGTCACGATCAACGGGCGCCGCTCCAGTTCCGGCGGAATCCGCAGCGCCAGCGACCAGCCCGCCTGCAATCCAGCCCAGGCGAAGCCGAACAGCAACACGCCCAGCCAACGGCCCCGCCAACGTGACAGCCAGGCCAAAATGCCAGCAACGCCCAGACCCCACAACAGCATCGCCGCCGGAAGTCCGGGCATCGACAGACACAGACCGGCACCGGCGAGCAGCGCGATGGCGGAGCCCACGCCGAACAACGGGGGCGCGGGGAAAGCGACGTCGCCGTCGTCACGCTGCTCAGGTTCATGCTCGAACCGGCGGCCGTCCCGGTCTTCCGGCGGCGTATGTTCCAGATCGGGTTGTTCCGGCAGGTTTCGCTTTCCTTCGACATGCACGACGACTGGCTTCCTTTCCAGGCACCTTGCAACGCTAAGCGATGTTCTCGAATCGCGGAATCGGTGGATACCGCACGTGTGCGTCAGGCAACTCCGAACACATGCCGACGCGTCGCTTCACTTGGCCATGCACTCACCGCATCGAACGCAAGAATGCGCCACGAATTGCTTTCGATTGCTTCCTCATGGAGATCGCCGTCGCCTCGCGCGCTATTGACGCCGTTTCCATCGCGCCGCGAGACTGCGTGCTTCCGTTGTGATTGAGGCGGCAACGCACGTGCAATCGATGCAAGGCAAGCTTGTTCGAGCCGTCCCTTCGGGCTTTCCCGCCAGGCTTTCCGTCGAGCCCATGCCATGACCTCCCACAGCCGACGCGATTTCCTCCGCCGCGCGGGTGCGGGCGCCGCCGCCTCATTACGCTGGCCGCCTTCCCGCCCGCCATCCGCCGCGCGCTGGCGATTCCGGCGCACCACGCCAGCGGCACCATCAAGGACGTCCAGCATGTGGTGATCCTGATGCAGGAGAACCGCTCGTTCGATCACTACTTCGGCACCTTCCGGGGCGCGCGAGGTTTCGGCGATCGCTTCCCGATACCGCTGGCCGGCAGCCGCACGGTCTGGCACCAGCGCTACACGCATGAGGGCGCTTCGCGCATCGTGCTGCCCTATCACCTGGATGGCCGCAGCGGCAACGCGCAGCGCGTCGCCGGCACCCCGCACAGTTACCCCGACGCCCAGGCCGCCTGGGATCTGGGGCGCATGCGGGACTGGCCCACGCACAAGCAACCGCAATCGATGGGCTACTACACCGAGGCCGAACTGGAGTTCCAGTTCGCCCTCGCCAACGCATTCACCCTGTGCGACGCCTATCACTGCGCATTCCACGGCGGCACCAACACCAACCGGCTGTTCCATTGGAGCGGCACCAACGATCCCACCGGCACCGCGGGCGGGCCGGTAATCGACAACAGTGGCGATTCGTTCGACGCCGAGGGCGGCGATTATCGCTGGACCACCTATCCCGAACGCCTGCAGGCGGCGGGCGTGAGCTGGAAGGTCTACCAGAACCTGCCGGACAACTTCACCGACAATCCGCTGGCCGGCTTCCGCGCCTATCGCGAGGCGAACCGCGCGCGAGGCAATCCGCCCAAGGCGACGGTCTTTCCGCCTTACCGGATCGACGACGAAGCGATCAGCCCGTTGCTGAAAGGCGTCGGCAATACCCTGCCCGATGGCGGTTTCCTGCAGGCGCTGAAGGACGACATCGCCGCCGGCACGCTGCCGCAGGTGTCGTGGATCGTCGCGCCCGCGGTCTATTCCGAACATCCGGATCCCTCCAGTCCCGTGCAGGGCGGCTGGTACACGCAGCAGGTGCTGGAAGCGTTGACGGAAGACCCGGCCACCTGGAGCCGGACAGCGCTGCTGGTGAATTTCGACGAGAACGACGGCTTCTTCGATCATGTGCCGCCGCCTGCCGCGCCGGCGTTCGACGCCGAGGGCCGGCTCGCCGGCGCGTCCACGGTCTCCACGGCGGGCGAGTACCACACCGACGGCCGCCCCTACGGGCCGGGACCGCGCGTGCCGATGTACGTGGTGTCGCCGTGGAGCCGCGGCGGCTGGATCAACTCGCAGGTGTTCGATCATACCTCGGTGCTGCGTTTCCTCGAAGCACGTTTCGAGGTGGCCGAGCCGAACATCAGTGCCTATCGGCGCGCGGTGGCCGGCGACCTCACCAGCGCCTTCAACTTCGCCAATCCGAATGGCGAGGCGCTGCCGCGCCTGCCGAAACAGCGCAAATCGAGCGCCGATGATCTGCGCGCGGCGCAGGAAGCGTTGCCCGCGCTGACACCCCCGCCCGAAAGCAGGCAACGCCTGCCACGCCAGGCCGGCGGCAGCCGGCCCTCGCGCGCCTTGCCCTACGAACTGCACGTACACGGACAGACTCGGGACGATGGCGCGATGACGCTGGAATTCGTCAATGCCGGCCGCGCGGGCGCCGTCTTCCATGTCCATGACCGCCTGCATCCGGATCGCGTGCCCCGCCGCTACATGGTCGAATCCGGCCGGCGACTCGACGGTACCTGGGACGTGCCCGGCGGCGAAGCGGACGGATACGATCTGTGGGTGCTGGGTCCGAACGGATTCCATCGCCATTTCCGCGGCAACACGAGCAAGGATAGCGGCATCGAAATACGCCTCGGCTACGACGTCGCCGGGGAGGCCCTGTTCGTGGATGTGACCAACCACGGCGATCGTCCCCGCACGGTATCGGCCGTCGCCAATGCGTACCGCGACGACGGTCCCTGGACCGCTGAACTGGCGCCGCGCCAGCGCAGCCAATGGCGCTGGGCGCTCTCCGGCCAGGGCCGCTGGTACGATTTCAGCGTGACGGGCGCGGAAGGTTTCCTGCGCCGCTTCGCCGGGCGTCTGGAAACCGGAGCCGACGGGATTTCGGATCCGGCGATGGGCGATGCCTCGATTCCCCCGCCTCCCCTCCACTCGCCTGTCCCGCGGGAATCTCCATGCAAGCCATCTTCGATTTCATCCTGGAAGTGGACAAGCTGAAGGCGGTCACCCGCAAGATTCGCCTGCGCGACAGCGGCCGCTACGAGAATTCCGCCGAACACAGCTGGCAGCTGGCGCTGCTGGCGAGCTCGCTGGCCCCGCACGCACCGGCGGACATCGACATGGATCGGGTGATCCGCATGCTGCTGGTGCACGACATCGGCGAAATAGACACCGGCGACACGATGGCCTTCGTGGAGGACGGCTGGGAGGCGCGCAAGGCCGCCGAACGGGCGGCGGTGCGGCGCATCTTCGGTTTGCTGCCTGCTTCCGAAGGCGGAGCGCTGCTGGCGCTGTGGCAGGAATTCGAAGATGCGCGAACACCGGAGGCGGTCTTCGCCAACGCCGTCGATCGGGCCATGCCGGTGCTGCTGAACCTGGCCAACCAGGGCCAGAGCTGGCGCGAGAACGGCATCAGCCACGAGCGCGTGGTGCGTCGGGTCGGTCCACCGATCCAGGCTGGATGCCCGGCGCTGTGGCGCTATCTCGAAGTCCGGCTGGCGGAAGCGCGGGAGCGGGAGTTTTTCGGCGCCTGAGGCGGAATTCCGCGAAACAGCGGAGCAAGCTCCGCTCTACGGTCAGACGTCGGCGTGGGCGAGCTGGCGCAGTTTGCCTTCGTGCAGTTCCAGCACGCGGTCCAGGCGGCGGGCTAGGCGGCGATCGTGGGTGACCAGCACCAGGCTGGTCTTCTGCGCGCGGTTGAGGCCGAGCATCAGATCGAACACGATCGCGGCGGTCTTCTCGTCGAGGTTGCCGGTGGGTTCGTCGCCCAGCACGCAGGCCGGCTGGTTTACCAGCGCGCGCGCCACCGCGGCGCGCTGGCGCTCGCCGCCGGAAAGTTCGCCGGGCTTGTGCTCGACGCGGTGGCCCAGGCCGACCGCTTCCAGCAATTCCCGCGCGCGCTGGCGCGCGGCATTCGCGTCTGTGCCGCCCAGCATCACCGGCATCATCACGTTCTCAAGCGCGGTGAATTCCGGCAGCAGGTGATGGAACTGGTAGACGAAGCCGAGCGCGCGGTTGCGCAGTTGGCCACGCGCGGCGTCCGAGAGCGCCGACATCTTCTGCCCGGCGACATACACCTCGCCCGCGGTCGGGGTATCCCAGCCCACCCAGCAGGTGCAGCAGCGTGCTCTTGCCGGCGCCGGAGGCCCCGACGATGGCAACGGTCTCGCCCGGATGCACGGCCAGTTCCAGGCCATCGAACACCGGCGTGCGCATCTTGCCTTCGGCGTAGGTCTTGCCCAGGTGATCGGCCCGGATGACGGTGCCGTCGGCGCTGGCGATTGCCATGTTTTTATCACTCATAGCGCAGGGCCTCCGCCGGCTGGGTCCGGGCCGCGCGCCAGGCCGGATACAGGGTGGCCAGGAAACTCATCGCCAGCGCCACGCACCATAACCGTCACGTCGTCGGTACGCAGGTCGTACGGCAGGCCGGTGATGTAGTAGACGTCCGGCGGCAACAGGGTCACGTTGAAGACCTTCTCGATGACGTCGAGGATGCTTTCCAGGTTCATCGTCAGGGTGATGCCGCCGATGACGCCGGCCACGGTGCCGATGATGCCGATCAGCGAACCCTGCACCATGAACACCTGCATCACCCCGCGCGGGGTCAGTCCCAGCGTGCGCAGAATGGCGATGTCGGCCTGCTTGTCGGTCACCAGCATCACCTGCGAATTCACCAGCGAGAACGCACCCATCAGGATGATCAGCGACAGCAGGATGCCCATCACCGTCTTTTCCATCTTCAGCGAGTGGTACAGGTTGGCGTTCTGGCTCATCCAGTCGCTGACCCGGTAGACATGCCCCAGCCGGTAGACCAGATCCCGCGCCACCGTCATCGCCTGGTCCATGTCGCGCAGCTTCAGGCGCACGCCGGTCACGCCATCGCCCATCCGCAGCACCCGCTGCAGATCGGACATGTGCACCACTGCCAGGTTGCGGTCGATGTCGTTGTGGCCGACCGCGAACGTGCCGGATACGGTGAAGCGCTTGACCTTCGGCATCGCCCCCATCGGCGTGCCCTGGAAATTGCCGGCGGTGACGACCACGCTGTCGCCCACCCCCACCCGCAGCCAGTTCGCCAGTTCTTGGCCCAGCAGGATGTTGAATTCCCCCGGTTGCAAGGACTCCAGCCGGCCTGCTTTCATCTTGTCGCCCAGCACCGAGACCCTGCGCTCTTCCGAGGGCACGATGCCCTGCACCAGCGCGCCCTGCGGGTCCGCATTGCCCGACAGCATGGCCTGCACGTCGACATAGGGCGCGGCGCCGGCCACGCGCGGATCCTGCATGGCCACCTTCACCGCATGCGGCCAGTCCTGCATGTCCTCGCCCGCGCCGGCAACGGTCGCGTGCGCGGTCGCCTGCAGCAGGCGGTCGCGGATTTCCCGCTGGAAGCCGTTCATCACCGACAGCGTGGTGATGAGCACCGCCACGCCCAGCGCGATGCCGATGATGGAGGCCAGTGAAATGAAGGAGATGAAGCCGTTGCGGCGCTTGGCGCGGAGATAGCGCAGGCCGATGGCGACGGGGACGGGTTTGAACATCGGCCTATGGTGCCATCGGCCGGGGGGCGCGCGAAGCACCATCGATGCCAGCGGCCAGCCGCAGTTCACGCCGGGCCGTGGCCGGCAGGGTGTCGGGCCACCAGCCCAGGCGGTGGCGGACTCCCCGCCGGTCCCGCCAGTGCAGGATCGCCAGCGGACCGCGCCAGACCAGTTCCGCCTCCCGCACCGGTATCCCCTCCACGGTGACGGCGCCGTTGGCCGGAAAGACCCAGGACAGGACCGGCCTGCGCGCCTCGCGGCGGGCCAGCCGGACACCCTGCAAGGCGGCGGCCACCGCCAGCGTCCAGGCCGCGGGGCGCGGCATTTCGCTTGCCAGCACCGCCAGGCCGGCGCCGAGGCCCAGCAGGATCAGGACCGCGCACAACAGGCGCGAGGGATGCCATTCAAGCCGGCAAGGCGCGGATACGCTGGATGAGTGCGTCGAGTTCGCCATCGGGACACTGCTCGTAGCCCATGAACCAGCGCCAGAGCTTATCGTCCTCGCAATCGAGCAGGCGTAGGAAAACGCCGCGCTCGGCATCGGAAGATGCCGGCCACGCGCGTTCGAGATGGCGTTCGAACAATTGATCCAGTTCGCGCATGCCGCGCCGGCAGCGCCAGCGGATGCGCTTGAGTTCTACGTCTTGTGGATTCATGCCAACCAGAGCAGCCAGGCCATGCGCGCCCAGAAAGCCATCAGGACCAGCGTCGCCAGGGCGTATGCGACGAAGCGGGTCATCACGTGGTTGATCGTGCATTGCACGCCGCTGTGCACCGCACGCAGGCCGACGAACGCCCACGCCGTCGCCAGCATGACGAGGTCGCCGATGCCGGCCTAGGCGGCGACCAACACGCCCGCGTAGAACAACACCGGCACCTCGAACAGGTTGCGGAAGTTGTCCGACGCGCGGGTGTCGGACAACAGCCGCGCCGCGTCGGCCGATCCGGCCAGCGCCTGCGCGTCGATGCGCTTGCGCATCATTTCGCCCAGCCGCAGGTGGTACAGACGGATCCAGACCAGGAACGTCAGTCCCGCCATCGCCACCGCGGGCCAGAGGATCGCAGTGGCGTGCGGCGTGCCCATGACGTCAGGCGCGCCGTTCCATCATCAGCTTCTTGATTTCCGCGATGGCCAGCGCCGGGTTCAATCCCTTCGGGCAGGTCCGCGCGCAGTTCATGATGGTGTGGCAGCGGTACAGCTTGAACGGATCTTCCAGATCGTCCAGGCGCGCACCGGTGTCCTCGTCGCGCGAATCGATGATCCAGCGGTAGGCCTGCAGCAGGATCGCCGGGCCGAGGTAACGCTCGCCGTTCCACCAGTAGCTCGGGCAGCTGGTCGAGCAGCAGGCGCACAGGATGCACTCGTAGAGGCCGTCCAGCTTCTTGCGATCCTCCGGCGACTGCAGGCGCTCGCGATCCGGCGGTGCCGGGGTCTGGGTGCGGATCCACGGCTTGATCGAGGCGTACTGCGCATAGAAGTGGGTCAGATCCGGAACCAGATCCTTGACCACGTCCATGTGCGGCAGCGGATAGATCGGCACCTCCGCCTTCTTGCAGTCGCCGATGGCGCGCGTGCAGGCCAGGGTGTTGGTGCCGTCGATGTTCATCGCGCACGAACCGCAGATGCCTTCGCGGCAGGAGCGGCGGAAGGTCAGCGTCGGATCGATCTCGTTCTTGATCTTGATCAGCGCGTCCAGGACCATCGGACCACAGGCCGCCAGGTCCACCTCGTAGGTGTCCAGGCGCGGGTTCTGCCCGTCCTCCGGGTTCCAGCGGTAGATCTTGAAGACACGCGGGTTCTTCGCGCCCTGGGCGGGGAAATGCTTGCCCTTCTGGACGCGCGAGTTCTTCGGGAGTGCGAATTCGGCCATTGCTCTAGTCTCTCCCGATCAGTAAACGCGCGGCTTCGGCGGCACCACGTCGACGTCGTCGGTCAACGTGTACATGTGCACCGGGCGGAATTCGAAACTGCACTGGCCCTGCTCGTCGACGCTGACCAGGGTGTGCTTCTGCCAGTTGGCGTCGTCGCGCTCGGGGTAATCCTCGTGCGCATGCGCGCCGCGGCTCTCGTGGCGCTGCTCGGCGGAGTTGATGGTCGCCACCGCGTTGAGCAGCAGGTTGTGCAGCTCATAGGTCTCGATCAGGTCGGAGTTCCAGATCAGCGAGCGGTCGCTGACCTTCACGTCCTCGAACGACTTGAAGACATCCGCCATCTTCTCGCAGCCTTCCTTCAGCGTCTTGCTGGTGCGGAACACCGCCGCGTCGGCCTGCATGGTGCGCTGCATGCGATCGCGGATGACCGCGGTCGGGGTATCGCCGTTGGCGTTGCGCAGCTTGTCCAGGTGCGAGAGCGCCTTGTCGCAGGCGTCGCCGGCCAGCGGCTTGTGCGCCGCGCCCGGCTTGATGGTCTCGGCGCAGCGGTTGGCCACCGCGCGGCCGAACACCACCAGATCCAGCAGCGAGTTGGAGCCCAGGCGGTTGGCGCCGTGCACCGACACGCAGGCGGCCTCGCCGATGGCGTACAGGCCCTGCACCACCGCATCGGCGTTGTCGCCGACCTTGCGCACGACTTCGCCGTGGTAGTTGGTCGGGATGCCGCCCATGTTGTAGTGCACGGTCGGGATGACCGGAATGGGCTGCTTGGTGACGTCCACGCCGGCGAAGATGTGCGCGCTCTCGGCGATGCCGGGCAGCTTCTCGTTGATGACTTCCGGTCCCAGATGGGTCAGGTCGAGCAGGATGTGATCCTTGTGCTCGCCGACGCCGCGGCCTTCGCGGATCTCGATGGTCATCGAACGCGACACCACGTCGCGCGAGGCCAGATCCTTGTAGTGCGGCGCATAGCGCTCCATGAACCGCTCGCCGTTGCTGTTGCGCAGGATGCCGCCCTCGCCTCGCACGCCTTCGGTGATCAGGCAGCCGGCGCCGTAGATGCCGGTCGGTGGAACTGCACGAACTCCATGTCCTGCATCGGCAGGCCGGCGCGCATCGCCAGGCCGCCGCCGTCACCGGTGCAGGTGTGCGCGGAGGTGGCGCTGAAGTAGGCGCGGCCGTAACCGCCGGTGGCCAGCACCACGCCATGGGCGCGGAACAGGTGCAGCGAGCCTTCGGCCATGTCCAGGGCGAGCACGCCGCGGCAAACGCCTTCCTCGTCGAAAATCAGGTCGAGCGCGAAGTACTCGATCATGAAGCGCGCGTCGTGCTTCAGCGACTGCTGGTACAGCGTGTGCAGCATCGCGTGGCCGGTGCGGTCGGCGGCGGCGCAGGTGCGCTGCGCCGGCGGACCTTCGCCGTAGCGGGTGGTCATGCCGCCGAACGGGCGCTGGTAGATCTTGCCCTCCTCGGTGCGGCTGAACGGCACGCCGTAGTGTTCCAGCTCGATGATGGCCGGAATCGCCTCGCGGCACATGTATTCGATCGCGTCCTGGTCGCCCAGCCAGTCCGACCCCTTGATGGTGTCGTAGAAGTGGTAGCGCCAGTCGTCCTCGCCCATGTTGCCGAGCGCGGCGGAAATGCCGCCCTGCGCGGCCACGGTATGCGAACGGGTCGGGAAGACCTTGGTCAGGCAGACCGTCTGCAGGCCCTTGGCGGCCAGGCCGAAGGTCGCGCGCAGGCCGGCGCCGCCGGCGCCCACGACGACCATGTCGTACTTGTGTTCGGTGATCTTGTAAGCGGACATTTCGTCAATTCCCCAGCGCGATGCGGGCCACCGCGAAAACACTGATGATGGCGCCGAGCACGGCGATGAAGCGCACCGCGGTCTGGACCACCAGGGCCAGCAGCGAGTGGTGGACGTAGTCTTCCAGCACGACCTGCAGGCCGAGCTGCGCGTGCCAGAACATGGTGATCAGGAAGCCCACCAGCAGCACCGCGTTCCACGGACGCGATACCGCCTCGGTGGCGGCCACGTAGTCCGCGCCGATCAGGTTGACCACGAATACGAGGAACCAGATGCCCAGCAGGACCAGCGCGGTGGCGGTCAGGCGCTGGTTGACGAAATGCGCGGTGCCGGTCTTGGCCGACCCCAGGCCGCGCACGCCTTTCAGCGGAGTACGGAAGCGGCTCATGCGGCACCTCCCGAGAGGAGGACAAAGGCCCAGACCGCGGCGGTGATCAGCAGGCTGCCGATCACCGACAGCCAGCTGCTGCGGATGAAGGCGGGAATGCTGTAGCCAATCGCGAAATCCTGCACCACGTGGCGGATGCCGTTGCACAGGTGGTAGGCGAACGCCCAGGTCCACGCGAACAGGAACACCTGGCCATACCAGGCGCCGGCGATGTCGGTGAAGCAGTTCCAGGATTCCGGTCCCAGCATCAACGCCATCAACCCGCCGGCAATCACCAGCGCGCCCAGGGCCAGGAAGATGCCGGTACCTCGATGCAGGATGGAGGTCGCCATCTGGATCTGCCATCGGTAGACCTGCAGATGGGGGGAAAGCGGACGTTGGTGTGTCGCCATTCGCTGACTCTTTCTCGGCTGGGCGGTCGCCTTGACCGCGTTGGCTCAATGCTGCGGATCAGAATCATCACGCCCGTTTTTTCCCAATCCCCGTAACGCGTCGGCTCGGGACCGTCGCGCCCCCCTATTTCCTTCTGCGCTGGCGCCGGTTTCGCGGGAGTGCCGGATGGAGCGGCAGGCGCGTTTTCGGACGGCAGTGTTCCGGCGTCGGCGTCAGGGATGGGAGCTGTTTCGCCTATCATAGGGTTCTCGCAATGCACAAAATTTTAATCCCCCACCCCCTTGGCTGACAACCTGCCCCCTCCGGAAACACCTGCGAAGGCACTGTCCGACCATGCGGTCCTGGCCCTGGAAGGCCCTGACGCCGTGGCTTTCGCGCATGCCCAGTTCAGCAGCGAAGTGGCCTCCCTGGCGGTGGGCCAATGGCAGTGGAGCGCGTGGTTGACGCCCAAAGGGCGCGTGATTGCGCTGTTTGCGCTCGCCCGCCGCGGCGAGCATAAACTCTCCTGGTCGTGCCCGACTACCCGGTCGACGCGCTGGCGACCGCCCTGCAGCGCTACGTCTTCAGACGAAAGTTGAAGATCGCCGCGCGGCCGGATCTGCCGGTCTGGGGCGTGCTGGCGGCACCGGCGCGGGCCAGTGGATCCGCGCTCGGCGAGACCGGCGATGCGCTGGAACTGGACCGAACCGACGCCGGCGGTGCGCGTCATTGGCGGATTGGCGGCGCACCCGCCACCGGCGCGACCGATGACGGTGACTGGCGCGGGCGCGATCTGCATCGCGGCCTCCCGCGCCTGCCCGAAAGCCAGCGCGAGCAATGGACGCCACAGCAACTCTCGCTGGATCGGCTGCACGCCTACAGCGTCAAGAAAGGTTGCTATCCGGGGCAGGAAATCGTCGCCCGCACCCATTTCCTCGGCAAGGCCAAGCGAGCGCTGTGGCTGTTCGGCAGCGACACGCCGCCGCAGCCCGGCGCCGCCGTGAACGACGGCCAGCGCGACATCGGCGAAATCATCTGCGCGCAGGCGGGCACTCCCGCGCTTGCGCTGGCGGTGATGCCGCTGGAACGCGAGCCAGCCGAGCTGACGGCGGACGGCATCGCCTTGAAGGAAATCCCGCTACTGGACTGACCGCGCCCGCGCCAGCTTGATCCAGGTCAATTACGCGCGCCGGCGGATGCCTACACTGCGGAAAGTTGCTTTCCGCAAGGATGTATCTGCATGCGCCACGACGTGATCATCATCGGTGCCGGTCCCGCGGGACTGTGCCTGGCCCGCGCCCTGGCCGGGCAATCCCTGCGGGTCGCGCTGGTCGAACGGCAGCCGGAAGCCGCCATCGCCGAGCCGGCTTTCGACGGACGCGAGATCGCCCTCACCCAGGCTTCGATTCGCCTGCTGCGCGAGCTTGGCGTGTGGGAACACATTCCCCGGGACGATGTCGCCCCGCTGCGCGCGGCGCGGGTCATGGAAGGCGAATCGCCGCATTGGATGACCGTGGAAGGCACCCTGGTCGGCAGGTCGCAACTGGGCAGTCTGGTGCCGAACCACCGCATCCGCGCCGCCGCCTGGCGGGCCATCCAGGATCTGCCGACGCTGGACTGGTATCCGGAGGCGCGGGTCGAATCGGTCCGGACCACGCCGGAACAGGCCGAAGTGCATCTGCAGGACGGAACGCGCCTGCATGCGTCGCTCCTGATCGCCGCCGACAGCCGCTTCTCCGAAACCCGCCGAGCGCTCGGCATCGGCGCCCGCCAGAACGATTTCGGCAAGAGCATGCTGGTGTGCCGGATGCGGCACGAACTTCCGCACCACGGCGTCGCATGGGAATGGTTCGGCCATGGCCAGACCCTGGCCATGCTGCCGCTGCGCGAACATCTCTCCTCCGCGGTGCTGACCGTGCCCCACGCGGAAGCCCGGCGACTGCAGGATCTGCCCGCCGAGGCATTCGCCGCCAGCATGCGCGAGCGCTACGGCAATCGCCTCGGCGCGATGCAGCCGGAAAGCAGCCGCCACGTCTATCCGCTGGTCGGCGTCTATGCGCACCGCTTCGTCGGCCGGCGTTTCGCGGTGGCCGGCGATGCGGCGGTGGGCATGCACCCGGTGACCGCGCACGGATTCAACCTTGGCCTGGCCAGCGTGGAGCGGCTGTCGGAACTTGCGAACGCGCGGGCGCAGGGTCGCGACCTGGGCGGCGAGGCGCTGCTCGCACGCTACCAGCGCCGCCATCGCGCCGGCAGCCTGCCGCTTCATCTGGCTACCGCCACGGTCGTGAGGGTGTTCACCGACGATCGTCCGCCGGTGCGGAAACTGCGGGAGACCATCCTGCGCGCCGGCCAGCAGGTCGTGCCGTTCCGGCGCCTGCTGGCGGCCCAACTGGTGGACGATGCGCCACTCGATGCCCCGCTACCGGCGCGCGTACGCCGGGGACTGGCGCAGTTGCTGCCGCGCCGCGCCTGAGCGCTCAGTCCAGCCAGGCCTCGAAACGGTCCAGGAACACCTGCAGGCGCCTGCGGGCGCGCTCGTCGACGACGTCGCCGGCCGCATCGATCAGTCCTTCCTTGAACTGGATGGCGATCTCCGGTTGTGGCAGCACCGCCACGTCCACCGCCGCCAGCACGTTGCGCAGGTGCTGCTGCGAGGACACGGTGCCGTGCATGCCCGGCGACGTGCCGATGATGCCCGCGCGCTTGCCGGCGAAGGTGGTGCTGCCGGCCGGGCGACTGGCCACGTCGATCGCGTTCTTCAATACGCCCGGCATCGAGCGGTTGTATTCAGGGGTGACGAACAGCAGCGCGTCGGCCTGCTCGATGCCCTGTTTGAAGCGCAGGCCCGCGGCCGGGAAATCCGTGTCGTCATCCTGGTTGTAGAGCGGCAGATCGCCGATTTCCAGAACCCGGAACGCAAACCGCTCCCCGGCCAGCCGTTGCACCGCGCCGGCCAGTTGGCGGTTGAAGGAATCCTTGCGCAGGCTGCCGATGATGATGGCCACGGCCGGTGCTGGCATGGGGAACTCCCGTTGCGGTGAAAGGGCCACGAGCATAGCAGCCCCGCGACGGGGCCATGCCCCGTCGCATCACGCGTGGCTCAAGCCAGCCGATCCGCCGCCACCACGATGTCCTCGTCGCCCGGCAGCACCAGGAACGCGGCGCCGGCCAGCGGCGTATAGGTGTCCGTGCCGACCACGCGCTGGAACGGGCGCGCACGATAGCCGCCCTCGGCGATCGCGGTGATGATGCCCTCGCCCACGCCGGCCGAATGGCGGCCCTCGTCGACGATGAGGATGCGCTTGGCGGTCGCGGCCTGTTCGACGATGAACGCCTCGTTGAGAGGCACCAGCCAGCGCAGATCCACCACCCGCACCTTCCAGCCATGCTTCGCCTCGATGCTGCGCGCGGCGCGCAGGCTCATCGGTACGCCGTTGCCGTAGCTGAAGATGACCAGGTCGTCGGCGTCGGCGGCATACACGCGGCCTTCGCCCAGCACCATCGCCTGCTCCTGCGCGGGATACGGGAACAACCACTGACCGTCGCCGGGCTCGTACAGATTATTGGTCATGTACAGCGCGATCGGTTCCAGGAACGCGGTGACACGACCGTCGACCTTCGCCAGTGCCGCCAGCGTGCGCAGCATCATCGCCGCGTCGTCGCCCCGCGAGGGACAACCGACGACCAGACCGGGGATGTCGCGCAGCGCGGTGATCGAATTGTCGTTATGGAAATGCCCGCCGAAACCGCGCTGGTACCCCAGGCCGGCGATGCGCACGACCATCGGATTGCGGTACTGGTTGTTGCTGAAGAACTGCAGGCTGGCCGCCTCGCCGCGGATCTGGTCGCAGGCGTTGTGGAAATAGGCCAGGTACTGGATTTCCGGCAGCGGCAGCATGCCCAGGTTGGCGTAGCCCTGGGCCAGGCCGAGGATCATCGTCTCGTCGAGCAGGGTGTTGAACACGCGGCTGCCCTTGAACGCCTTGTGCAGGCCCTTGGTGACGGTGTACACGCCGCCCTTCTGCGCGACGTCCTCGCCGAACAGCAGCGTCTCGGGATACTTGCAGAACAGATTGTGCAGCGCGTTGTTGATCTGGATGGCGAGATGGCGCGGCGGCAGCTTCTCCGGCAGCTTTTCCTCGCTGCCGAACGCGGCCACGCGCTTGTCGTGCGGCGCAGTGCGCGCGGCTTCGGCAGCCACCTTGTCCGGGGTGTACGGAGCCAGCGGCGCGATCACTTCCTCCAGCGTGGTGATCTTGGGCCGGCGGTCGGCTTCCTCGGCGGCGGCGAAGCAGCGCTGGCGGATGCTTTCGTAGAACGCCAGCAGTTCCTCGCGGCTCATCAGCCCGGATTCCAGCGCGATCGCCGCGGATCTCAACAGCGGATCGGTGGCTTCCACCGCCACCAGTTCCTCGATCGGCCGCCATTCGATTTCGAAGTCGGTGCCGGCGTGGCCCATGATGCGGGTGGTGCGCAGGTGCAGGAAGGTCGGACGGCGCGTGTTGCGGCAATGCTCCACCGCCGCCTGCACCTGGCCATAACCGTTCGCCAGGTCCAGGCCGTCGGCATAGAAATAGTCCAGGTCGGCGCGATCGCGGAAATTGCGTCCCACCCAGCCATCCGGGGTCTTCACCGAAATGCCGATGCCGTTGTCCTCGCACACGAACAGGACCGGCGCGGGCAGCTTCTGGTAGGCCGTCCAGGCCGCCGCGTTGAACGCGGTCTGCGCGGTGGCGTGGTTGCTGGAGGCGTCGCCGAACGAGCAGATGGCGATGCTGTCTTCCGGAATCGGCGAGGCATGGCCGATGCGGCGGGCCTGTTCGATGGCGACCGCCGTGCCCAGCGCCTTGGGCAGGTGCGAGGCGATCGTCGAAGTCTGCGGCAATACCCACAACGGCTTGCTGCCCCAGACCTTGTGGCGTCCGCCGGACGCCGGGTCCTCGGCGCTGGCGGCGAACGACAGCGCCGAATCCATCACCGGATCCATGCCCGGCAGCTTGCGGAAGCGCTCGGCCATGAAGCCGCCGCTGCGATAGTGCAGGAACGCCGGATCGGTATGCCGGGTCAGCCGCGCGACCATCGCATTGCCTTCGTGGCCGGAGCTGCCGATGGTGTAGAAGACCTTGTTCTGCACGCGCAGCACGCGCGCCATCAGATCCAGGTGGCGCGAGATCAGCTGGGACTCCAGTAGTTCGGCGAATCCCTGCCGATCCAGCGCGCTGCCCGGCAGGATGGCGGATGCGGTTCCCCGGCCGGACGGTCCGTTCCAGATCTTCACGAACTCGGTGAAGTTCTGATCGCAGATTTCGGCGCGGTTGAGGCCCTTCATGCGGGCGGGGATGGTCTGGACGGTCATGGCACTCGTGGATGGATTCAGGAATTCGCCAGGCGCTCGGCGACATCGTCGGAACCCGCGGGCATGGGGACGAAGCCCGGCGTCGCGCTCACGCGCGACAGCCAGGCGGAAACGCGGGGAAACTTCGACAGTTCAAAGCCGCCATCGGCAGCGCAATGCGTATAGGCGAACAACGCGATGTCGGCGACGCCGTAGTCGTCACCGGTGAACCAGTCCGCCTGTTGCAGGTGGCGTTCCATCACCGCCAGCGCCTGTTCGCCGCGCTCGATCAGACGCGGCAGATCGGCGCGCCGCGGCGAATCCGGTGGCGTCCAGCCACGGATGAAGCGCGCCACCGCGACATAGGGCTCGTGGCTGTACTGTTCGAAGAACAGCCAGCTCAACGCCTGCGCACGCTGCCAGGCATCGGCCGGCAGGTACGCGCTGCCCTCGGCCAGCCAGCACAGGATGGCGTTGGATTCGGTCAGGACGCGACCATCGCCGCGTTCCAGCATCGGCACCTTGCCGTTGGGATTCTTGGCCAGGTAGTCCGGCGTGCGGGTGGCGCCGTTCGGGCTGTCGACTTCGACCCAGCGATAGTCGCGCCCCAGTTGTTCCAGCAGCAGGCGCACCTTGTGGCAATTGCCGGACACCGAATAGCCGTGCACGGTGATCGATTCAGTGGACATGATGTTCCCGGGTGGCGAGGAATGCGGAAATGCGTTGTGCCTTGGCCAGATCCTTGTCACGGCCGAACAGCAGCAGGATGCGTCGTTGCTCGGACGGCGTCGGCACGGGAATGGCGTGGCCGTTCACCTCCACCTGCAACTCCGAAGTCACCTGTACGGGACGCCAGTCGTCCGCCACGCGGACTTCCAGGTCGCCCATCACCTCCAGCGGCATCGGCAGGTGCGCGAAGCGTGCGAAGCGGGATCGGAAACGGCCGTCATCGGCGGGACGATAGTGAGCGTCGCGATGCGCCGTCCAAGCTTCTGCCAGGGCATCGGCATCCCGCGCGCTGCATAGCAGATCGACGTCGTTCGGCTCCGGACCATCGACGCCCGCCAGGCGCATCGCGGCGCTGCCGATGACCCACCAGGGATCGCGGAAGCACGCGCGTGCGATCGGCACCAGGCCGGCCAGCGTGGCCATCAGGCGTGTATCGATGGAAGCGGGTGCGATCACCCGCCGCGTCCCGCGCGCCACGCGTCACGGCTCTGGCCCCAGACATCCAGTTCGATCGACTCGAACGGCGGCGGCAGCCGGGTCTGGCGCAGCTTGCGCGACCCCAGGCGCTCGGCCAGCTTCTGCGACGGCACGTTTTCCGCGTCGATGCAATGGATGATGTCGGTCCAGCCCAGATTGTCGAATGCCCAGTCGATGGCAGGCCGCGCCGCTTCCAGCGCATAGCCCTTTCCCTGGGCGACCCGCCGGAGCGACCAGCCGACTTCGTTGCCTGGCCAACCCTCCGGTTTCCACGGCCCCAACTGGCCCAGCCATTCGCCGCTGGCGCGTTCGATGATCGCGAACATGCCGAAACCGTCGAGCCACCAGGAACCCGGCTGCCACATAAACCACCGCCAGGCTTCCGGCCGGGTGACCGCGCCGCCGATGAAGCGGGCCGCTTCCTCGTCCGCCTGCAATTCGGCGAAGCCCTCGAAGTCCTCGCGTCGCGGCGGGCGCAGGATCAGGCGTTCGGTTTCCAGCTTCAGTTCGTCGATGCCCCGGCTCATGCGGCCTTACCTCCCTGTGCGAGCCATTGCTCGCGTGACTGTCCCCAGATTTCGACCGGTTTGCCTTCATGCGGCGCCGGCAATTCACCCATGCGCAGGAACCGCGAGCCGAGCTTGGCCGCGACCGTCTTGGAATTCCGGTTGTCCGGATCGATGGTGTGGATCATGTCGCCCCAGCCCAGCGCGGCGAACGCCCAGTCGGCCGCCGCGCGCGCCGCCTCCGGCGCATACCCGCGCCCCCAGGCCTCGCGGGCGATGCTCCAGCCGATCTCGGTGCCGGGCCAGCCGAGCGGACACCATGGCCCGACCCGTCCCACCCAGCGACCACTGGACTTCTCGATCACCGAGAACATCGCGAAACCTTCCATCTGCCAGCAGCCGACCATCGCCGCCAGGCTGCGGTAGGCCATCGAAGGTGGCTGCACGCCGCCGATATAGCGGGTGGCCTCCTCGTCGGCGACGAACGCCGCCCACGCCTCATAGTCCTCTCGGCGTTGCGGCCGCAGCCACAGCCGTTCGGTTTCCAGTTGCAGATCGAAGATGCTCAAGGTCTGCTCCTCATGTCGCGGCGGAACGGAGGACACCAGGCCGGCGACACGGGCATGGTGCCCGCACCGCGTTCACCCGCCGCCCTTCGCAGCGCCCGCCGCATCCGCGGCGGGCAAGTCGGTTCAGAACGCGCTGATTCCAGTCAGTTCACGGCCGATGACCAGCTGGTGCACGGTCTCGGTGCCTTCGTAGGTGATGACCGATTCCAGGTTCAGGGCGTGGCGGATCGCGGCGTGCTCGGTGGTGATGCCGGCGCCGCCGAGCAGGTCGCGGCATTCGCGCGCGATGTCGATCGCCATGCGGCAGTTGTTCCACTTGGCCAGCGACACCTGCTGCGGCTGCAGGGTGCCCGCGTCCTTGAGCCGGCCGAGCTGCAGCGACAGCAGCTGCGCCAGGGTGATCCGGCGGGCCATCTCGGCCAGCTTGATCTGCGCGCTCTGGGTGGCCGCCACCGGGCGGTTGAACAGGATGCGTTCCTTGGAGTAGTTCAGCGCCTCGTCCAGGCAGGCGATGGCCGCGCCGATCGGACCCCAGGTGATGCCGTAGCGGGCCTGGGTCAGGCAGCCCAGCGGTCCCTTCAGTCCCTTGACGTTGGGCAGGCGGCTGGAATCGGGCACGCGCACGTTGTCGAAGAACAGCGCGCTGGTCACCGACGCGCGCAGGCTCATCTTGTGCTTGATTTCCTGGGCGGTGAAGCCGGGCATGCCCTTCTCCAGCACGAAGCCCTGGATGCCTTCGTCGGTCTGCGCCCAGACGATCGCGATGTCGGCCAGGTTGCCGTTGGTGATCCACATCTTGGAACCGTTGATCACCCAGTCGTCGCCATCACGGCGCGCGTTGGTCTTCATGTTGGCCGGATCGGAGCCGCCATGCGGCTCGGTCAGGCCGAAGCAGCCGATCACCTTGCCGGCGGCCATGTCGGGGAGCCAGCGCTGGCGCTGCTCTTCGCTGCCGTAGGCGTAGATGGGATACATGCACAGCGAGGACTGCACGCTGACGAAGCTGCGGATGCCGCTGTCGCCGCGTTCCAGTTCCTGGCAGATCAGGCCGTAGCTGACCCCGTTCAGGCCGGCGCAGCCGTACTTTTCCGGCAGCGAGGAGCCCAGCAGGCCCAGTTCGGCGATTTCCGGGACGAGTTCCTTCGGGAAGCGGCCCTGGTCGAACGCCTCGCCGATGATGGGACGCACGCGCTCGTCGGTGAAGCGGGCCACGGTGTCCTGCACCGCGCGCTCTTCTTCGGACAGCAGGGAACGGACATCAAACAGGTCGTACGGATTCAGGGCCATGCGGGATTGTGCCGGTTCGGACAATCCCGCATTGTATGGGCTGCTCCGGGCGGGCGGTAAGCCTTCAGGTCGTAAAGGAAAGGCCGGCATTTCGCCGGCCTTTCGGGGGGTGTTTCGTGGAAACGTCGGAGACCGGGCTCAGCCCTTGGCGGGGGTCGCCGCGGAGGCAGTCTGGGTGACCACCTTGCCGTCGATCACCGGCAGGCGATCGCTGTCCGGCTTCTCGTCCATGCGCAGGGTGTTCTCCTGGCCGTCGAGGCGATAGGTCACGTCATAGCCGACCACCTTCTCGCCGTTGCCCATCGGGATGCGGCTGCCCGGCTTCTTGTCCATCCGCATGGTGCCGGTGGTGCCGTCCGGGTTGCGGTAGGTGACGTTGTAACCGGTCACCCGCGACGACTCGGAGGTGGCGGTCTCGGTGTGGCACTGGCGCTCGGTGCGCTCGACCACGCGGGTAGCGAAGTGGCGCTTGTCGACCTGGTTGCCGATCACGCCGCCGGCCACCGCGCCGGCCACGGTCGCGGCCTTGCGCCCGCTGCCGCCGCCGACCTGGTTGCCGAGCAGGCCGCCGATGACCGCGCCGGCCACGGTGCCGCCGGTGTTGCCGTCACGCTCGGGCAGACGCTCCTGCACCACCACGTCCTGGCACACCTCGTGCGGGGTGCTGGTGGTGGTGGTCTCGCGCACCGGTTCGGTGCCGATCACGGTCGCGTAGAGTTTTTCGCTGGTGGTCACCGGCTTGACGTTGAGCACGTCGGCGTACTGCAGCGTGTCGGCGGGAATGACGTTGTCGGTCGCCGCCGCGTCATCGGTGGCGAGCGCCGGATCCGCCAGCGGCGCGGTTTCGGCCGTCGGCGTGGTCGTGGCCTTGTCCCCGCTCTTCATGAAAGCGGCGGTCGCCACGCCGCCCACCAGCAGCGCGCCGGCAGCGACCAGAATCATGGTGGTGTTGTTCTTCATCGCAGCCTCCATTGCGGGCCTCGCCCGAGTCACATTATGGGAATCATTCCACCACTACGAACCTGAACCAAGGCCCGTTTCATGCAGACGAAATCGTACTTTTCGTGAACGGGGGCGCATTCCCGCGCGACGTGCTAGCGTGTCGCCCATCGACCCTGCGGAGACCCGCGCCGTGGCCAATCCCCTTCTGTTGCCCGTGCTGGAATGGGCCCGGAAACTGCGTTACCCCACCTTGTTCAAGATCACCGCGGGGCTGTTCGTCCTGAGCGTGCTGCTGCCGCCCGGCATCGATCCGATTCCGTTCCTGGACGAACTGATGTTCGGCCTGGGCACGCTGCTGCTGGCGAACTGGAAGCGTCGCAAGGATCCGGCGCCCCCGCTGGAATCGGGCCGGCCCTCGCGCTGACGTGCGGCTGGTCGACAGTCACTGCCATCTCGACGCCGCCGAGTTCGATGCCGACCGGGACGCGGTGATCGCCCGCGCGCGCGACGCCGGCGTCGTCCACCAGGTGATCCCGGCGATCGAGGCCGCCGGCTGGCCCGCCCTGCGCGCGCTCTGCCGCGATCAACCGGATCTGCATCCGGCCTACGGCCTGCACCCGATGTATCTGGCACGGCACCGCGAGGCGCATCTGGACGAACTGCGCGAATGGCTCGCAAACGAACGGCCGGTCGCGGTCGGCGAATGCGGCCTGGACTACTTCGTCGAGGATCTGGATCCGGCGACGCAGCAGCACTACTTCGATGCGCAACTGCGGCTGGCGCGCGAATTCGACCTGCCGCTGATCATCCATGCGCGGCGCGCGGTGGACGCGGTCATCGCGGCGGTGCGCCGCGTCGGCGACCTGCGCGGGGTGGTGCACAGCTTCTCCGGCAGCCCCGAACAGGCGCGCCAGTTGTGGAACGCCGGCTTCCTGATCGGCCTCGGCGGCCCGGTCACCTACGAACGCGCGCAACGCCTGCGCGGGCTGGTCGCCTCGATGCCGCTGGAACATCTGCTGCTGGAAACGGACGCGCCGGACCAGCCCGATGCGGCGATCCGCGGCCAGCGCAACGAGCCGGCGCGGGTGTCGGTCATCTGCCGGACCATCGCCCAATTGCGGGGTGAACCCGAGGATGACATCGCCGCCGTCACCCGCGGCAATGCCGCGCGCCTGTTCGGATTGGCCGCCTGAGTTTCAGGCCGCCGGCTTCTTTTCCTTGAGCAGCAGTTCCAGCGCCTTGCCGACCATGGCAAAGGCGAACGCGCCGGTGATGTGGGTCGCCGCACCCAGGCCGACGCCACAGTCGAGTTTCAGCGCCGCGTCCGCGCCCAGTTGCGGGCGCAGGCCGCACACGCTGCCGTCGGCCTGCGGATACTTGACGTTCTCCAGCGAGTAGACCGCGGTCACGCCGAAGTAGCGATCCCGATTCTTCGGGAAATTGAACTCGCCGCGCAGCTTCTTGCGCACCAGCGCCAGCAGCGCATCGTGTTCCGTGCGGGACAGATCGCGCAGGCGGATCTGGGTGGGATCGGTACGCCCGCCGGCCGAGCCGGACACGATGATCGGCAGCTTGCGCCGCCGGCACCAGGCGATCATCTCGACCTTGGTGCGGAAACTGTCGCAGGCGTCCAGGACCAGATCGAAACCGCGATCCAGCAGCTCCTCCAGATTGCCGCCGGTCAGGAACGCCGGGATCACCTCGATTTCGATCTCCGGGTTGATCGCGCGGCAGCGCTCGGCCATCGCCTCGGCCTTGTTGCGTCCGTACTGCCCTTCCAGCGCGGGCAACTGGCGATTGGTGTTGGACACGCAGATGTCGTCCGCGTCGATCAGGGTCAGGTGGCCGACCCGGAGCGCGCCAGCGCCTCCACCACCCAGGAGCCGACGCCGCCCAGGCCGACCACCGCCACGCGCCGTCCGGCGTAGCGGTTGACCGCGCCCTGCCCGTACAGCCGGTCGATGCCGGCGAAACGATCCTTGAGGACTTTCTTCATCTGTTAATTGTAGACATGGCGCAGGGTGTGACGTGCGTCGTAACATGGCACGGACTTTTCCAAAGGAGCCCGCCGCATGGCCAGCCAACCGACCGCCAAGTCGTCCAATGCTTCCCGCTACCTGTTCCTGTTCCTGATCGGCCTGGTGATCGGTGCGGTCGCCACGGTGATGGCGATGCGCGCCATCCAGGCGCGCCAGGATCCGTTTCCCGACAGCGTCATGCACGTGATGCAGAAGCACGCCGGCCTGCTGGGCGACAAGGTGGCGCAGAACCGTTGCGCGGCCACGGACACGGTGCCGCACGTGCGCGCCCTGCGCACGATGGCCAACGATCTGGAGCTGGCCCTGCCCGGCCTGGCCGAGGACCAGCGCTTCGTGACCCACGCCAGCGACTTCCGCGCCAAGCTGGACGCAAGCCTGACCACGCCGCCGACCGATTGCACCGCGGCCAAGGCACTGGCCGATCAGGTCAAGGAAAGCTGCAAGGCGTGCCACCAGGATTTCCGCGGCTGAATTGCGGCTGACGCCGCATGCCCGCGATGACGGCCCGGAGCGGTGCAGTTGTCGCGGGGTTCACGCAGGCAGCGCGAGGATGCGTGCGACCGGGCCGCATCATCGCGTCACCCGGCTTCGATCGAATGTCCAAGACCGGACCACGTGAACCAGGAGGAGCCATGAATCTTCGTATGCTTGCCATCGGTGCCGTTGCCTCGCTGGCGCTGGCCGGTTGCGCCACCAGTTCGCCCGGCTATGGCGGCGGCGGTTACAGCAGCGGCGGCTATCGCCCGGCACCGTCGAACAATTACTGCGCCGACTGCGGCATCGTCGAACGCATCGATGTCGTGTCCTCCGGACGCTCCGCGCCCAGCGCGACCGGCGCGGTCCTGGGCGGTATCGTCGGCGCGGTCGCCGGCCGCCAGATTTCCGAGCACACGGGCGGCAGCAAGGGCAACAAGAACATCGCCACCGTCGCGGGCGCCGCGGCCGGCGCGATGGCCGGCAACGCCATCCAGAACCGCACCACCGGCGATAGCTACAACATCACCGTGCGCATGGACGATGGCCGTCGCCTGACCTTCAGCCAGCACGATCTCGGCGGCATCCGCGAGAACACCTACGTGCGCATCCAGAACGGCCGGGTGGTCCTGCGATAACGCTGTCCCGCGACGGGACGCTTTCCCGCCGCGCAAAGAAAAAGCCCGACCGGAGTCGGGCTTTTTCTTCGTGTCCGGTCGTCACAACCGGCGCGAATATTGGCGAGACCTTACAGCGGCTGCACGGCGTCGGCCTGCAGGCCCTTCTGGCCCTGCACGACGGTGAAGCTGACCTTCTGGCCTTCCTTCAGGCTCTTGAAGCCCTGGGTCTGGATGGCGCGGAAATGCACAAACACGTCTTCACCGTTCTCACGGCTGATAAAGCCGAAGCCCTTGGCATCGTTGAACCATTTCACGGTTCCGGTTTCACGGTCGGACATCTACTTGCTCCTTGGAACTCTGGGTGGTGGAAACGCCTCTCGGCGGCTGGTTGCAAGGAGGAAGCGAGGTACAACGATGTAGCGGATCATGGATCTACCGCATCTAGGCCACGATTCACGGTGACCTTGGCAAACACAGCGAGCGCACACTAACCCGCAATTTGTGAAAATGCAAACCGTCCGCAGGCGCCCGGATCGGCGCCCAACCCGTTGATTCGACAAGGAGAATTTCGCTTGGACCTGACCACCCTGTACTACGTGCTGGCCGTCGTGCTCATCCTGGTCGGGTTGGCCGGGGTCATCCTGCCGGCACTGCCCGGCCTGCCACTGGTGTTCGCCGGCATGTTGCTGGCCGCCTGGGCGGGCGATTTCCAGCAGATTGGCTGGGTCACCGTGGTCCTGCTGGGCGTGCTGACCGCGCTGTCGGTGGCGGTGGATTTCTTCGCGACATTGGTGGGCGCCAAGCGCGTGGGTGCCAGCGGCAAGGCCTTGTTGGGCGCGGCGGTCGGCACGTTCGCCGGCCTGTTCTTCGGCCCCATTGGTCTGTTCGCCGGACCATTCGTGGGCGCCCTGCTCGGCGAGCTGTGGCACAGCCGCGAGATCGGCCAGGCCACCAAGGTCGGCCTGGGTACCTGGCTGGGCATCGTCCTGGGCGTGGTGCTGAAACTGGGGCTGGCGTTCGCGATGCTCGGCCTGTTCCTGTTCGCCTGGCTGTTCTGACCCCGCGACCTCATCACCCCGCCATCGGGCACAATCGCCCGGCTTCTCCGTTTCCCTGACTGGTCCGATCGCATGACATCCCACCCCACCCGGCACCTGCTGCCGTCCCTGATCGCCATGACCCTGGCCACCGCCCCGGCCTTCGCCCAGGAACCACAGCCCGCCGTGGTGACGCCCGAGGCGTGCCGGGCCATCGAAACCGACGCCTCCCGACTGGCCTGCTACGACGCCGTGTTCGGGCGCCGGCCATCGGATACCCGCGCAGCCGACGCCGAGGCCGTCGCCGCCCGCAGCAGCCTGGATCAACAAGAGGCCGAGCAGGCCCAACAGGAATCGGCAGCGGACGAAGCGGGTACCGAACGCCGCGAACACCGTCGCCTCGGCGCCTGGTTCCGCACCGACGACCCGATGCTGCAGCAGGCCTTGGCGAATGCCGGCAAGGGCTCGCTGCTGGACAGCCGCTGGGAACTGGCCAAGGACTCCAAGCTGGGCGTGTTCCAGCTGCGCGGCTACAAGCCGCTGTACCTGATGCCGGTGTTCTGGACCAGCGACAAGAACGAGATGGTAGACTAGCCCAACCCGCGCAACACGGTGACCGAGCCGCAGGCGCTGGACAACACCGAAGCCAAGTTCCAGCTCAGCTTCAAGACCAAGTTCGCCGAGAACCTGTTCGGCGACAACGGCGACCTGTGGGGCGGCTACACCCAGAGCTCGCGCTGGCAGGTCTACAACGGCGAGGAATCGCGCCCCTTCCGCGAGACCAACTACGAGCCGGAAGTGATGCTGGTGTTCCGCAACAACTACAGCCTGGGCGGCTGGAAGGGACGCATGGCCGGGGTGGGCATCAACCACCAGTCCAACGGTCGCGGCGATCCGCTGTCGCGCAGCTGGAACCGGGTGATCTTCACGGTCGGCCTGGATCGCGAGAACTGGGCGCTGGTGCTGCGCCCGTGGTGGCGCGTGCCGGATGGCAACGACGACGACAATCCGGACATCGAGGATTACATCGGCCGCGGCGACGCCATGCTGACCTACAGCAAGGGCGGCCACGAGTTCACCGTGCTGGCGCGCCACTCGCTGCGTACCGGCGACAAGTCGCACGGCGCGGTGCAACTGGATTGGGGCTTTCCGATCCACCGCAGCTTCCGCGGCCACATCCAGGCTTTCCACGGCTACGGGGAAAGCCTGATCGACTACAACCACAAGGCCACCTACATCGGCCTGGGCATCTCCCTGCTGGAGTGGTACTGATGAACGAGGTTACGATTTACCACAACCCCGCCTGCGGCACTTCGCGCAACGTGCTAGGCCTGATCCGCAACGCCGGCATCGAACCGCGGGTGATCGAATACCTGAAGACGCCGCCGGATCGCGAGACCCTGACCGCACTGATTGCGCGGATGGGCGTGCCGGTGCGCGAGGTCGTGCGCGCCAAGGAGCCCATCCACGCCGAACTGGGACTGGACAAGCCTGGCGTGGACGACGGCATGCTGATCGAGGCGATGCTCGCCCATCCGGTCCTGATCAACCGTCCCATCGTGGTGACCCCGGACGCGGTGAAGCTGTGCCGCCCCTCGGAGACGGTGCTCGACATCCTGCCGCAGCCGCAGCGCGGCGCCTTCAACAAGGAAGACGGCGAGCCGGTGGTGGACGCGGCCGGAAACCGCGTGGTCTGACGTACACTCGGCGGGTAGGGATACCCGCTTCGCCCGGAAAGGAATCGCATGCCACGCAAGCACCGCTCGTTCTTCGCCTACGCCTCCGCCCTGCTCGGCCTGCTGAGCCTGATGGCGGTGTTGTGTTTCCACTTTCCCGAACTGCTGACCAGCAAGGAATTTCGCGCGGTCTACAGCGAGCAGTTCGCCCGCCAGTTGCTGCTGGTCGGGCTGAGCGCGTCGTTCCTGCTCGGCACGCTGGCGATCCTGCGCGATCGCAACAAGCGCATCGCCCTGGTCGGCGTGGGCAGCGCGACCCTGGCCGTGCTGCTGGGCGGCACCAACGTCCAGTTCGACGCCATCGGCAAGACGCCCTATTCGCTGGGCCTGGACTGGTTCGTCATCTCGCTGTTCTTCTCCGCGCTGGTGTTCGTGCCGCTGGAACGCTACCTTGGCAAGCGCCGCGTCTCGCCGCTGCGGCAAGGCTGGCGCACGGACGTGGCCTATTTCTTCATGAGCCACGTGCTGGTGCAGTTCATCCTGATCCTGGTCACCGCCTCCACCTCGACGATCGCCGGGCTGGCCGCGTTTCCGGCGCTGAAGGATGCGATCCAGTCGCTGCCGGTGTGGGCGCAGTTCCTGCTGGCGGTGTTCGTGGCCGACCTGGCGCAGGCGCTGCTGCATCGCGCCTATCACAACGTGCCGTGGCTCTGGCGTTTCCACGCCGTGCACCATTCCAGCCGGGAAATGGACTGGCTGGCCGGCTCGCGCATCCATGTCGTCGAGATCGTCATGACCCGCAGCGCGGTGTTGCTGCCGCTGCTGATCCTGGGCTTCTCGGCGCCGGCGGTGAATGCCTACGTGATCCTGGTCGGTCTGCAGGCGGTGCTGGCGCACGCCAACCTGGGCATCCGCTTCGGTTGGCTGGAGTACCTGCTGGTGCTGCCGCGCTACCACCATTGGCACCACGCCCGGCACAAGGACTACCTGGACGTGAACTACGCCATCCACCTGCCGCTGGTGGACATGCTGATGGGCACCTTCAAGCTGCCGCCGCGCCAGGAGGACTGGCCGGAAGAGTACGGGGTGATGAAGCTGGAAACGGTGCCGCGCGGCATCCTGCGCCAGCACCTGATGCCGTTCCAGGGCGGTCGCAAGTTCGACGAATACGTCGACTGAGCGAGGCGGCCAGGTTCAGACGGAACCACCTCGCCCGGAACCGCTCCGTCAGGTCCAGTCGGTCAGCCCTTCGCGGGCATAGACTTCCTTGAACGCCGGACGCGCCTTCATGCGGCCGGCATGGTCCTTCAATATCGACCAGCTGTCGGAAGGCCTGGGCGATGTTGCGCGACCAGCGCATCAGCATGGTGGTCATGAAATCGACCACGGTGAGCTGCCCACCAATCATCCATGGACCGTTCGCTTGCAGGTGGTCGGCCACGCGCTGCCATGCGGCCTCGATGCGCTGGCGCGCATGCGTGCGCACCGCCTCGGCGTTTTCCGCACCGGCGATCTCGTCGGAATAGAACCAGGCGCGGTAGGCCGGCAGCAGCGTGTTGGCCATGAACAGCATCCACTGGTAGTAGCGCGCGCGTTCCGGCGTTCCCGCAGGCGGTGCGAGGTTCGCCTGCGGATGCCGATCCGCCAGATGCAGCAGGATGGCTGCCGACTCGGTGATCACCTGTCCGTCCAGATCCAGCGCCGGCACCACGCCGGCCGGATTGACCTTCAGATACGCGGATGCCTTCTGGTCGCGCTTGTCGAAGTCCAGCAGGTGCAGTTGGTGGGGGATGTCCAGTTCGATCAGCAACCAGTGCACGACGAGGCTGGCGGTGCTGGGCGAGTAGTACAGGGTGGTGGTCATGATGTTCCTCCTCGTTTGCCGGCGCCGCCGTCACGGGCCCGGCCGATGGATCCCAGATGGGTGTACTCGAAACCCGATTCGTACTTCAGGCCATATCCCAGGGCGCGATCGAAACCGATATGCGCCAGCCAGATCAACGCCAGGCTCAGGGCCCATGGCGAGGACGAGGCGATGGCCAGCGACAGGCACGCCACCGCGCCCACGTAAGAGTGCGCCGCGTTGTAGAGCAATGCCCCCGGCCGGCGACCCGCCGCGTATCCCAGAAACGACAGGTCCGGCAGTAAAAAGCACAGGGCGAAGACGCCCCAGCCATTCCCGTACCTGGCATAGGCCAGCACTGCCGCGATCAGCACCACCATGCCTTCGGCGCGCAGCAGCCAGCGCACGCCACCGCCGGCGCTGCCACCGGCGGGCCGCGCATCGTCCTCGGAGGCTCCGCGCGGATTCAGGCCACCACCACCGGAATCTTGCCGATGCGCGCCTGCCATTCCTTGGGGCCGGTGTTGTGTACCGAGGTGCCCTGCGAATCGACCGCGACGGTGACCGGCATGTATGCACCTCGAATTCGTAGATCGCTTCCATGCCCAGATCGGCGAAACCGACCACGCGCGCGGCCTTGATCGCCTTGGACACCAGATAGGCCGCGCCACCGACCGCCATCAGGTAGGCCGACTGGTGCTTCCTGATCGCCTCGATCGCGGCCGGACCGCGCTCGGCCTTGCCGACCATGCCCAGCAGGCCGGTCTGGGCCAGCACCTGCTCGGTGAACTTGTCCATGCGGGTGGCGGTGGTCGGACCGGCCGGCCCCACCACTTCGTCGCGCACCGGATCGACCGGGCCGACGTAGTAGATGAAGCGGCCCTTCAGATCCACCGGCAACGATTCGCCCTTGTTGAGCATGTCGACCATGCGCTTGTGTGCGGCGTCACGACCCGTCAGCAGCTTGCCATTGAGCAGCAGCACTTCGCCGGGCTTCCAGCCGGCGACATCCTCGCGGGTCAGCGTGTCGAGATCGACACGACGGCCCTTGGAGGCGTCGTAGGTCAGTTGCTACCCATTCTTCCAGCGACGGCGGATCCAGCATCACCGGGCCGCTGCCATCGAGGGTGAAGTGGGCGTGGCGGGTCGCCGCGCAGTTGGGAATCATCGCCACCGGCAGGTTGGCGGCATGGGTCGGGTAATCCTTGACCTTGATGTCCAGCACCGTGGTCAGGCCGCCCAGGCCCTGCGCGCCGATGCCGAGCGCGTTGACCTTTTCGTACAGTTCCAGGCGCAGTTCCTCGGCGCGGTTGGAGGCGCCGCGGGCCTGTAGATCGGTGATGTCGATCGGCTCCATCAGCGCTTCCTTGGCCAGCAGCATCGCCTTCTCGGCGGTGCCGCCGATGCCGATGCCGAGCATGCCCGGCGGGCACCAGCCCGCGCCCATGGTCGGCACGGTCTTGAGCACCCAGTCGACGATGGAATCGGACGGGTTGAGCATGGCGAACTTCGACTTCGCTTCCGAGCCGCCGCCCTTGGCGGCGACGATGACCTCGACGGTATCGCCGGGCACGACCTTGACGTTGACCACGCCCGGCGTGTTGTCCTTCGTATTGGTGCGCTTGCCGGCCGGATCCGCCAGCACCGAGGCGCGCAGCTTGTTGTCCGGATGGTTGTAGGCGCGGCGCACGCCCTCGTGGACCATGTCCTCCACGCCCATCGTGGCATCGTCCCAGCGCACGTTCATGCCGATTTCCAGGAACACGGTGACGATGCCGGTGTCCTGGCAGATCGGGCGGTGGCCCTCGGCGCACATGCGCGAGTTGATCAGGATCTGGGCGATGGCGTCCCTGGCCGCCGGCGACTCCTCGCGCTCGTAGGCGGCGGCGAGGTTCTTGATGTAGTCGACCGGGTGGTAATAGCTGATGTACTGCAGCGCGTCGGCGATGGACTGGATGAGGTCTTCTTGCTTGATCGAGGTCATGGAGCTTGGAGCCGGGGCTGCCGGTGGGTAGCGGGCGGAGTCCGCCATTTTAGGCCAAAGTGGCGCCCCGGCCGGCTGTCACGCCTCGCCGCCCTGCCCCGTCCTGGCTCCATGAACGCCGAAACCACCTTCCAGACCCATCGTCCCCGCCTGTTTTCGCTCGCCTACCGGCTGCTGGGCAGCCGCAGCGACGCCGAGGACGTGGTCCAGGACACCTGGCTGCGCTGGCGCCAGGCCGACATCGCGGCCATCCGGGATCCGGAGGCCTGGCTGGTGACCGCTGCCAGCCGGCTCGGCATCGACCGCCTGCGCGCGGCCAAGCTCCAGCGCGAACGCTACCCCGGCCCGTGGCTGCCGGAACCGGCCGAGATCGACGACAGCCCCGGTCCGGAGCATGGCGCCGAACTGGCCGAACAGGTCTCGCTGGCGTTCCTGGCCGTGCTGGAACGGCTGGGACCGGAGGAACGCGCGGCCTTCCTGCTGAAGGAAGCGTTCGACTACGACTACGCCCATATCGCCGAACTGATCGGCCACAGCGAAGCCAATTGCCGGCAGATGGTGATGCGCCCGCGAGCGGTTGCAGGCGGCGCGGCCACGATTCGACGTCGCGCCGGAACGCCACCGGCGCCTGCTGGAGCGGTTCATGCAGGCCGCGCGCGTGGGCAACCGCGAGGCCATCACCGCACTGCTGCGCGAGGACGCGCGGTTGGTGTCCGACGGTGGCGGCAAGGCCACCGCGGCGATCCGCCCGCTGCTGGGCGGCGAGCGCATCGCCCGCCTGTTCTGGGCCGCCTACCGGCGTCCGCAACCGGATACCCAATGGCGCATGGGCCACGTCAACGGCGAACCGGCGGTGCTGCGCTATCGCGATGGCCGGCTGGTGTCGGCGATGGTGGCGATCAGCGACGGCGAACGCATCGCCGAACTGCTGACCGTGAT
>OFCY01000027.1_pt1 | contig 35330 bp, 33 predicted proteins | sample 1520981 | NCBI WGS metagenome assembly OFCY01 (sample SAMEA2532533, study PRJEB24079) | metagenome
ACTCGGCCAGCGCGCCACGCGCTTCGCGTAGACCTCGATCCCCAGACCGGGCGTCGTCGTGCCGCGCCGGCGGCGTCAACGATTGCCCGGATCGAAGGGGTCGAAAGGATCGGAAAGCCCATCGCTGAAGATCAGCGTGGTATCGGGACGCTGGATCACCCGCCAGGCCTGGCGCAGCGCCGGCCAGATCGGACCGCGGGTGAAGACAGGAGTGCCGGGGCGGCGGCAGTGGATACGGCCTGACGTTGCCCAGGCCGGTGAAGAAGGCCTGGCGCGCCCCCGCCATCGCGGTCAGCGCGGTTTCGTTGAGCCTGGGCTCCTGCGCGGTGGCGAATGGCGAGGCAGGGTTCTGGGGCGCCCTCGGGGCGGCCGGCGGAAGCGATCCGGCCCCATCGGACACCGTGTTCGGTTCTATGTTCCAGTTGTTCATGGGATGGCGAGGACTCCGGGCGATGCGCCGGGGATTTCCCTCCCGGCGCGCCTCCGGAAAAGCCATGCCGGCCGCCCCGGGGACCATCGGAAAGCTCCTAAAAAGCCAGGACGCCGCGCCATTCCGGAAGCCGGCCCGCGCTCGTACCGATAACGTTTCTCATTTACAATGCCGCCGATTTCACTCCACCCCCATCCCATGCATTCCCATCGTCCCCATCTGCTGGCGGCCGCCCTGCTGGCCGCCCTCCCCACCCTTGCGCACGCCCAGGCCGGCGCCACCGACGCGCCGGTCGAACTGGACCGCGTCAGCGTCTCGGCCAGCACCAGGTGATACCGACTCCGCCGCCGCGCTGCCCAACACCATCACCGTGATCGACAAGGTCCAGCTCGACCAGCAACTGGCGCTGACCCAGGACCTGTCGCAGGTGCTGGCCAACCTGATTCCCTCGTTCACGCCCTCGCGGCAGAAGCTGACCAATGCCGGCGAGAACCTGCGCGGACGCAAGCCGCTGTATCTGGTGGACGGCGTGCCGCAGTCCACGCCGCTGCGCGAAGGTGGCCGTGACGGCCACACCATCGACCCGGCGATGATCGAACGCATCGAAGTCATCCACGGCGCCAACGCGATGCAGGGCCTGGGGGCTTCCGGAGGCATCATCAACATCATCACCAAGCGCGCGCCGCGCAAGGACGGCGATCGTTTCCACGATGTTTCCGTGGGCGCCAGCACCGCGCTGCCTCACGAGAGCGACAGCACCGGTTATCGCGCCTCCTATGTGTTCGGCATGCGCGAGGGTGCGTTCGATTTCGTCGGCGGTGCCTCCTACGCCAGCGAAGGGCTGTACTACGACGGCGACGGCCGCGCGATCGCGGTCAACGACGTGCAGGGCGACCTGATGGACGCGCGCAGCCACAACCTGTTCGCCAAGGCCGGCTGGAACATCGACGAGAACCGTCGCCTGCAGCTCAGCGCCAACCGCTACGAGCTGGTGGGCAACAACGACTACGTGACGGTGAACGGCAACCCGGCCACCGGCCAGCTGGCGACCTCGGTGCGCGGCAGCAAACCCGGCGAGGGCACCCGCAACCTGTCCACCTCGCTGAGCGTGGATTACACCGACAAGGACCTGGCCGGCGGCTACCTGCAGGCGCAGTTGTACTGGGTGGACTTCAAGGGCCGCTACGGCAGCACCGATTGGGAAGACTTCTGGGGCGACGGCCGCGACCCGCATTGGTTCGATCAGTCGCAGAACCTGTCCGAGAAGCTGGGCGGAAAGTTCAGCTGGTCGCGCGGCAACCTGTTCGACCAGAACCTGCGGGTGACCCTGGGCCTGGACATCGCCCGCGACAAGACCGAGCAGGAACTGGTGCGCGCGCGCATGGCGTGGGTGCCAGAAACCGTCTACGAATCCTGGTCGCCGTTCGTGCAGGCCGAGTGGTGGATGACCGAATCGCTGATGTTCACCGCCGGCCTGCGCCACGAGCGCGGCAAGCTGAAGGTGGACGACTATCTGACGGTTCCGGATCAGCGCACCAGCCCGCCGGGCGTCCACGGCACCCGCTACTTCGTCGAGGGCGGCGAACCGGAAACCCGCGAAACCATGCCCAACGCCGGCATCGTCTGGGAAGTGACCGACACGCTGAAGCTGTATGCCTCGTATTCCGAAGGCTACACGGTCGCCGACATCGGCCGCGTCCTGCGCGGCATCAATGCGCCCAACCAGCGCGTCGACAGCCTCGTCGATCTGCAGCCGGTCATCGCCGACAACCAGGAAATCGGCCTGGACTACGACAACGGCCGCTGGCTGGTGCACCTGGCCGCCTATTGGTCGGATTCGGATTTCGGCGCGCGCCTGAACTACGACACCGCCACCCGCACCTACAAGGTCGTGCGCGAGCGCACCGAGATCAACGGTATCGACGGCAGCGTCGCCTACCAGGCCGAGAACGGCATGCGCGCCGGCGTGGCGTATGCACGCAGCGAGGGGCGCTATGACAGCAATCGCGACAACCGGGTGGACAGCGATCTGCCGGGCGTGAACGTCAGCCCCGACCGCTGGACCGCGTTCTGGGAAGTGCCGGTGACGCCTTCGGCCGATCTGCGCCTGCAGGTCAGCAGTTCGCAGGATCGCAGTTTCGATTTCCGCGGTGTCACCAACCCCAACACCCGCTTCGACGGCTACACCAGCGTGGATCTGCTCAGCCGCTTCCGCCTGCCGGTCGGCACGCTCAGCGTCGGCATCGAGAACCTGTTCAACGAGCAGTACGTGACCTACTACTCGCAGAGCACGCCGCGGGAGGACACCTATGTCGCCGGGCGCGGACGGGTGCTGTCGCTGAGCTGGGCACACCGCTTCTAAGCCGCCACGACCACAACGCCCCGCATGCCGCACCGCCAGGCCACGTCTCCTTCCACGCCGCCACGCCATCGCGTGCGCGGCGCGCTGAAGTGGCTGCACCTGTGGCTGGGGCTGATGGTCGGCACGGTGTTCGCGCTGGTCGCGCTGAGCGGCACCGTGCTGACCTTCCAGCGGGAAATCCTGCTCGCCCAGCATCCGGAATGGACCCGGCACCCGCTGCCAAGCGCCGATGCGCAGGCCAAGGCGTTCACACGCCTGCTGGCCGAATGGCAGCCGCGCGGCCTGCGCTCGGCGGACATTCCCACCGCGCGCCTGCCGGTCTGGCAGGCGTATTTTCCCGACGGCGAACGCCGCTACTTCGATCCGGCCAGCGGCGAACTGCTGCTGATCCGCAACGCCGACAACGATCCGGTGCTGTGGCTGCGCGAACTGCATACCCACCTGCTGTACGGCGAAACCGGCGAGGACCTGCTCGGCGTCTGCGGACTCATCGCGATCTTCCTGCTGCTGTCCGGCCTGTACCTGTGGTGGCCGCGCAAGGGTGCGCTGGCCGCCAGTCTGCGCTGGCACGCCGGCCCGCCGACCCGGCGCTGGCTGAGCTGGCACCGCAGTACCGGCGCGCTGCTGTTGCCGCTGCTGCTGCTGGCGACGGTGACCGGCGTGGCGATCGTCTATCACGACGCGGTACGGCCGGCGCTGCGCTGGAGCTTCGACGACGGTCCCGAGGTGGTGCCGCCGCTGCCGATGGCGCCGCGCGAAGCCGACATGGACTGGGCGGCCATCCTGCGCGCCGCGCAGGCGGCAGTGAAAGGCGGCGAACTGCGACGCATTTCCCCGCCGGACGACAAGGACGCCCTGGTCACGATCCGCTACCGGGCCATCGGCGAATGGCATCCCAACGGCCGCAGCCAGGTCTGGCTGGATCCCTACGCCGCCCGCGTGGTCCAGGTCCACAACGCCACCCGCCAGGGCGCGGGCGCGCGCATCGACGAGGCCATGTATCCGCTGCACGGCGGCTTCATCGGCGGCTGGCCGTGGCAATGGGCGGTGGCGGCGTCCGGCCTGTTGCCGCTGTTCTTCCTGGTCACCGGCTTCCTGTTCTGGCGCGCGCGCCGTCGCCGTACCGTCACGGATTCTTAAGACGCCACGGCTAAGCTCGCCAGGCCACCCGTTTCCAAGGAGGATTCCATGGCAGGCAAGTTCGTGATTGGCAAGCGCAACAACGGCGATTTCCAGTTCAACCTGAAGGCCGGCAACGGCCAGGTCATCCTGAGCAGCCAGGGCTACGCCGACAAGTCCGGCTGCAAGAACGGTATCGACTCGGTGAAGAAAAACAGCACCGACGACGGCCGCTACGAGCGCAAGCTGTCCACCAACAACAAGTTCTATTTCAATCTGCTGGCCGGCAACGGCCAGGTCATCGGCACCAGCGAAATGTACGAATCCGAATCCAGCCGCGACAAAGGATGATTCGGTGAAGGGCAACGCCCCGGACGCCCAGGTGGTCGACGAGAGCACCTGATGTCCTTCCGCGCGGCCCGGTTCACGACCGGCCGCGCCTCCCTATTCCTTCGTTTCCGTCGGCAGCCAACCGCCGCGGTTCCGCGGTGCGCGCCCGAGCCTGCGCGCTGACCGTCCGCACCACGCACACGCCACCCGCTGCGACCTTTCGTCGCATTGCCCCTCCTCCCACGCCTTGTCCAGGATCGGACTCCGACTCCGGAGGTTCGCATGGAAGGCAATACCGCGCTGTTGCTGGCCGCGGCGGGCACGGCGCTCGCGGCCGCCCTGCATGTCGGCTGCATCGTTTTCGGCCCCGCCTGGTACGACGCGCTGGGAGCCGGCGAGCGGATGGTCCGCTGGTCGCGCGAGCGCCGGTGGCGGCCGACGCTCATCACCGGCGCGATCACGATCATGCTGATGATCTGGACGCTGTACGCGCTGGCCGGCGCGGGAATGCTTCCCGCCCTGCCGGCCATCCGCTTTATCCTCCCCGCGATCACGGCCATCCTGCTGTTGCGCGGAATCGCGGGCCTGGTCATCGCCGCGCTTCGGCCCGGTTACAACGGTGTCCGCTTCTGGATCATCAGTTCGGCCGCCTGCCTGGGACTCGGCGGCTTGTACCTGGCCGGCACCCTGCACGCCTGGCCCGGGCTGTAGGTACAGGTTCCCGCGCGTCCGCCGCACTACAATGCGCGCATGCAGATCGGCCCGCACCGCATCGATACCCCGGTGATCCTGGCTCCCATGGCCGGGGTCACCGACAAGCCGTTCCGGCAGCTGTGCAAGCGGCTGGGCGCCGGACTGGCCGTGTCGGAAATGACCATCAGCGACGCGCGCTTCTGGAAGACCGACAAATCGCGCCGGCGCATGGACCATGACGGCGAACCGGCCCCGATCAGCGTCCAGATCGCCGGCACCGAGCCGCGCCAGCTGGCCGAGGCCGCGCGCTACAACGTCGATCACGGCGCCCAGATCATCGACATCAACATGGGTTGCCCGGCCAAGAAGGTCTGCAACGCCTGGGCCGGCTCGGCGCTGATGCGCGACGAATCGCTGGTCGCGCGGATCCTCGAAGCGGTGGTCGGCGCGGTCGACGTTCCGGTCACCCTGAAGATCCGTACCGGATGGGATTGCGATCATCGCAACGGGCCGGTGATCGCGCGCATCGCCGAGGCCAGCGGCATCGCCGCGCTGGCGGTGCACGGACGCACCCGCGATCAGCACTACACCGGCCAGGCCGAGTACGACACCATCGCGGCGATCAAGGCCGAACTGCGCATTCCGGTGTTCGCCAATGGCGACGTCGATTCGCCGCACAAGGCCGCTGCCGTGCTGAAGGCCACCGGCGCCGACGCCGTGATGATTGGCCGCGCCGCCCAGGGCCGGCCGTGGATCTTCCGCGAGGTCGCGCATTTCCTGGCCACCGGCGATGTCCTTCCCGCCCCGGCGCTGGCGGAAGTCCGCGATGTCCTGCTCGGCCACCTGCACGCGCTGCATGCGTTCTACGGCGAAGCGCAGGGCGTGCGCATCGCCCGCAAGCACCTGGGCTGGTATGCGAAGGATCGTCCCGAGAACGCCGCCTTCCGCGCAGTGGTCAACCGCGCCGAAACCGCCGAGACGCAGGTCGCGCTGACCACCGATTATTTCGACGCCCTGATCGCGGGCGTCGTCCCGGAGTTGCCCGCCGCCGCCTGACCGGAGCCGTGCCATGAGCGAATCCCCATCTCCCGCGTATCTGCACGGTTTCTCGCCGGTGGAGCAGGCACGCCTGATGAAGCAGGCACGGCTGGCCGAATCCACCATCTTCAGCCGCATCGACTACACCGGCGTGCGGCGGGTGCTGGAAGTCGGCAGCGGGGTTGGCGCGCAGACCGAGATCCTGCTGCGGCGTTTTCCCGACATCCACGTGACCTGCGTGGATCTGAATTCGCTGCAACTGGAAGCCGCGCGCCGCAATCTCGCCCAGATGTCCTGGTGCCGCGAACGCTACGAACTGCACCAGGCCGATGCGACCAACCTGCCGTTCGAACCGCGCACCTTCGATGCCGCGTTCCTGTGCTGGGTGCTGGAACACGTGCCCTCGCCGCAGCGGGTGCTCAACGAGGTGCGCCGCGTGCTCGCGCCCGGCTCGCCGGTCTACGTCACCGAGGTGATGAACTCCTCGTTCCTGCTGCATCCCTACTCGCCCAACGTGTGGCGCTACTGGATGGCGTTCAACGATTTCCAGTACGACAACGGCGGGGATCCGTTCGTCGGCGCCAAGCTCGGCAACCTGCTGCTGGCCGGCGGGTTCCGCGACGTGCAGACCGAGATCAAGACCTTCCATTTCGACAACCGCGAACCGGCGCGGCGCAAGACCATGATCGCGTTCTGGGAGGAACTGCTGCTGTCGGCTTCCGAACAGCTGCTGGAAGCCGGCCGGGTCACCCCGGACGTGGTCGAGGGCATGCGCCGCGAAATGAACGACGTGCAGAACGATCCGAACGCGGTGTTCTTCTACGCGTTCGTGCAGGCCAGCGCGACGGTCTACTGAGCGCCGCGGGCCGCCCGATCGGCCGGCCTACGGCGCTCCCGGCACGGGAGCATCCGCCGGCGAGCCCGCTTCCTCCACGATGACGCTGCGCAACGGGCGGGTATCCGCATGCCAGATGCGGTGCCATGTCGCCGCCAGCAACTTACACAGCCCGCTCCAGCCGGATATCGGCGCCTGCCAGGGCTGCTGCACCGGCGGCATAGGCCGCCAGCGGCCCTCCTGCCGTCGCGCGACCTCGAAGCTGAAGGTGTAGTCGGGCTCCAGCCCCATCCGCAGATCCGACAGCACCAGCACGCCGTCGTCCCGTACCCGCGCGCGCATGAAGCCGCGGTTGAACCAGTGCAGGCGCTGCACGGCGGGAATCCCGCGGGCTTCGGCCAGCGCCTGCACATTGGACGGATATCCCCGGAACGCCATCGCGCCGCGATCGGAAACAATCGAGTACTCCGCCTCCACGTAGCCGGACGGCGTCATCGCCACCACCCGCCACAGCAGCGTGTTGAACGGCATCGGCACGCTGAAGTACGGCGCATCCCCCAGTCCCATCGCCGCCAGCGAGCGTTCCGCCGCCCGGTCCACCTGCGCCTTGGCCAGCAGCGACCAGCCCAGGTAGGCGCTGCTCAACACCAGTCCGGCCAGCAACGCACGCTGCGCAGCGGTCCGGTCGCGCCACCACCACGCCAGCACGCAGGCGATCAGCAGCCAGATCGTGTACAGCGGATCGATGATGAAGACGCTCGACCACATGGTCGGGTGCGGTTGCAGCGGCCACCACAACTGGGTTCCGTAGACGGTGAACGCGTCCAGCAGCGGATGGGTGATCAGCGCCAGCTGGATCGCCCAGAACCAGCGCGCCGGCGCCTGCGCGACGCGACCGTTGCGCCGCTTGCACAGCCACCAGATCAGCCAGCCCACCCACGGCAGCACGAACAGCGAATGGCTGAAGCTGCGGTGCATCGTCATCAAGGCGACCGGATCGTCGGTCAGCAACAGGATGGGCAGGCTGTCGAGGTCGGGCAGCGTGCCCAGCGCGGCGCCGGCAAGCAAGGCGGCGCGACGGTGACCGGCAGGGGCGATGGCGGCGGCAATAGCCCCGCCGAGGACGATCTGGGAGAGGGAATCCATGGCGGGATGCTAGCAGTTGGCTGGCTGGGGGGCGGGTGAGGCGAACAGCAAATCCCCCTCAATCCCCCTTTTCAAAGGGGGAGGTATCTCTACCCAATCAGATGAGGTAGCACTTTTCATGCCCCCTTTGAAAAAGGGGGCGGGCGGCCGCGCAGCGGGCGACGGGGGATTTGCTTTTCGCGCCAAATTCCCCACTATCAGGCCGCCTTCGCTTCCGGTCGCTCCAGCGCCACCAGCCGCAGGCGCGGCGGGACTTCGCTCAGTACCTGGCCGGTGTGCGAGAGCAGGCGCAGCGTGCCGTCGGCTTCCTCGCTGAGCGCGGTGAGGCTCTCGACCCAGTCGCCGTCGTTGGCGTACAGCAGGCCGTCGCGCTGGAACAAGGCGGCGCGGTGGATATGGCCGCACAGGATGCCGTCGAGTCCGCGCCGATGCGCGTCGTCCAGGCCTGCCTGCACGAAGCGCCCGATGTAGCGTTCGGCCGCGTCGCTCTGGCGCTTGAGGTATTCGGCCAGCGACCAGTAGCGCAGGCCCAGGCGGCGGCGGATGCGGTTGGTCAGGCGGTTGCCGGTGAGGATGCGGTAGTACAGCCAGTCGCCGAACTTTTCCTGCAACCCGCCGAAATGGGTGATGCCGTCGTAGTCGTCGCCGTGGGTGACCAGCAAACGGCGGCCGTCGGCGGTCACGTGGATGGCGCGGCGGCGCACCTGCATGGCCGGCAGCATCAGGCCGCAGAAGCGGCGGATCGGACGGTCGTGATTGCCGGGCACGTAGATCAGTTCCGTGCCGTTGCGCACCAGCGCGTGCAACTGCTCGATCACCCGGTTGTGGGCGGCATCCCAGTTGGCGCGGCGCTGCGCCATCCACCACAGGTCGACGATATCGCCGACCAGGTAGAGCCGGCGGCAGCGCAGGGTTGCCAGGAAATCGGCGAACTCGGCGGCGTGGCAGTGCTTGGAGCCCAGATGGACGTCGGAAACGAAGACCGCCCGCCGGATGCCCGCGTCGACGGCCTGCGGGCTCATGCCGGCACCGCCTCGGCGGACGGCTGCAGGTAGCGCGCCCGCTTCTTTGGCCGGATGCGATGCAGATCCACTTCGATCAAGCCGTCGATGGAATCGCAGAAGGCCGGATCCACGCCGAAGGCGAGGAAGCGCGCGCCGCCGGGTTCGCACAGATCCGTGTATTGCTTGTACAGCATCGGCACGCTGGCACCGAGCGCGTCCAGGTTGGCCTTGAGCACGCGGAACGCGGTGTCGGCGTCCATTTCGCCATAGCTGGGCGGGACGGCCGAATAGCGGAACGGATGCCGCGACACCGCGTCGCGGCTGTCCACGCCGTAGTAGCGGGCGTAGTAGGAAACGATCTGCTCGCGGGCGTCGCGCGGCAGCGCCGCGCTCATCGACACCGCGCCGAACAGGTAGCGCACCCGCGGATGCCGGCACAGGTAGGCGCCGATGCCCTGCCACAGGTAGTCGATGCTGCGGCTGCCCCAGTATTCCGGGACGACGAAGCTGCGCCCCAGCTCCATGCCCTCGGCGATGCGCGGCAGCGCGTCGTCGGCGTAGCGGAACAGCGAGGCGGTATACAGGCCCTTCAGGCCGTGCTCGGCCAGCACCGGCGCGCCGCGCGCGATGCGGTAGGCGCCGGCGATCTTCCGCGTCTGCTCGTCCCACAGCACGATGTGTTCGTACCACGCGTCGTAGGGATCCACGTCCAGGCGCTTGCCGGTGCCCTCGCCCACTTCGCGGAAGGTCAGCTCGCGCAGGCGGCCGATTTCACGCAGCACCGGCGAGTCCGGTGCCAGCCGGCCCACGCAGATGCGCTTGCCGTCGGTGGTGCGGCCCAGCCGCTCCAGCGCCTCGACCGCGACGGCCAGGCGCGCCGGATCCACCGGCGGCACCAGCGGTTCCGGGCCGGCCGGTTCGGCGCGCGCGGCCTCGCGGCGGCCCAGCGCATACAGCGCGCGGCGCACCCGCCGCAACGCGTCCTGGCTGTCCTCGTCGGCGGCGATGGTCATCGGCGTGCCGATGCGCAGGGCGATGCGGCGCTGGCTGCGCTTGAACATCTCGCGCGCCAGCAGGGCGGTGCCGGCCGGCTTGAACAGCGCGGAGGCGCCATAGAAGAACGCGGAATTGCGCGCCTGCACCCGGATCGGCAAGACCGGCGTCCCGGTGCTGCGGGCGAAACGCAGGAAGCCACGCCGCCAGCGGGTGTCGGTGATGCCGCGCGGACCCAGCCGCGACACCTCGCCGGCCGGAAACACGATCACGCACTGCCCGGCTTCCAGCGCCTGCTCGACCGCGCGGATGCTCTCCGGACGGGGATTGCCGCCCAGGATGCGCACCGGCAGCAGCAGGCCGGACAGGTTGTCGATGCTGGTCAGCATGTCGTTGGCCACGATCCTCACGTCGCGGCGGATGCCGCCGACGAAGTCCAGCAGGGCCATCGCGTCCAGCGCGCCGGAGGGATGGTTGGCGACGATCAGCAGGCGCCCGGTCGCCGGCACCCGCGCGCGCTCGGCGGCATCCACCGAATAGCGCAGGTTGAGGAAGTCGATGGCCGCCTGCAGGAAGGCGAAGTCGCGCAGATGGGCGTGCTCGGCCAGGAAGGCGTAGGCCTGGTCCAGCCGCGACCAGCGGCCCAGGGTGCGCAGCAGCGGCCGGGTCAGGCCGGCGCGACGGCCACGGAACCAGTGGGGGTAGCGTTCGGCAATCTGCTGTTCCAGCGGGCGCATGGTCGCTCGGATCCGGCCGGGGTCGGCGGGTTTCGCCGCGCAGCCTGCGCCCGCCGCGCGACAGCCCGATGGCAGCGGCGTGGCGGTTCCATGACAGCCCGCGACGGGCCTGGCTTAACGCAAGGAACATCCTGAACAGAGCAGAATGCACGCACCGCCCGGCGCGTGTATCATTCGCGCCCATCTTTTCATCCGAATACAGGGATATAAGCCCGATGTCCAACTACCTGTTCACGTCCGAATCGGTCTCCGAAGGCCATCCGGACAAGATCGCCGACCAGATTTCCGACGCCGTGCTGGACGCCATCCTGGCCCAGGACAAGCGCGCCCGCGTGGCCTGCGAAACGCTGGTCAAGACCGGCGTGGCCATCGTGGCCGGCGAGATCACGACCTCGGCGTGGATCGATCTGGAAGCGCTGACCCGCAAGGTGATCCTGGACATCGGCTACGACAGCAGCGACGTCGGCTTCGACGGCGCCACCTGCGGCGTGCTCAACCTGATCGGCAAGCAGTCCCCGGACATCAACCAGGGCGTGGACCGCAAGAAGCCGGAAGAACAGGGCGCGGGCGACCAGGGCCTGATGTTCGGCTACGCCACCAACGAGACCGACAGCTACATGCCGGCGGCGATCCACCTGTCGCATCGCCTGGTCGAGCAGCAGGCCAAGGTCCGCAAGAAGAAGAACTCGCCGCTGCCGTGGCTGCGCCCGGACGCCAAGAGCCAGGTCACCCTGCGCTACGAAAACGGCAAGGCCGTGGCGATCGACGCGGTGGTGCTGTCCACCCAGCATGATCCGGACGTCAAGCAGAAGGATCTGGTCGAGGCCGTGCGCGAGCACATCCTCAAGCCGGTGCTGCCGGCCAAATGGCTGCACAAGGGCACCAAGTTCCACATCAATCCGACCGGCAAGTTCGTCATCGGCGGCCCGGTGGGCGACTGCGGCCTGACCGGCCGCAAGATCATTGTCGACACCTACGGCGGCTGGGCCCGTCACGGTGGCGGCGCGTTCTCGGGCAAGGATCCGTCCAAGGTGGATCGCTCGGCCGCCTACGCCGCGCGCTACGTCGCCAAGAACGTGGTCGCCGCCGGCCTGGCCGATCGCTGCGAAGTGCAGGTCTCCTACGCCATCGGCGTGGCCGAGCCGACTTCGATCTCGGTCACCACCTTCGGCACCGGCAAGATCAGCGACGACAAGATCGAGAAGCTGATCCGCAAGCACTTCGATCTGCGTCCGTACGGCATCATCCAGATGCTGGACCTGATCCATCCGATGTACCAGGCCACCGCGTCCTACGGCCACTTCGGCCGCAAGCCGCACGAGATCAGCTACCTCGACGGCGCCGGCAAGAAGCAGACCGGCACCGCGTTCTCGTGGGAAAAGACCGATCGCGCCGAAGCCCTGCGCAAGGACGCCGGCCTCAAGTAAGCCGGTCGTTCCGCCACGGCGTGACTCACCCAACGGGCCGCACATGCGGCCCGTTGTCTTTCGGGCCACGGAAACCCGCCATGCGGGGACAAAGGCGCGCCGGGCCGCCCCGCACGCCCGGCGTCAATGCAGGCGCGTGGTCTGCATCTCGATGATCCGCCGCAGCTTGTGCGGATTGCGCTGCACGTAGACGTGGATGATCCGTTCGCCGTCGGTGTCGTAGGCCTGCGCCGATTCCAGCTCGTCGCCGAAGTAGCGCAGGATGCCGGCGCGCCCGTTGAGGGTCGCCAGTTCCAGCCGCATCCGGCGTTCCGGCCGCAGCGTGCTGGCGTACAGCAATTGCGCGATGCGCACGCCGCCGATCATCGGTTTCGGGAAACTGGTCACCACGCCGCCGCCATCGCCGACCAGGGTGGCCGACTCGGCCATCATGTCGCGCATCGCCGCGAAGTCGGCGTCGTTCCAGGCCTGCGCGAAGCGGCGCATCAGCCGCTGGTGGTCCTCGGCCGAGACGAGATAGCGCGGCCGCTCCTCGCGCAATTGGGTGCGCGCACGATGGACGATCTGGCGCGAGGCCGCCTCGCTCTTGCCCAGCGTGCGCGCGATGTCGCCATAGTCCGCATCCAGCACTTCACGCAGCAGGAACGCCGCGCGCGCTTCGGGCGACAGGCGCTCCAGCACGGCCAGGAAGGCAATGGACAAATCGCTGGAGGCTTCCTGCAGTTCTTCCGGCGTGGCCGGACCCTCGGTAATCACGGGTTCCGGCAGCCAGATGCCGACGTAGTGCTCGCGGTCGTTGCGCACGCGGCGCAGCCGATCGATCGCACGGCGCGTGGTGGTGGTCACCAACCAGGCGGTGGGATCGTCGATGGCATCCGGGTCGGCATCGTTCCAGCCCAGCCACACGTCCTGCACCACATCCTCGGCTTCGGCCACGGATCCGAGCATGCGATAGGCGACCCCGAGCAGGCGGGGGCGCTGGCGGCTGAAGGTCTGGGTGGGGCTTTCCATACCCTGTCGGTCGGATGAGCAGGACCGATTGTGACGCAGGCAGCGGCCGATGGACACATCCGGTCCGCCGGCCTGCCGGATCGCGGTGGCTCAGGGCACTGGCGTCAGCGCCGGCTTGCCGGCGTCCTTCAGCAGGAACACCAGGAATTTCGCGGGCTTGTCCTGGCTGGCGTTGCGGCCGACCGTGTGGATGTCCCGCGGACCCTCATGGAAGGTCTGGCCCGGATGCAGGGTCACTTCCGGGCCGCCGGCCACACCCATGACGATTGCGCCTTCCAGCACGTAGATGAAGCCGTGCGCGTCATGGCGATGCACGGGATCCGCGCCTCCGGGCGGATACTCCACGACCAGCATCAGCACTTCCTTGCCGGGGTAGTCGGGCAGCGCCCGGGTCATGACCGCGTCGACGAGCGGCGGCGGTGCGCCGCCTTGCGTGGCGGCGGGATGGGCATCGTGGGCCAGCGCCGTCGCGCCCGACAGCAGCGACAACATCAGCGCGCATGAAACGGATCGTATGGACATGCCAGGCTCCGGGACAGGAAGAAGATGGCCCGGGCGCTCGCGCCCCCGGGCCAGGGCGAATCAGGACAGGCCGGCCTTGTCCAGGCCATAGGCCTTGTCGGCCGTGCCGGGCAGGCTGCGGAAGGCGACGTTGATGCGGTTCCAGCCGTTGATCGCCATGATCAGATAGGTCAGGTCGACGATTTCCTTTTCCGACAGCTGCGTGCGCACCTGGTCGTAAATCGCGTCCGGCACGCCCTGTGGCGGAAGCTGGGTGAGCGCCTCGGTCCAGGCCAGCGCCGCGCGCTCGCGCGGTTCGAACAGGGCCGAATCGCGCCAGGCCGCCACGTGATGCAGGCGCAGCGGACGTTCGCCGCGAATCGTGGCTTCCTTGACATGCATGTCCACGCAGAAGGTGCAGCCGTTGATCTGCGAGGCGCGCAGCACGACCAGATCGGCCAGCGCATGTTCGATGGTTCCCTTCTTCGCCAGCAGATTGAATTCGACGAATTTCTTGAACAGTTCCGGCGACTGCTGCTGATAGTCCAGGCGTTGCGTCATGAAGGTTCTCCAGGCATTGGGGGAAAGGCCGGCAGGTGGGAATTCGGCTGCGCGCCAATCTAGGCACGCGCGCCATTTGCCGGTAGGCCCGCGCGCGGCAGCGTGGTGTTGATCGCTAGGCATCAATGCCCTGTCACAGGACGGGGCGCTGGCGCGACCTGTGTACATGGAACGAGACCAGGACATCCGGACGCCCCGCGCCGCGCCCGCCCACGCGGAACAGGTGTGGTCCGAATTCGTCGCCGCTCTGGACGCGCTGGCGCCGGAGGCGCGCGCGGCGTTCCTGCTGCACGAGGTCTTCGAGGCCCACTACGAGGACATCGCCCGGCTGCTCGGGCAGCCGCCGGAACTGTGCAGGCGCCAGGTGGAAGCCGCCCGCCGGCTCGCGCTGGCGCGCCTGAACCCGTCGGCCGATGCGGACGAGGCATGAACCCATGAACGCAGTGCTTTCCCTTGCCGCCGATCGCCAGGCGCTGCTGTCGGACGGCTTCTCCGCCAGCTACGCCGGCGTGATGGCCTTCATCACCGTCGCCACCGAAGGCAGTTTCGCGCGCGCGGCCGAACGCCTGGGAGTGGGACGCTCGGCCGTCAGCCGCAGCGTGCAGAAGCTGGAGGGCCAGCTCGGCGCGCGCCTGTTCTCGCGCACCACGCGCTCGACCACGTTGACCAGCGAAGGCGAACTGTTCTTCGAGAATTGCCGGCCCGGCGTCGAGCACATCCTGCGCGCGCTGGAGGAGATGCGCGACCTGCGCGACGGCCCTCCGCGCGGGCAGCTGCGGATCAGCGCCGGCCATGGCTTCGGCAGGCGCGTGCTGGCGCCGCTGCTGGCCGAATTCCGCCTGCGGTATCCGGACGTGGGCATCGAACTGATCCTGGACGAGCGGACCGCCGATCTGGCCGCCGATCGCGTGGACGTGGCCTTCCGTGACGGGCGGCTGGATGACAGCCAGGTCATCGCCAAGCAGATCATTCCACGGCAAAGCCTGGTCGTGGCCTCCGCGGACTACGTGCGGCGGCGGGCGCCGCCAGCCGCCCTCGAAGATCTGGCCGGACACGTCTGCCTGCAGCGTCGCCTGCCGAACGGCCGGGTGCAACCCTAGTAATTTCCGTGTGGACGGACGGGCGCAGCGCGTGGCGCCTGCCGGCGATATGGTGTTCAACGATGACGAACTGATCCTGCAGGCCGTGCTGGACGGACAGGGCCTGGGGCAACTGCCGGCCTACCTGGTCAGCGACGGTCTGCGCCGCGGAGCGTTGATCGCGTGCCTGGCGCAGTACGCGCCCGACGACGGCGGGCATTTCCTGTGCTACCTGAGCCGCCGGCAACTTCCCAAGCGCGTGCGCGCCTTCATCGACTTCGCGACCACGCGCATCCGCGCCCTGGATCTCGATTGCGCCATGCCGATGTCGCATGTCCCCGCAGCCGCCGGCGCGGCCCGCGCAGGATGCACCCCCTGACGCCCCCGCGATTGGTGCGCATCGGGAAACACGGTGCGCACGCATCGCTGGCTTCCGGCCGGGCGCCACGCTTCCTAGCATCGTTTCCGCGAACCCTCACCGGGTCGGCCCTTCCCTCACTCCCACATGCAGAGGTGGAACATGAAGTTCGTCGTCATTGGCGGTACCGGATTGATCGGCAGCAAGGTCGTGGCCCGCCTGCGCGGGCAGGGCAATGAAGTGATCGCCGCGGCACCGTCCACCGGCATCAACGTCCTCACCGGCGAGGGCCTGGATGCCGCGATGGCGGGCACGGACGTGGTGATCGATCTCGCGAATTCGCCCTCGTTCGAGGACGCGGCGGTGCTGGAGTTCTTCACCACCGCCGGCCGCAACGTGCTGGCCGCCGAAACGCGCGCGGGCGTGAAGCACCACGTCGCGCTGTCGGTGGTCGGCACCGGGAAGCTCACCGCCAGCGGCTATTTCCGCGGCAAGCAGGCGCAGGAGAAGCTGATCCGCGAGTCCGGCGTTCCCTACACCATCATCCATTCCACCCAGTTCTTCGAATTCCTGCCCGGCATCATCCAGTCCAGCGCCGACGGCGCGACGGTGCGCCTGCCGACCGCCCTGGTCCAGCCGATCGCCTCCGAGGACGTGGCCGAGGCGGTGACGCGCCTGTCACTGGACACCCCCGCGCAGGGCATCGTCGAGATCGCCGGACCGCAACGCGAACCGCTGGCCGATCTCGCGCAGCGCTTCATGGCCATCGTGCAGGATCCGCGCGAAGTCGTCGGCGATGCGCACGCACGCTACTTCGGCGCGGAACTGGAGAGCGAGACCCTGGTGCCGGCGGCCCCGGCCTGGCTGGGTGCGCTGGATTTCGAGCACTGGCTGGAACAGTCCGAATTCGCGCGCTACGTGCCGCGCGCGGAAGCGATGCGGTCCTGAAGCACGCACCGGGACATCGACGATGACACCGCTGCGGCCACCCTCCCCACGCCTGCTGGACAAGTATTTCGGCGAGGACGTGCTGGCTCTGTACACCGGCTGCGTGCGCGTCACCGGCGGCGAGGCCGCGGATGGGTAGCGCTTCCGGCCTGGTGCGATCGGACGATGGCGCGCTGGCGGTGGATCTGCGCCTGCCGCCGGCGCTGGGCGGGCCGGGCGGCGGCAGCAATCCCGAGCAGTTGCTCGCCGCCGGCTACGCGGCGTGCTTCCACGGCGCGTTGACCTTGCTGGCCAGCCGCGCCGGCATCCAACTGCGCGACCTCACCGTGGACGCGCGGGTCACCTTCGCACGCGACCCGGTGGACGGCCTGTTCCTGCTGTCGGCCGACATCCGCGTCACGCTTCCCGGCGTGGATCGCGCCATCGCCGCCGAGCTGGTGCGCAACACCGAACGCGTCTGCCCCTACGCCAAGATGTTCCGGCGCGGCATTGATTAAGTGGTGGCCGTGACCGATGGCGAGACGCCGCCTTCCTTCCCCTCGAGCGTGGCGCCGCGGCTCGCCGCCGCGGCCCGCGCGGAGATGCCTCATGCATACCGGAAAGTCCTACAGGCTCCCCGAATTCGTCGCGTGGACGCGCCGTACCATCTACGTGCTCATCGTGCTCAGCTTCGCCCCGGTCGCGCTGTACCAGTGGCTGGGCTGGAAATGGCTGGCCATTCCCTGGGGCGTGGTGTTCCTGCTGGGTGCGACGGTGGCGCTGTCGGCGGGTTTCAGGAACGTGCAGAGCTACACGCGCATGCAGGACGCACAGCAGATCTGGTCTTCGATCGTCGCCAGCAGCCGCGCCTGGGCGATGATGAGCCGCGACTTCGTGGCCGAGCCCGACCGCGCGCGCCGGCTGGTCTATCGCCATCTGGCCTGGCTTTCCGCGCTGCGCCACGAGATGCGCCAGCCCAAGCCGTGGGAGAATCAGGGCAAGGCGCAGAACGTCGAATACCGCAGGCATTACAACGTGCCCGAACGCGAGCGCACGCTGGATTCGGAACTCTCGCGCTACCTGCCCGGCGACGAACATGCGCAGGTGCTCGCCGCCGACAGCCGCGCGGTGCAGGTGCTGGCCCTGCAGAGCCAGGATCTGAAGCGGCTGCTGACCGAGGGCGAACTGCCCGCGCCGCAGTTCGCCGAGTTGCAGAAAATGCTGCGCGAGTTCGGCGACCAGCAATCGCGCAGCGAGCGCATCAAGAACTTCCCGTTCCCGCGCCAGCACGCCTTCATCAACTCGCTGTTCGTGAGGATCATGGTGTTCCTGCTGCCGTTCGGAATGATCGGCGAGGTCGAGCGCCTCAACGAATCCGTCGAGGGTTGGGCCAAGGGCCACATGGTGTGGCTGGTGGTGCCGCTGAGCCTGCTGATCACCTGGATGTACACCTCGCTGGACCAGGTGGGCGAGAGCACCGAGAACCCCTTCGAAGGCGGCGCCAACGACGTGCCCATCTCGTTCCTGTGCGAACAGATCGAAGCCGAGGCGCGCGAGATGCTGAGCGAAGCGAACGTGCCGCGGCTGCGCGCGGCCGGCGACATCACCGTCTGAACGGCAGGCTCATTGGATCGGGGATGGACGCGACGCCGGGTGAAACACCCCGCTCATGCCGCTCCGTCCCGGCCTGCGGTCGCGCCTGATCGGGCGGTTCCGCTTCCCGGCTCCCGCCATGGGAGCGACCTCGGGTGCGACGGAGCACCCGCCCGCGCGCGGATCCGGCGGACCGCGCGGGTACGGCCGGGTACAATGGCGTCATGTCCCTTCTGCAATTCCAGCGGGTCGACTTCAGCGTCGGCGGTCCGCTCCTTCTCGAACACGTCGATCTGTCCATCGAAGCCGGCGAGCGCGTCTGCATCGTCGGCCGCAACGGCGCCGGCAAGTCCACCCTGATGCGGCTGATGGCCGGCGAAATCCGGCCCGACGACGGCGAAATCCGGATCCAGGGCGGCGTGGTGGTCGCGCGCATGGCCCAGGAAGTCCCGCAGGACACCGCCGGCAGCGTGTTCGACGTGGTCGCCCAGGGCCTGGGCGATCTGGGCGCGCTGCTGGCGCGCTACCACCATGCCGTGGCCGAAGGCGACATGGCCGCGATGGGCGAGGCGCAGGCGCAGATCGAAGCCCGTCACGGCTGGGACCTGGATCGCCGCGTGGAGCAGGTGCTGGCCCGGCTGGAACTGCCGGAGGACGCCGATTTCGCCGCCCTGTCCGGCGGCATGAAGCGACGCGTGCTGCTGGCCCAGGCGCTGGTGCGCAAGCCGGACATCCTGTTGCTGGACGAGCCGACCAACCATCTGGACATCGAGGCGATCGCCTGGCTGGAAGGCTTCCTCAGGCAGTTCGAGGGCAGCCTGGTGTTCGTCACCCACGATCGCAGCTTCCTGCGCGCGCTGGCCACCCGCATCGTCGAGATCGATCGTGGCCAGCTGACCAGTTGGCCGGGCGACTACGACAACTATCTGCGCCGGCGCGAGGAACGCCTGCACGCCGAGGCGCAGGAGAACGCGCGCTTCGACAAGCTGCTGGCGCAGGAGGAAGTCTGGATCCGCCAGGGCATCAAGGCCCGCCGCACCCGCAACGAAGGCCGCGTCACCGCGCTCAAGGCGATGCGCCGCGAGCGCGCCCAGCGCCGCGATCTGTCCGGCAACGTCAGGATGGAAGCCGCCGCCGCGCAGGCTTCCGGCCGCAAGGTCATCGAAGCCACCGACGTGACCCAGGCCTACGACGGCCGTGTCCTGCTGGATCGCGTGTCCACCACCATCATGCGCGGCGATCGGGTCGGCATCATCGGTCCCAACGGCGCCGGCAAGTCGACCCTGCTGAAGATCCTGCTGGGCGAACTTACCCCGCAGCAGGGCGAGGTCAAGCTCGGCACAGGTTTGCAGATCGCCTACTTCGACCAGCACCGCAGCCAGCTGGACGAATCGCTCAACGCGCTGGAGAACGTCGCCGAAGGGCGCGACTTCGTCGAGGTCAACGGCAGCCGCAAGCACATCATCGGCTACCTGCAGGACTTCCTGTTCTCGCCCGAACGCGCGCGCGCGCCGATCACCCGGCTGTCCGGCGGCGAACGCAACCGGCTGCTGCTGGCCAAGCTGTTCGCGCAGCCGTCCAACCTGCTGGTGATGGACGAACCGACCAACGATCTGGACGTGGAAACCCTGGAACTGCTGGAAGAGCTGCTGCTCGACTACAAGGGCACGCTGCTGCTGGTCAGCCATGATCGCGACTTCCTCGACAACGTGGTCACCAGCACCCTGGTACTGGAGGGCGAAGGCCGCCTCGGCGATTACGTGGGCGGTTACACGGACTGGTTGCGGCAACGCCCCGAATCCGCGGCGGCGCCGGCCACCGCGCCCGGCCGGCCGGCGGCTACGTCCGCACCGGCCGTTGCTCCCGTCGCGGCACCGGCCAAGCGCAAGCTCAGCTACAAGGACGCGCGCGAACTGGAGCAGTTGCCCGCGCGCATCGAGGCGCTGGAAACCGACATCGCCGGCCGCACCGCGGCGATGAACGAACCGGCCTACTACCAGCAGGATCCCGCCAGCCTCCAGCGCGCCAACGAACAACTGGCCGCGCTCCAGCAGGAACTGGATCTGGCCTACCAGCGCTGGGCCGAACTGGACGCCTGATCCCCGCGTCTCCCCTCCCCGGCGCCACGGCGCTTGACCGCCGCGCGGGCGCGCGCGATGTTGCGCCATGCCGACCGCTCACCCTGTCTCCCCCTTGCTCACCGACGACGGCCTGCGCCTGCATCCGCGCGACTGGCCGCTGCCGCGCCCGCGCGCGCGGTTGCTGCTGGTGCACGGCCTGGGCGAACACTCGGGCCGTTACGCGCGGCTGGCGGAGGAATTGAACGCGGCCGGCATCGCGGTGCGCGCCTACGATCATCGCGGCCACGGCCGCGTCGGAGGGGCCGCAGGGCTGCCTGGACGAACCGGCGCGGCTGCCGCGCGATACGGTCGCGGCGTTTCATGCCTATGCCGGCGAAGCCGACGACCAGCCGTTCCTGTTCGGCCACAGCCTGGGCGGACTGGTGGCCATGTACGCGGTGCTCTATTAAGCTGGCGCCGCGTGGCCTGATCGCCTCGTCGCCGGCGCTGGCAACGCATGCCGGCGGCGCGCAGCGGGCGCTGGCGCGCGCGCTGTCCGGCTGGTGGCCGGGACTGACGCTGCGCACCGGGCTGGCCGCCAACCGGCTCTCGCACGATCCCCCGATGTCGAGCGCGAGTACCTGGACGATCCGCTCAACCATTCGCGCATCAGCACGCGGCTGGCGCATTTCATCTTCACCGGCGGTCCCCGCGTGATCGCCCTGGCCGCCAGCCTGAAGACGCCCACGCTTCTGCAATTCGCCGCCGACGATCATCTGGTCGATCCGGCCGGCGCCCGCGCCTTCGCCGCCGCCGCGCCCCGGCGCAAGCTGCGGGTGCACGAGTACCTGCGCCTGTACCACGAGATCTACAACGAGGCCGATCCCGAGCGTAGTCGCGTGGTCGCGGATCTGCTGCGCTGGCTGGATCTGCAACTGGACAAGCCCAAGCGCGGCAGCCAGCCCTGACGGCGGGAGTCCGCCGGGATTCGCCCCCCGGCATCGCACGTCTCAACCGGTGTTCTGCACGCCCTGCGATACGCCGTTGATGCTCGCCACCAAGGCGCGCAACAGGGTGTCGTCCTCGCGCCCGGTCTCGCGCCAGCGCCGCAGCAGATCCGCCTGCAATACGCTGATCGGATCGATGTAGGGATTGCGCAGGCGGATCGACAGCGCCAGTCGCTGATCATGTTGCAGCAGCCATTCGTCGCCGGTCAGCCGCAGTACCCAGTGCAGGGTCAGCGCATGCTCGCGCTGGATGCGCGGGAAGAACTCGTCGTGCAGCTCGCCGGCCATCCGCGAGAACATCCCGGCGATGCTCATATCGCCCTTGGCCAGCACCATCGAGATGTCGTCGAGGAAGGTGCGGAAGAACGGCCAGTCGCGCGCCATCTCCAGCACCGCGTCCTCGCCGTGCGCATCTACCGCCGCCTGCAGGCCGCTGCCGACGCCGAACCAGCCTAAAACTCACCCGCCCGCGCCTGGCTCCAGGCGAACACCCATGGAATCGCGCGCAGGTTGCCCAGCGCCGCATCCTGGCCGAGCCGGCGCGAGGGCCTCGAGCCCAGCGTCATCCGTTCGATCACGTCGATCGGGGTGGCGCTGCGGAAGTAGTCCATGAAGCGCGGCGCGCCGACGAAGCCGCGATAGGCCTCGCTGTGTGGCCGGCGACCGTGTCCATGATGTCCCGCCAGCCCGGCTCGCGCGGTTCCAGCGGACGCGGGCGCAGCGAGGAGGCCAGCACCGCGCCGACCGATTGCTCCAGCGAGCGCAGCGCCAGCGCGCGGATGCCGTACTTGCGGTGGATGACCTCGCCCTGCTCGGTCACCCGCAGGCGGCCATCGACGCTGCCGCGCGGAGACGCATCGACCGCACGGGTGGTCTTGCCGCCGCCGCGGCTGATCGAACCGCCGCGGCCGTGGAAGAAGGTCAGCTTGATGCCGAGTTCCTTGGCGGTCTGCAGCAGTTCGACCTGCCCGCGCTGCAATCCCCAGCGCGAGGCGGCGATGCCGCCGTCCTTGCCGCTGTCCGAATAGCCAAGCATCACCATCTGCACGTTGCCGCGCGCGGCCAGGTGCGCGCGGTACACCGGATCGGCCATCAGATCGCGCAGCGTGTCCGGACCGTGGCGCAGATCGTCCACGGTTTCGAACAGTGGCGCGATGTCCAGCGGCACGTTGCCGTCGCCATCGACCAGCCCGCCGCGGCGCGCCAGCGCCAGCACGGTGAGCACGTCGGCGCGGTTGTGCGCCATGCTGATGATGTAGGCGCCCAGCGCATCGGCGCCATGCCGGCGGCGCGCGTCGCCCAACGCGGCGAACACCGCGTCCAGGCGCGGATTGCCCTCTTCCGCTGAAGCCGGCAGCACCTGTTCGCCGCTGGCGTATGGCGCCAGTTGCGCGCCGCGCTCGACCGCATCGCGCGATTCCCATTCCGCATCCGCCAGCGCCGCGGCGACCGCGCGCGCATGCACGCTGGATTCCTGGCGCACGTCCAGCCGTGCGAGATGGAAGCCGAAGCTGCGGATGCGCCAGGCCAGCCGGCGCACCGCGAACCAGCCGGCGTGGATGCCGCGATTTTCTTCCAGGCTGCGCAGGATCAGTTCCACGTCGGCGGCCAGTTCATCGGGCCCGGCGTAGCCCTGCGGCAGATCTTCCAGCGTGGCCTGCAACCGCGCCCGCATCAGATCGTTGAGCAGGCGATACGGCATGTCGCCGTGTCGCGGGCGCGACTGCGCGGCGGCCTTCGGCAGCAGTTCGCGGTATTCGTCCACGCGCGCCCGCACTTCCGCCGAAACCCCGACCAGCGAACTCGACTGGCTGAGCAGCGTGGTGAGCTGGCGCAGTTCCTTGATGTAGCGGCGCAGGATCACCGCGCGCTGCGCGTTGAGCGTGGCGGTGACGGTACTGGCATCGACGTTCGGATTGCCGTCCATGTCGCCGCCGACCCAGGTACCGAACCGCAGCAGCCGCGGCAGATGGCGGGTGACCGCCGGATGCTCGCCGTAGACCTGGGTGATCGCGCTTTCCAGCGTTTCGTACAGCACCGGCATCACCCGGTACAGCACTTCGATCAGGTAGAAGCCGACATGCTCGCGCTCGTCCTCGACGCCGGGACGCACCGGCGAGGAATCGGCGGTCTGCCAGGCCGAGGTCAGCGCCATCCGGAAACGCGCGGTGTCGGTGGCCTGCTCACCGGGCGTGCGGTTGCCGTCCAGCCCATTGACCAGGCTGGCGACCATCAGTTGTTCCTTTTCCAGCAGCGCGCGCCGGACCGCCTCGGTGGGATGCGCGGTGAACACCGGTTCGATGTCGATGCGCGGCAGCCACTGCGCGAGTTCGTCGATGCCCACGCCCTGCGCCTTCAGTCGCAGCAGCACGTCCTGCAGGCCCTCCGGTTGCGGCTTGCTGCTGTCGGTGCGCTGGTAATCGCGACGGCGACGGATGCGATGCACGCGCTCGGCGATGTTGACCACCTGGAAATACGCGCTGAACGCGCGGATCAGTCCTTCCGCGTGCGAGGGTTTCAGCCCGGCCAGCAACCCCGCCAGCGACTGCGGCGGCGCGTCGCTCTGGCGGCGCGCGATCGCGGTGGTGCGCACGCGTTCGACTTCCTCCAGGAATGCGGGCGATACCTGCTCGGCCAGCATGTCGCCGACCAGCGCGCCGAGCCGGCGCACGTCTTCACGAAGCGGTACATCGGGTGGAGCGAACTCGAGACTGCGGGGCGAATTCATCGAAACGGCAGACCGGGCGGCGGGGGTGAGTCCCCAACACTAACCCAATTCGGCCGCCGTTTGCTGCGCCGCCGCACGCCTGTCCCGGCTTGTCCGCCGGGACAGGCGAACCGGACCGCAATTGGTCCGGTTCCGGTCTGGTGGGCTCAGCGCTTGGCCGCGGGCGGCGCGGCCTGCTTCACGTAGCGATCCAGCCAGGCGTTGGATTCGGCCAGCATCTGCATGATCGATTCGCGCGCGCGGTAGCCGTGCGACTCGTTCGGCAGCATCACCAGCCGCGCGGTGCCGCCCAGTCCCTTGATCGCCGCGTACATGCGCTCGCTCTGGATCGGGAAGGTGCCGGAATTGTTGTCCTGCTCGCCGTGGATCAGCAGCAGCGCGTCCTTGATCCGATCCGCGTGGTTGAACGGCGACATGGTTTCGTACACGTCCGGCGCCTGCCAGAAATTGCGCTCCTCGGCCTGGAAGCCGAACGGCGTCAGGGTGCGGTTGTAGGCGCCGCTGCGGGCGATGCCGGCCTTGAACAGTCGCGTGTGCGCGAGCAGGTTGCCGGTCATGAACGCGCCGTAGGAATGGCCGCCCACCGCGATGCGATCACGATCGGCCACGCCCAGGCGCACCGCTTCGTCCACCGCCGCCTCGGCGCTGGCGACCAGTTGCGGTACGTAGCTGTCGTTGGGCTCCTTGTCGCCCTCGCCCACGATCGGCACCGAGAAGTCGTCCCACACCGCATAGCCCATCGCCAGGAACGCCTGCGGTCCCCAGTAACTGATCGCGTTGAAGCGGTACGGCGAATCAGTCACCTGGCCGGCGGCCTCGGCGGATTTGAACTCGGCCGGATAGGCCCACATCAGCATCGGCAGGCGGCCGTCGCGCTTGGGGTCGTAGTTCTACCTACCAGGTACAGGGGTTGCGGTGAGATCCACGCCGTCCTTGCGCTTGTAGCGGACCTGCTGCTTCTTCACACCCTTCAACTGCGGCGTCGGATGCGGGAAACGGGTCAGCGCACGCGGCGCGGCCTCGCCTTCGCCGACGAACAGGTTGGTCGGCTCGTCCGGCGATTCGCGGGTGATCAGCAGGCGCTTGCCGTCGGCATCCAGCGGCGCCACCGGCACGGCGTAATACGGCGCCTGCGAGTGGAACAGGCGGGTCTTGCCGCCCTGTTCGAGATCCACCTTGTCGAGGAAGGGACGATCCCCTTCCGGTGAAGCACCGTCGCCGATCCGGTAGATGCTGCGTCCGTCGGCGGCGAGCATCAGGCGCATTTCACCGCGCTCATCCTGCGCCAGCACCGGTTGGCCGGGATCGTTGTAGCGATCCTCGTAGGAACCCTCGCGGATCAGCTTCGGCGCCTGCGCCGCGTCGTCCGGCGCGATCCGCCATTCGCGGATCTGGCGGTTCTTCCACCACGCTTCGCTGATCAGGGCCAACTGGCCGTTGCCCCACTGGATGTCGGCCAGGCGCATGCCCAGCCGCGCCAGGGTCACCGGCGGCTTGTCGAAGGGTGCGGCCTGCATCATTACCGCGTCGCGGATGGCGACCTCACGCGAGGGATCGCCGCCGTCCTGGGCCTCGGCCCAGACCAGGGTGGCATCGGCGTCGGCGCGCCACTGGATGTCGCGCACGCCGGCGCGCACCGCGTCGTTGCCCGGCGGCAAGCCTTCGACCAGCGGCAGCTTCGCCACTTCGTGGACGAGGCGTCCCTGCATGTCCAGCACCTCGATGCGGGTCGGGAACGAGGTCACCGGCACCAGGTAGGAGAACGGCCGTTCGACGCGACGGCGCAGCAGGTAGCGGCCGTCCGGCGACGCCGACAGCGACAGGTTCAGATCCGGATTGCCCAGCGGCTGCACCGCGCCGCTCAGATCGACCAGCGCCGGCTGCGAGCGCAGCTGGTACTCCAGCAGGCGCGCATCGCCCTCGTTGCGCAGCATGTCCTGGTAGGTGCGGATCTGCACCATGCCGCCGCCACTCTGGGTCTGCTGCACGTTGGGCCCGCCGGGCACCAGACTGCGCTCCGGCGGCTCGCCCTGTCCCTGCGGCTGCAACTGGACCAGCAGGCGGCGGCTGTCGCCCAGCCAGGCATAGCCACGGCCGACGACGGTGTTGAGGGCGCGATCGGTCAGGCGCCGGGCGCTGCGCGCTTCCACGTCGATCAGCCACAGCTCGTTGCCGGCGCTCTGCGGATCGATGCGGTTGAAGGCGATGTAGCGCTGATCCGGCGACCAGCGGAAGCCGACCATCGACAGCGGCTGCGGCAGTCCCTGGATGCGCAGTTCCTTGCCGGTGGAAATCTCCTGCAGCCAGAAGTCGGTGCCGAACGAAAACCGGCTGGCGGAATGGCTGCGCGGATGGATGCGCAGGCCGGCCAGTTTCAGTTCCGGCTGGGCCACCACGTCGATGCCCGGCAGCGTGGGCGTCTGCATCAGGGCGAGCAGATCCCGACGCGGACTGACCGAGACGTCGGGGCGGCGCGGGGCATCGACGATCGCCTGCAACGGCGCCGGCGGCAGCTGGTAGCCGTTGTCGGCGGCCGCGGTGGCGGCGGCTTTGGCCGGCGTGGCCGGGGTGCGGGCGATGGCGGCCGGCGCCAGCAGGGTCACCGCCAGGGCCAGCGCGGCGATACGGGGCATGGAGGGCATTCGGGGCTCTCGGTGGCTGGGATTCATTCGAGCTTAACAACCCCGATCCCGGCCGGGCCAGCGCCGTCCGTCATGCCCGGCCCATCCATCGCTTCATCCGGAACAGCCGATATAATGGCCGCCCTCGCCGAGGGGCGCTGCGACCATGACGGCTTCCAGGAGAAGCATCGATGGCCAGGCTCGGCAGGACTTTTCTGTAACGGCGCCCGGTCAAGAATGCGAGCGCCGCTCGCCCATTAACCGGAGCCGATACATGAACGCCGTACGCCAGTTCTCCACCGAGGGTGACTACAAGGTCGCCGACATTTCCCTGGCCGACTGGGGCCGCAAGGAAATCGACATCGCCGAGCACGAGATGCCGGGCCTGATGTCCATCCGCCGCAAGCACGCCGCCGCCAAGCCGCTCAAGGGCGTGCGGGTGACCGGTTCGCTGCACATGACCATCCAGACCGCCGTGCTGATCGAGACGCTGGTGGACCTGGGCGCCGACGTGCGCTGGGCCTCGTGCAACATCTTCTCCACCCAGGACCACGCCGCCGCGGCGATCGCCGCCAGCGGCACCCCGGTGTTCGCCTGGAAGGGCGAGAGCCTGGAAGAGTACTGGGACTGCACGCTGGACGCGCTGAGCTTCGGTGGCGGAAAGCAGGGTCCGGAGCTGGTCGTCGACGACGGCGGCGACGTGACCCTGCTGATCCACAAGGGCTACGAGCTGGAAAACGGTTCGGACTGGGTCAACACCGCCTCCTCCAGCCATGAGGAGCAGGTGATCAAGAACCTGCTCAAGCGCGTCCACAAGGAGCGTCCGGGCTACTGGACCGAAGTGGTCAAGGCCTGGAAGGGCGTGTCCGAGGAAACCACCACCGGCGTGCACCGCCTGTACCAGTTGGCCGAAGCCGGCACCCTGCTGGTCCCGGCGATCAACGTCAACGACTCGGTCACCAAGTCCAAGTTCGACAACCTGTACGGCTGCCGCGAGTCGCTGGCCGATGGTCTGAAGCGCGCGATGGACGTGATGCTGGCCGGCAAGGTCGCGGTGGTCTGCGGCTACGGCGACGTCGGCAAGGGTTCGGCGCATTCGCTGCGCGCCTACGGCGCCCGCGTCGTCGTCACCGAAATCGACCCGATCTGCGCGTTGCAGGCGGCGATGGAGGGTTTCGAGGTCAACACCCTCGAGAACACCCTGGGCACGGCCGACATCTACGTCACCACGACCGGCAACAAGGACATCATCACCATCGATCACATGAAGGCGATGAAGGACCAGGCCATCGTGTGCAACATCGGCCACTTCGACAACGAGATCCAGGTCGATGCGCTGGTGAATTTCCCCGGCGTGCAGAAGGTCAACATCAAGCCGCAGGTGGACAAGTACGTGTTCCCGAACGGCAACGCGATCTTCCTGCTGGCCGAAGGCCGCCTGGTCAACCTGGGCTGCGCCACCGGCCATCCCAGCTTCGTGATGTCCAACTCGTTCGCCAACCAGACGCTGGCCCAGATCGACCTGTGGGCGAACAAGGACGTCTACGAGAAGACCGTCTACCGCCTGCCCAAGCACCTGGACGAGGAAGTGGCGCGCCTGCACCTGGAGAAGATCGGCGTCAAGCTGACCAGGCTGACCCAGGATCAGGCCGATTACCTCGGCGTGCCGGTGGAAGGCCCGTACAAGCCGGATCACTACCGCTACTGATCGCTGTTCTGGTCAACGGTTCCAACGCGACGGGCGCCTTCGGGCGCCCGTCGTCGTTTCCCGCACCGCAATCCGGTTCAAGACGGTGGCGTGGCGACAACCCAGGATCACCGGCATCGCTTTCGCCGACATACGCCATGACGCCTGCCATCGAACTGCTGAAGCGCGAACACGTCGCCCATGCCGTGCACGCCTATGCGCACGATCGCGACGCCGGCTCCTATGGAGCCGAAGCGGTCGAGAAGCTTGGCCTGGACCCGGCCCGGGTGTTCAAGACCCTGCTGGCCGCCACCGAGTCCCGCGAACTGCTGGTGGCGATCGTGCCGGTCGCCGGCCAGCTCGACCTCAAGGCACTCGCCGAGGCCGCCGGCTGCCGTCGCTGCGAGATGGCCGCCGCCGACGCCGCCCAACGCGCCACCGGCTACCTGGTTGGCGGCATCAGCCCGCTGGGGCAGAAGAAGCGGCTGCGGACCTTCCTGGACGCCAGCGCGCAATCGCTGTCGGGGATCCATGTCAGCGCGGGCCGCCGCGGACTGGAAGTGGAACTGGCCCCGGCCGATCTCGCGCGGCTGACCGACGCCCGCTTCGCGCCGATAGGGCGCGCCCGCTGAAGGGGCGCCGCCCGCGGCCTTCGCCTCCGGCGCGGGATTACGGCCGCCAGTTGGCGTTGTTCTCCCAGAATTCCACCGCGCGTCGATAGGCGTCGCGATCCAGCGGGATGCCGGAGCCGCCCTCCTCGACGCCCAGCGCGTTGCGCATCATGGTGATGGGCGCCATCGGGATTTCCTCCGGCTCGGCGGTATACAGGCAGCCGACGATGCCCCAGTCGGCGTCTATGGGACTGCCCTCGCGCGCCAGTTGCTCGCGGCTGTACAGGATCACCACCAGATAGCGCGCCACCGGCGGCTCCACACCTTCGAACCAGCGCACCAGCACCGGCAGTTCCTCGCGGGTGCGGGCCTCGTAGGCCGATCGCAGCCGGTGGCGGTTGTCGTCGGTGATCGGTACGGTCAGGCAGCGGGTGGAGGTCCAGTTTTCGTGCACGTGCAGGCGGCAGAACGGGGCATAGCCCGGCAGGTCCTTGAGCGGCGCGTGCCGGTTCAGATGTTGCTCGAACTGCTCCGGCGTGCAGTCCTGGAGGGTGTTGCGGCGGGTCTCGCGGGGAAACAGGCGGGTGCGGGCGAACGGCGTGAGGACGATGGACATGGACGAGCGCGGTGAAGAGTCCCGCACAGGGTACCGCGTGGCCGCAACCCGGCGGCGGCAGCGTTTGCATATCCATCTTGATGGAGAGATATAATGGACGCGTTTCCGTCGCCCTGCCCGCCCATGACCGCCCTCAGTTTCGAGTTCTACCCCCCCAGACCGACGAGCAGCGCGCCCAGCTCGACCGCACCGCGGACAAGCTGAAGGGATACGGTCCGGAATACGTCTCCTGCACGTTCGGCGCCGGCGGCTCGACCCTCAGCTACACCTCCGAGACGGTCCGCCACCTCAACCAGCAGCACGGCTTCTCCGCCGCACCGCACCTGTCCTGCGTGGGCGGCAGCCGCGAGGAAATCCGCGAACTGCTCAAGCTGTACCGGGCCATCGGCTGCAAGCGCATCGTCGCCCTGCGCGGCGACCTGCCTTCCGGCATGGGCCACCCCGGCGACCTGCGCTACGCCTCGGAATTGATCGCGTTCATCCGCGCCGAGCATGGCGACACCTTCCACATCGAGGTTGGCGCCTATCCGGAAACGCACCCACAGTTAGAGAAGCGCTCAGCGATCTGAAGTACTTCAAGGCCAAGGTCGACGCCGGCGCCGACGGCGCGATCACCCAGTACTTCTACAACCCCGACGCCTATTTCCACTTCGTCGATGCCGCCCGCAAGCTGGGGGTGGGCATCCCGATCGTGCCGGGGATCATGCCGATCTCGAACTATTCCCAGCTCAAGCGCTTCTCCGAAGCCTGCGGTGCCGAGATCCCGCGCTGGATCGGCAAGCGCATGCAGGCCTACGGCGACGACGTGGACAGCATCCGCGAGTTCGGCGCCGACGTGGTCGCCAACCTGTGCGAACGGCTGATTGCCGGCGGCGCGCCGTCGCTGCACTTCTACACCCTGAACCTGGCCAAGCCCACCCAGGCCGTGCTGAGCCGGCTGGGGCGCTGAACCACGGGTGGTGTGCGCGGCGTTGCGGTTGGCGCGCGCATGCATGAAGCTCATTGGCGGGCCACGCGTCGGCCGGTAGGCTGATGCGATGCGACTCATCCTCCTGCCGCTGCTTGCCGCCTGCCTGGCCTGGCCCACCGGGAAGCCTTCCCGCCCAGCGCCCACGGATCCGGTGGCAGCGCTGCACCACCATGACCGGCGAAACCGTCTACACCGACAAGCGCTGCGAGGACATCGGCGCGATGGACCGCCTGCCGGATCCCGCCACCGCGTCCACGCGCGGCACCTCCGGCCTGTATCGCGGCACCTGTTCGCGCACGCTCAGCGATCTGGTGGCGCAGATCACCGCCGCCGTCGACGCGCGCGACGTCAACCGGCTGGCCGGCATCTACCAATGGAACGGGATCTCCGATCGATCCGCCCACCGCATCCTGGATCAGCTGGAAGCGGTGGTGCAGCGCCCGCTCATCGACATCGCCCCGATTCGCCCCGCCACGCCGGTGCTGGCCGAGGACGGCAGCGTGCTGGACGCCAACACCGATGGCTACTACCCGCAGACCACGCCGCAGCGCCCCATCGGTCTGCGGCTGGAGCAGACGCTGAAGAACAGCGCCACGCCATCGCGCACGGTGTTCGGACTGCGGCGCTCCTACAACTGTTTCTGGATAACGCTGTGACAGGCACGCGCGACAGGTCTTTTCTTGTCAATTGCGCTGCAATTAACTTTCAATTCCTCTGTGACCGGATGCCAGGGTCGGTCGTTGAATGATTGCTAGTGTCGAGCAGCCATCTCTCATGGCATCGTCAACAGCAAAGGAGATTCAACCATGCGTCTTCTCTCAAAAGCTGAAACAGAAGCAGTGACCGGAGGTGCCGGCAACCCTGTTCCTCCCCGGCCCCCCAGCCCATTCCCAACGCCACTAAAAACCGTTCCGGGAACAACCTTCAGCCGTGGCTCCAATCCTTTCGGGCCAGGTCCGAACCCGCCTGGCACCGTTACTCCCGTCGTCAAATGGACGTGAGTCGACGATGATCCGAACGTGACTATCGGAGATCGTTCCGATAGTCACGCTTTTACTCCCGCTACGAAAAACGAAGCGTCGCAATCACGCCGCGTTGCTCTCCAGGCTTTACACCCACTCTCCAGCCATAGAGATCACAAAGACGGCTGACGATCGACAGGCCGATGCCTCCTCCCTGCGAGTGCCCGGCATGGGTTCCACGATAACCGCGCTCGAACAGACGGGCGGCATCTTCCTTGCTCAACCCAGGGCCGGAATCGATGACTTCGACCGCCGTGGGCAACAGTCTCACCACGACTTCGCCTTCCTGGGTGTACTTGACCGCATTGCCAATGAGGTTGCCGAGAGCAACGGACAATGCGGCTTCCGGCGCATCAATCTTCAGTCCGCAATCTCCTTCAACCCGCAGATCCAGCATCTTGCCGCCAAGCTGGGCACGGTGCGCGTCCAGCAATTGTTCCGCGACTCGAGCGACATCAGTGTTGCCGTGCCCTCGTTCGCTGCGCGACAGCAGCAACAGGGCACTGATGAGGTCCGTGCACTGTTGCTCGGCGCGCTGGATCCGGAGGATCCGCGTGCGGGTCTTCTCGTCCAGATCCTGGCGAGACAGCATCAACTCGACCGAGCCCCGGATAATCGCCAAAGGCGTCCGCAGCTCATGGCTGACGTCCGCATTGAATTCGCGGTCGCGCTGCACAACTTCGGTCAGGCGATCGGAGTAGTCATCCAGCGCCTTCGCCAATTCACCCACCTCGTCCTCGGGAAAGTGAGGTGCCAACGGTTTGGGGTCACTACTGCCCTTATAGGCTCGCAATCGGCGCGCCAGGCTAGAAACCGGACTCATCACACGCGATGCGGACCACCAGCCAATGATCAGCGACAAGGCTCCAAACAGCAGCACCGCCAGATACAGCCAACGCTTAAGCTGCACCTCGCCCTTGCGTGACTGGGTCATGTCGTAGGCCAGAAAGAACCATTGCTCCGGAGCCTTTCTTACGGCCAGCTTGTAGGCGTACTCGTGCCCGGTTTCATCCACGCCCGTTACGTTGTGGTTGCCATCGCGCAACGGTATCCAGTCAGGAAACTCGGTGCGAAGGCGTTCGCTGTCGGGCGCGAACACATACGCCTTGATCTGCTGAACCTCGATATCCGGATTTCGGCTCGGATCCTGATAAAACCGGCGCATGTACTCATCGACGTTCTGGTTCATCACGTCTTCGACCAACTGCGTTTCCACGCGCTGGCGGGCAACGTCGGTCAGATAGGCGAACAGTCCCGTCAGGCCGGTGCCCAGCAGGAAGAACGAGAGGATGATGCGGGTGCGCAGCCGGTGGCGGAACTTGGCCGCGCGCCGGGCGGCCGGGGGCCGCGCTTCAGCCGTTGCCATCGGGCGCGGCGATCCGGTAGCCGATGCCGTGACGGGTCTGGATCAGGGGAACGTCGAACGGCTTGTCCACCACCGCGCGCAGGCCGTGGATGTGCACGCGCAGGGAATCCGAATCGGGCAGTTCCTCGCCCCAGACCCGGGTTTCCAGTTCCTGGCGGGTGACCACCGCCGGCGAGGCTTCCATCAGCGCCTGCAGGATCTTCAGCGCGGTCGGGTTGAGCTGCAGCAGCTTGCCCTGCCGGCGCACTTCCAGGGTATCCAGGTTGTATTCCAGATCGCCGACTTCCAGCACCCGCGTCTGCACGCCCTTGCCGCGACGCGACAGCGCGTTGAGGCGCACTTCCACCTCCTGCAGGGCGAACGGCTTGATCAGGTAGTCGTCGGCGCCGGAATCGAAGCCTGCCAGCTTGTTGTCCAGGGAGTCGCGGGCGGTCAGCATCAGCACCGGGGTCTGCTTGCGCGCCTCGTTGCGCAGCTTGCGGCAGACCTCCAGGCCGTCCATGCCCGGCAGGTTCAGATCCAGCACGATGGCATCGAACTCGTGGACCACGGCCAGGTGCAGGCCGGTGACGCCGTCGGCGGCGAAGTCCACGGTATGGCCGCGCTCTTCCAGGTAGTCCCCCAGATTGGCGGCGATGTCGCTGTTGTCTTCAATGACCAGAATTCGCATGGCGGTTCCTGTGTTGGGATCCGTTCGACCCGTCCGGCGGGCCACGGTTCCAAAAGTGAGGGACTGAATTTAACAAATTCTCTCTGCACGGCTCCGTGCACGGGTCAATCGGCCCCGACATGCCTCCCGATATGCCGTCCGGCAAAGAAAAAGCCCAGGCCGGCGGGCGCCGACCTGGGCCAAGATGTGCCCCGATTACCGTAATCCTGTGCTTTCCGGAAGTAACCCAATCCAGGGAAGACGCAGAGCTGCGGTCGGGCAAGGCTACGCGGATTTCGACTAAAAAACCGTTAAAGGCCGCGTTAAATTCACGTGAAAATACCCTGTTCAGGCAATGGCTTAGCCTGAACAGGCGGCCCCGGCCGCCAAGTGGTTGATGATGGCCCCCGCCACGTCCACCCCGCAGACCGCCTCGATGCCTTCCAGGCCGGGGGTGGAGTTCACTTCCAGCACCAGCGGCCCCCGCCGGGACCGGATCAGGTCAACCCCGGCCACCCCCAGCCCCAGCACCTGCGCGGCGCGGACGGCCACCGCCCGCTCCTCGTCCGTGGCCGGAGCGGCCTCGGCGGTGCCGCCGCGGTGCAGGTTGGAGCGGAAGTCGCCTTCGGGCGCCTGCCGGCGCATGGATGCGATGACCCGGTCGCCGACCACGAAGCAGCGCAGGTCGGCGCCCTCGGCCTCGCCAATGAATTCCTGGACTACGAAGTTGGCGTACAGGCCACGCAATGCCTCCACCACGCTGCGCGAGGCCGATGGCTTCTCGGTCAGCATCACCCCGGCACCCTGCGCACCCTCGTTGAGCTTGATGACATGCGGCGGCGGACCCAGCATCGACAGCAGGTCGGTGGTGTCGTCCGGGTTGTCGCCGAACACCGTGATCGGCAGGCCAATGCCCTGTGCCGCCAGCAACTGGTGCGCGCGCAGCTTGTCGCGCGCGCGCAGGATGGCGTCGGACGGATTCGGGCTGAAACTGCCCATCAGTTCGAACTGCCGCAGCACCGCCGTGCCATAGCGGGTCACCGACGCGCCGATGCGCGGAATCACCGCCGCATACCCGGCGATCGGCTTGCCCATGTAGTGCATCGCGAACCCGTGCGAGGCGATGCGCATGTAGCAGCGCAGCGGATCCAGCACGCGCACCGAATGGCCGCGCTCGCGGGCCGCCTCGACCAGCCGGCGGGTGGAATAGAGCTTGCTGTTGCGCGAAAGGATGGCCAGTTTCATGGCGGGTCGCCGCGGCTGAGGCCCAGAGAATCGCACGTCCCCGGCAACCGCGGATGACGGCCCGGTGACATGGAAGGGGGAAGGGAAAAGTGGAGCGGGTGATGGGAATCGAACCCACGTTAGCAGCTTGGGAAGCTGCAGTTCTACCATTGAACTACACCCGCACGGGAACGAGTCTATGCGGTGTCGGGGCGCCGATGCAATGCGGCGCCCACGAGGGGCGCCGCAAGGCAAAGCAGGTGATCGGTGGAATCAGAAGCCGCCGCCCAGGCTGACGAACACGGTCGCATCGTGACCGTCCTTCTTGCCGGCCGAAACCCGCGCGCCGACGTCGGCGTCGAGGCCGAAGACCTGCGTGCGGGCACCGACGGTGAGGGTGCCGTAGTTGCGATCGAAGTTCAGGCCCGGCACCGCGTACGGCATCACGCCGGGCATCGACTGCAGGCTGGCGAACACCTGGCGATCGGCTTCCTCGAACTCGTGATCGTAGGTCAGCTGCGCTTACGCGGTTGTGCTCGGTGGCCTGGATGCTGGCTTTCCAGCCGACGCTGCCGATCAGCGAATCCAGATCCTGGTCGCCATAGGTCAGCGCGGTGGAACTGGG
>OFCY01000028.1_pt1 | contig 35138 bp, 39 predicted proteins | sample 1520981 | NCBI WGS metagenome assembly OFCY01 (sample SAMEA2532533, study PRJEB24079) | metagenome
CGTTCGTCGCCGAACGCCACGCGCATGTCGGCCAGCGACTCGGCGATGCGGTGGGAGGATTCGTAGAACACCAGCGTGCGGGTTTCGCCGGCCAGCCGCGCGAGATGATCGCGGCGCGCCGATGCCTTGGACGGCAGGAATCCCTCGAACACGAAAAGATAATGGGCAACCCGGCCACGCTCAGCGCGGCGATCGCCGCGCAGGCGCCGGGCACCGGGCTGACCGGCACGCCGGCTGCGCGCGCCGCGCGCACCACCCGATAGCCGGGATCGCTGACCAGCGGGGTGCCGGCGTCACTGACCAGCGCCAGCGATTCGCCGGCCTGCAGGCGCGCCACGATGCGCTGGGCCAGCGCGTCCTCGTTGTGTTCGTGCAGGGCGATCAGCGGCCGCTCGATGCCGAAATGGGCCAGCAGCTGGCCGCTGCGGCGGGTGTCCTCGGCACAGACGGCGGCGACCTGGCGGAGGGTCTCCAGCGCCCGGGGCGACAGATCGGCCAGGTTGCCGATGGGCGTGGCGACGATGAACAGGGTTCCGGCGGGCATTCAGTGGGGATCCTTCGGCAGGGGTAGAATCGTAGCCGGTTCCTCCGTCCCGTCGCCGCCGATGCCTATGGAAATGCGCTTCGCAAGGATTCTCGCCCCGCTGCTGCTGGCCGTGCTGTTCGCCGGTTGCGCCACCACCCAGGTCAGCGGTCCGACCACGCCGAAGGGACAGGCCTCCGCCGCCATCGCCCGCGCCGCGGAGCTGGCGCGGCAGGATGCGGTCCTCACCGGCCAGGCCCGCGCCGACAACGCGCGCGAGATCGATCGGCTGCTGTCCGGGCTGGACGACACCACCCTGGCGCGCGACGCCGCCGCCCTGCCGGCCGGCGATCCGCTGTACAAATTCGCCGGTCGCGCCCTGCTGCGGCGCGGCCTGCCGCTGCCCCGTCCGTTCGATCGCGACCAGTGGCAGTTCGGCAACCGTCCTCCGGCCGAGCGCGACGGTTACCGTCCGCCGGTGAAACTGGCCGTGCTGCTGCCGCTGTCCGGCGATATGGCCACCGCCGCGCAGCCGGTCCGCGACGGCCTGATGGCCGGCTACTACGGCGAGAGCCGGCGCCGGCCGGACGTGGAGTTCTTCGACACCAGCGGAACCGCCGGTGGCGCGATTGCCGCCTACGGCCGCGCGGTCGCCGCCGGCGCCGATTTCGTGGTCGGCCCGCTCGGCCGCGACGAGGTCAGCGCGCTGTTCCGCGAGCCCGCGCTCAAGGTGCCCACGCTGGTGCTCAACCGCGGCAACGTGCCGCCGCCGAACGGCATGGCCGGCTTCTCGCTGACTCCGGAAGACGACGGCATCATGGCCGCCGAATACCTGCTCGAGCGCGAGCGTCGAAACGTGCTGGTGATCGGCGGTGCCGACGACAACGGCCGGCGCGCGGCGCAGGCGTTCGCCGAACGCTTCAGCGAGCGCGGCGGCAAGGTCGCGGCCAACCTCAGCGTCGGCGACACGCCCGGCGATCTGTCGGCGGCGCTCGCCTCGGCCGCGCAGGCGAACGTGGATGCGGTGTTCCTGGCGGTGAAGGGCGCGACCGCGCGACTGCTGGCGCCGCAACTGACGCTGGCCGGCCTCGGCGGCAAGAGCCGGGTGGCCACCTCGCAGCTGCTGTCCGGCACCGGCAAGGTACTGGATGACGTGGCGCTGGACGGCATCGTGTTCCCGACCGAAGCCTGGACCACCCGCGGCGTGCCCGGCCTGCCGCCGGCCAGCGTGACCGGCGAACGCCTCGCGACCGCGCGCGGTCCGGCCGCGCGCCTGTTCGCGTTCGGCTACGACGCCTGGCTGCTGACCGCTTATCTGGAAAAGCTGACCAACGACACCAACGAGGGCCTGCGCGGCGCCACCGGTGTCCTGCGCCTGGACGGTTTCGGCAACGTGCTGCGCTCCCGGCCTGGTCGACCTTCCGCAGCGGCGCGGTGGTTCCCGTCGCCGATGGCGGTTGATCGCCGCGCACAGGGTGCGCGGATCGAACAGGCCGCCCGCGAGTTCCTGATCCGCGCCGGCCTGCGTCCGCTGGCCGCGAACGTGAACTATCGCGGCGGCGAGCTGGATCTGGTGATGTGCGACGAACGCCGTGGCGAAGCGACGCTGGTGTTCGTCGAAGTGCGCCATCGCCGTTCGGATGCGTTCGGCGGTGGCGCCGGCTCGGTCGACGCCGGCAAGCGTCGCCGGCTGATCCATGCCGCTTCGCGATTTCTCGCCGCCCATCCCCGCCACGCCGACCTGCCCTGCCGCTTCGACGTGATCGACGCCAGCGGCGACCCGGATTCCCCGCGTCTGGACTGGATCGCGGATGCCTTCCGCGCCGACGACACCTGAATCCCGTACCACCCGCTCCCTTAGAATGGGCCGGTGAATCCTTCCCTTCCCGCTTCCCTGGATGCCGCGCTGGGCGAACTGCTCGGCGATGGCTGGCTGACCGACGCCGACGCTCGCCGCCGCTACGGCGAAGACAACTCGCGCCGTTTCGCCCTCGCCGACGCCGTCGCCCTGCCCCGCACCCGCGAACAGGTCCAGGCGATCGTGCGGGCGTGCCGCGAACATGGCGTGCCGATCGTGGCCCGCGGCAGCGGCACCAGCAGTACCGGTGCGGCGATTCCCTACTCCGGCGGCGTCGCGGTTTCATTCGAACGGATGAACCGGATCCTGCGCATCGAGGCAGGCGATCGCTATGCGGTGGTGGAGCCCGGTGTGCTGAACGGCGAGCTGCAGGCCGCGCTGGCGCCGCACGGCCTGTTCTGGGCACCGGACCCGGCCAGCGCCGACGTTTCCACCATCGGCGGCAACCTCGCCTGCAACGCCGGCGGCCCGCACGCGGTGAAGTACGGCACCAGCCGCGACAACGTGCTGGGCCTGCAGGCGGTGACCGGTACCGGCGATTTGATCGCCTGCGGCAGCGTGACCACCAAGGACGCGACCGGATACGACCTCACCCATCTGCTGGTCGGCAGCGAGGGCACGCTGGGGCTGATCGTGGAGGCCACCCTGCGCCTGCTGCCCAGGCCGCCGCGCCGCGCCAGCCTGCGCGCGCTCTATCACGACGTCACCCAGGCCGCGGCGGCGGTATCGCGGGTGATGGCGCAGCCGGTCGCGCCGGCGATGCTGGAGTTCATGGATCGCGCCTGCATCCGGCTGGCGCGCGAAGTCGGCGGCGCCGACATTCCCGACGCCGGCGCGTTGCTGATGATCGAAGTCGACGGCGAACAGGAAACCCTCCCGCATGCATTGGAGGCCGTTGCCGCCGCAGCCGCGGGTGACGGACTGATCGCGCTGGACGAAGCGCCGGATGAAATCGCGCGCGAACGCCTGTGGGCGGCGCGCAAGTCGCTCTCGCCGGCGCTGCGCACGATCGCGGACGGCAAGATCAACGAAGACGTCGTGGTGCCCGTGTCCCGCATCCCGGATCTGGTCGGCGGAGTGGAAAGGCTGGCGGTGGAATTCGATCTGCCCATCGTCGCGTTCGGCCACGCCGGCAACGGCAACCTGCACGTCAACATCCTTTACGACCCGCAGGATCCGGCCCAGACCGCGCGCGCGCGCGCGGCGCTCCCGCGCCTGTTCGAGCTGACGCTGTCGCTCGGCGGCACCCTGTCCGGCGAACACGGCATCGGCGTGGCCAAGCGCGATTTCATGCCGCAGGCCTTCAGCCCGGCGACGCTGGCGGCGATGCATGCGATCAAGCGCGCGCTGGATCCGGACGGCATCCTCAATCCGGGCAAGGTGCTGCCCCCGTGAAGCGCCTGGGGCTGCTGCTCATGCTGCTGGGCGCGACCATCGCCCATGCCGCCGCGCAGTCTCCGGCCCATGCGCCGACGGAACGACCCACCCTGCGGGTCCTGCTGATCGGCAACAGCCTGATCTACGTCAACAACCTGCCCGGCCTGCTGCGCAGCCTGGCGCGCGCGCAGCACGACGGCCCGCTGATCGAAACCGAGACCTACGTGATGCCCGGCGCCGAGCTGGCGCAGCACTGGAAGCGGGGTGCCGCGGCGAAAGCGTTGCGGGAGCGGCACTGGGATGTGGTCGTGCTGCAGGAGCGCGGCGGCGTGCTGGCCTGCGCCGCCAGTCCCGCGCAGAAAGAAGAGGACGTCTGCCGCAACAGCCTGCGTGCGCACCGGCAGTTCGCCGATCTGGCGGAAAAGGCCGGCGCGCGGGTGCTGCTGCTGGGAACCTGGGGACCGGATGCGACCTGGCAGGACAATCTGGATCGCGGATTGCGCCAGGCCGCGCGCGGGACAAAAGCCGTGCCGGTGTTCGCCGGCAATCGCCTGCGCGCCTACCAGCAGGCGCATCGTGACGTCATCCTGTTCACCGACGACAGTCTGCATCCCTCGCTGCGCGCGTCCTTGATCGTGACGGCGGCGCTGTATCGCGAGATGGCCGGACACAGCGCGCGCGCGATGGACCTGCGCCTGGATTTTCCGCTGCTGCCACCCGGCAGCCGCATGGACGACAACCTGCCGCTGGAGCGCAACGAAGCGCTCAACGCGCTGACGCGTCCGGTGACCCTTGGTGCAGGTGAATTGCCTCCCTTGCTGGAAGCTGCCGAACCGGCCCTGTAGCGCCGGGCTTGCTCGGCGGTGCGTGAGGCCGGAAAAAGCAGCGGAGCGAGCTCCGCTCTACCCGGTGCGTTGGATCAGAAGTGGGTGTAACCGGCGCGTGGCGGCTGCCAGGGGCGTCCTTCGGCGTCGAGGGCCAGCACGCCCGCGCCGTCCACGATCCGGCCGATGCGTGTCAGCGGCAGGGCGAGCGATACGCCGATTTCGGCCAGTGCATTCCGGGACGAAACCGGCGCGGTGAAACAGAGTTCGTAGTCGTCGCCGCCAGTCGCCTGCCACCCGAAGCGCTCCGATGCCGGATACGCGCACAGCGTGGCGGAAGCCGGCAGGCGATCCAGTTCCACCTCCGCGCCCACGCCGCTGGCGCGGCAGAGGTGGCCCAGATCGGCGAGCAGGCCATCGGAGACATCCAGCGCGGCATGCGCGAGGCCGGCGAGGCGGCGGCCCATTTCCACACGCGGAACCGGACGATCCAGGCGCTCGCGCAGGTCGGCGGGCGACGCGGGCAACAGATGCAGCGCAGCCGCCGCGTCGCCGAGCGTGCCGCTGACCCAGACGTCGTCGCCGGCCCTGGCGCCATCGCGCCGCAGCGCGCGATCGGGTTCGACCGTGCCGATCGCGGTCACCGCGATCGCGAGCGGGCCGCGGTGGTATCGCCGCCGATCAGCGCGACGCCATGCCGCCGTGCCAGCCCCAGGAAGCCATCAAGAAAAGCATCCAGCCATGCCGGATCGCTTGCCGGCAACGACAGCGACAGCGTGCACCAGGCCGGTTCCGCGCCCATCGCGGCCAGGTCCGACAGGTTCACCGCCAGCGATTTCCAGCCGATGTCGTGCGCCGTGGTGGCTTCGGGAAAGTGCACGCCCGCGTTGAGCGTGTCGGCAGTGACGACCAGTTGCCGGCCGGCCGGCGCTTGCAGCAGCGCCGCGTCGTCGCCGATACCCAGCACCACGTCCGCACGCTGGCCGGCGCGCGCGCGGATATGGGCAATCAGATCGAATTCGCCGGTGTTCATGCTGCCCTTGGGCCGGAATGCCCTCTCAAAAAAAGGTAGGAGCGGCCTCCGGCCGCGAGCTCTTCTGCGAGCTCTTCTGCGAGCTCTTCTGCGAGCTCTTCTGCGAGATCTTCTGCGAACTCTTCCCCGGACATGCCGGAGAATCGAAAACGGGTTGTGGCCGGATCCGGCGAACCACACGATCCGGCGAAGAGCTCGCGCCGGGACGGCGCTCCTACCTTGACGCGGGCACGGGATTGCGAGGTGCGGATGGCCCCGCTCCACATCGCGTCGGGATCAGCGCGTCTTGGCCGAGGTCTCGGCCGGACGCCAAGCCACCGCGGCGTGATCCAGCACGCCGTTGACGTAGGTGTGACCGTGCTCGGCACCGAAACGCTTGGCCGTTTCGATGGCCTCGTTCAGGACCACCCGGTACGGCACGTCGAGGCGGTGCAGCAGTTCGTAGGCGGCGATGCGCAGCACCGCGCGTTCGATCGGATCGACCTCCTCCACGGTGCGGTCCAGATACGGCACCAGCGCCTCGTCGAGCTGCGCGCGGTGCTTCACCACGCCACGCACCAGATCCTCGAAGTATTCCAGGTCGGCGATTTCGTGCGCCTGTTCGTGCGCGAACTGGGCGATCACCTGCCCGACCTCGCCCCCCGACAGCTGCCACGCGTACAGCGCCTGCAGGGCGCGACGGCGCGCGCGCGCGCGGGTCACGGGATCGACGCCATCTTTTCGGTACTGTCGGCTCACGGGTTCTCCAGCCTGAATGTGGTTACGGCAACTGTTCCAGCAGTTGCGCCATCTCGACGGCCGCGAGCGCGACCTCCTCGCCCTTGTTGCCATGGCTGCCGCCGGCGCGCGCCTCGGCGTCCTCGATGCGCTCGACCGCCAGCACGCCGTTGAGCACCGGCACGCCGAAATCCAGCTGCACCCGCATCAGGCCCTCGGCGCAGCTGTCGGCGACGTGTTCGTAGTGGCGGGTGTCGCCGCGGATCACGCAGCCCAGCGCGATGATCGCGGCATGTCCGCTGCCCGCGGCCACGCGCGCGGCGGCCACCGGGATTTCCCAGGCGCCGGGCACGCGGATGACGTCGATGGCGTCCTCGCCCACGCCGTTGCCGGCCAGGCTTTCACGCGCGCCGGCCACCAGCACGTCGGTGATGCGGGCGTTCCAGCGACTGGCGATGATCGCGAAGCGGGCGCCCGCGGGGGCACGCAGATCGCCTTCGTAGTGGGCCATGGGCAGGATTTCCTTGGGGTTGGGAAGTTTAGCAGGGCCGGCCCCGCGCACCGGGGCCGGCCTTTCCTAGTACCGTCAGGGTTCGACGTACTCGACCACGTCCAGGCCGAAGCCGGCCAGCCCGACCTGGCGGCGCGGCGTGCCCAGCACGCGCAGGCGACCCAGGCCCAGATCGGCCAGGATCTGGCTGCCGGCGCCGTTGCGACGCCACTCGGCCAGCGCGCCGGCGCGGCTGGCGGGAGGCTCCGGGCACTCCCGGATGCGGTCCAGCAGCGCGTTAGGGGTGTGCGTCGCCCAGCAGCACCAGCGCGCCGCGCTCCTCGGCGGCGATCCGGCGCAGCACGTCGCCGATCGCCGGGCCGAAATCGGCGCGGCGCCAATGCAGGGCGTCGGCGAGCGGGTTCTGCATGTGCACGCGCACCAGCGTGGGCTGGTCGGCCGCGGCGGTGCCGCGCAGCAGCGCGAAGTGCAGTCCGTGGCTCAACCGATCCCGATAGGTGAACAGGCGGAACGGGCCGTGCTCGGTCTGGATGTCGCGCTCGTCCACGCGCTCGACCGTGTGCTCGGTGCTCAGGCGATAGCGGATCAGGTCTGATCGATCCCATCTTCAGGCCATGCTCGCGCGCGAAGGTTTCCAGTTCCGGGCGACGGGCCATGCTGCCGTCGGGGTTGAGGATCTCCACCAGCACGCCGGCCGGTTCCAGCCCGGCCATCAGCGCGAGGTCGCTGGCCGCTTCGGTATGGCCGGCGCGATTGAGCACGCCGCCGGGCTGCGACGCCAGCGGAAAGATGTGCCCCGGCTGGGCCAGATCCCGCGGCTTGGCATCGGGGCGCACGGCGGTGCGCACGGTATGCGCGCGGTCGTAGGCGGAAATGCCGGTGGTGACGCCTTCGGCCGCCTCGATGCTGACGGTGAAGTTGGTATGGTGCGGCGAGGTGTTGTCCTGGACCATCGGCGGCAGGCCCAGTTGCCGGCAGCGCTCGCGGGTCAGCGACAGGCAGACCAGGCCGCGCGCGTGGGTGACCATGAAGTTGATGTCGGACGGCTTGACCAGTTCGGCCGCCATGATCAGATCGCCCTCGTTTTCGCGATCCTCGTCGTCGACGATGACGACCATGCGGCCGTTGCGGATTTCTTCCAGCAGTTCGGGGATGGTGGCGAAACTCATGCCTGCGCCTCCACGTCGCGCGCACCGAGCAGGCGCTCGACGTAACGCGCGACCAGATCGATTTCCAGGTTCACCGCATCGCCCACCCGCGTCTGCGCGAAGGCGGTATGCGAGACCGTGTGCGGGATCAGCGCGACTTCGAAGCCGGCGTCATCGACCTCGTTGACGGTCAGGCTGACGCCGTCGACGCAGATCGATCCCTTCTTGGCGATGTAGCGCAGCAGCACGGACGGGGCGGCGAAGCGCCAGCGCTGCGCGCGCGCGTCCTCGCGGATGTCGAGCACCTGGCCCATGCCGTCGACGTGGCCGCTGACCAGATGGCCGCCGAGGCGATCGGTCGGACGCATCGCGCGCTCCAGGTTGACCGGTGCGCCAGGCTTGAGCCGGCCCAGGGTGGTCAACGCCAGGGTCTCGTTGGAGGCATCGGCCTGGAACGAACCGGCGTCGAAATCGATCACGGTCAGGCAGACGCCGTTGACCGCGATGCTTTCGCCGGGCTGCACGTGGTCGAACGGCAGGGTTCCGACCCGGACGGTCAGGCGGACATCGCCGCCACGGATTTCGGACGCGGCCAGCGCGCCCACGCCCTCGATGATGCCGGTGAACATCAGGGCACCTCCGCGCGCGCGGCCGGAGCGGGAACAACAACGGGGAATACTGGGAGCATGAACGTTTCTCGCGAAAATGAAAAAAGCGAAAAACGCCCCAAGGCATCGAGGCAGGCGCAGGCCATCGCACACCTCGCGGTGCCTGCGTTGCCGTCTTCTTTCATCCGGACTGTAACCGTCGGCCCCGGCATTGGACCGGGTCTGCTGACCCTCCGGCGTGGCCGGAGGCGCTCGCGGGCTCGTGCTTGCGCACCTACCGCCGGTGGGGAGTTTCGCCCCGCCCTGAAGACGTCTTGGTTGCCGGCGAACCGGCGCGCGCATTGTAGCACCGCCATACGCCACGCCCGGCCGAACGCTGTGTCGCGCCAGCCTGCGCGACACGCAGCCCGGATCAGGCGGGCTTGCGCCGCAGATGCAGGACCAGCGGCCAGCGCATCCGCCGCACGCGCTGCGGGTCGCCCCAGGCGGCGGCCAGTTCGGGGCCGTGGATTTCGATGGCGTCGCGGCCGGTGGCGGCCTGGAAGCACGCCGTCGCGGACAGGCTGGCGAAGTAGCCCAGCAACTGCGGCAGGGTCCAGTCCGCGGTCAGCCAGAGATCGGTCGGCGCCGGCATCGCCTCGAACGGCCAGTCGTAGCCGGTGTAACCGACGTCCACGTCGTTGCGCTCCGGCGGCCAGTACGGATCGATATCGTCACGCACCGCCTCGGCCACGTCGGCGAGATCGTCGGAGAACACGATGTCCTGGTAGGTCCAGGCGGCCAGCACGCCGCCCGGCGCCAGCACGCGCTCGCAACTGGCGAAGAACGCCCGCCGGTCGAACCAGTGCAGCGCCTGCGCCACCGCGATCAGCTCGACGCTGGCATCGGCCAGCGAAGGGGTTTCGGCCAGTTCGACCGCGACGGTCACGTTGCCGATCGGTTCGTGCTGCGCCCAGTGGCGCGCGATCTGGGCGGCGCTGGGATCGGTGGCGTGGACGTGGGCGAAGTGTGCGGCCAGGCCACGGGTTGCCTGGCCGCTGCCGCAGCCCGGTTCCCACACCCGCGCGCTGGCCGGCACCACCCTGCCGATGGCGTCGTACAGCGCGTCCGGGTAGGTTGGCCGCGAACTGGCGTAGGTGTCGGCGAGCGCCGAGAAATGATCCTTGAAGGCGGCCATGGTCGGGGCTGGCTCAGGTGGCGGGCACGGGTTGCAGGAGGATGCGCTGATCCTCGCCAATCGCGCGCGCGTCGACAATCTTCAGTCGCGCGCGCTCGGCCATGCTCTGGATGCCCAGGCCGGCAAACAGCGGCCGGGCCTGGTCGCCCAGCAGCACCGGCGCGACATAGAGCAGGATTTCGTCGGCCAGGCCGGCGGCGATGAACGCGCCGGCCAGGGTGGCGCCGGCTTCGACCTGGACTTCGTTGACGCCGCGCGCGGCCAGCAGTTCCAGCACCGCGCGCAGATCGAAGTTGCTGCCGTCGGCCGGCGCCACCGCGCGCTGCGCGGCGATTTCGCGCGGCGGCTTGGCGTCGGCGGTATGGATGTAGAGGGTGGGCGCGTCGCCTTCGCGGACCCGGCCGCGTGCAATCGTCGCCAGTCCCGGATCCAGCACCACCCGCAGCGGCGGCACGAACGGGGTGTCGTCCTCCAGCCGCACGGTCAGCGAGGGATCGTCGGCCAGCACGGTGCCGGCGCCGGTCAGGATGGCGCCGGCACGCGCACGCCAGCGCTGCACGTCCAGGCGCGAGGCATCGCCGCTGATCCACTTGGAATCGCCGTTGGCCATCGCGGTGCGCCGTCCAGGCTGGTCGCCAGCTTGACCCGCACGAACGGCCGGCCGCGCTCGACCCGCGACAGGAAACCGCGATTGAGCTGGCGCGCCTGCGTTTCCATCAGCCCGGCCTGCACCGCGATGCCGGCGGCGCGCAGCTTGTCGAAGCCCGCTCCGTCGACCTGCGGGAACGGATCCCGCATCGCCGCGACGACGCGGGTCACGCCCGCCGCGATCAGCGCATCCGCGCACGGACCGGTGCGGCCGGTGTGCGCGCAGGGTTCGAGGGTGACGTAGGCGGTCGCGCCCCTGGCGCGCTCGCCGGCCGCCTGCAGGGCGAGCACTTCGGCATGCGGCTCGCCGGCGCGCTGGTGCCAGCCCTCGCCCACCACCTCGCCATCCTTCGCGAGCACGCAGCCCACCATCGGATTGGGCCGCGTGGTGTAGGCGCCGCGCTCGGCCAGACGCAGGGCCTGTGCCATCAGCGCGTGATCGGTGGGGGTGAAGGTGTCACTCATGGATGGGTTCCGGATTCGATGGATGTGATCGGTTGCGGGCGTCATCATTGGCGTTCGTAGCGGCCGCGCTCGTCGCCGTCGGGCCAGGTCGGCACCAGCGCGTCGCCCTCCACGCGCAGTTCCATTTGCCGGAACGGCGCCGGCGCCAGGCTGCGGCTGTCGATGCGGAACGGGAATACCTGATCACCCATGCCCGCGATCGCGAATGTCTCGGCCGGATGGGCCTCGTCGCGCAGCGCGAGCGTCACTCCGCGCAACGCGGCCGGGGCGCGGCGGACGCCGGCCCAGCCGCCGCGATCGGTTTCGGCCTGCACGCGGGAACCGTCGGCGAATTCGAAAGCCACCCGGATGCCGCTGAAACGCAGGCCCACCTCGGGATCGCCGACCAGCACGCCGTAGCCGCCACGCCACGCCGACGCCGGCGGCTCGTCGGAAACCGGTTCCGGCAGTTGGCAGGCCGGCGGATAGCGGGGCTCGGGCAATTGCGCGGTATCCAGACCGGCGCTGGCGTGGGCATCGCGGGCCGCGGCCTGCGCACCCAGATAGCGATCCATCGCCTGCCGCGCGGTTTCCTTCGCGGCCCCGTCGGCCGGATGTTCCGCCACCGCGCGCGCCGCCGCTTCCAGGGCGGCGATCGACGCGCGCAGCACCGGCAGCGTGGCCTGCGCGTCGCGCGCCAGATCGGCCTGCGAAGGCGGGTTCGCCTCCGCCAGGGCGGGCGACGATGCGTATTCCGCAGCCTCCAGGAACGGGCAGCGTTGCAGGACCTGTTCCGCCAGCGCGTCGTTCTCGGCACCCAGCAGGCGGCGCTCGGCTTCGCCGTTCCAGGCAATCACCGGATCCCGGGCGAACACGTTCTTACCGGCCTCGGCGCGATCGGCGATCAACAGGACCCGCCCGTCCTCGCGCCGCCACCGCCCACGCGCCTGCTGATCCATCGCGCCATAGGCGAGCATCCATTCGAAGCTGCCATCCGGGCGCAACAACAGCTCGGAACCGACTTCATGCACGCCACCCAGGTAGTAGTGACCGGCGAGATCCGGCTCGGCGGCGGTGGCGGCGAACGCAGTCGTCGCGGCGGCGCATGCGACCAGCAATGCACGCGGAAGGCGGAATTTCAGGAACATCGGGGCTCCTTGCGGCGCACGCCGTGGTGACGGCATCGGGGGAACGGCGGCCGGGTGCATCCTAGCACCGGCTCCACGATTGCCTCACGCCCGGAGGTCCCGCTGGATGTCCCGCTCGCCGGCACGCTGCGCCGGCACGATGCCCATCACCGCGATCGACACGCCGTGCAACTGCGTGCGCTCTTCCAGCTCCCAGCCGAGATCGGCATAGAAGTCCTCGTGCCACAGCGTGAACAGGCGCAAGCGCGGCACGCCCAGCGTCGCCGCGTGGGCCACCGCCGCTTCGACCAGTCGCTTGCCACCGCCGCGCCCGCGCGCGTCCGGCGACACGAACAGGCTGGCCAGCCAGGGACTGCCGCGATCCTGCAGTTCCGGCGCGTCCTCCAGCAGCAGGCTGACCGAGCCCAGCAAGGTCTCACCGTCCATCAGCACCAGCGTGGTCGGCAGCGACTCGCGACGGGTGTGATCTTCCAGCTCGGCGGTCGCCACCGGCAGGGTCCAGTCGTCGTAGAGCGCACCCCATTCGGCGTGATGCCAACGCGCCAGCGCCGCCACGTGCCGCGGGTGGCGTCCGATCCATTCGATTCGCATGGCTCAGCGCTTCTTGTGTTTTTCGAGGTTCTTGTCGAACGGCACCACTTCGCCGCCCAGCAGCGACAGCTGGCCGGCGCCGGCCGGCAGGTCGCGTTCCAGCTTCTCGATTTCCTCGCGGAAATCGGCCACGTCCTCGAAGCTGCGATAGACCGAGGCGAAGCGGACATATCCCACGTGATCCAGCTTGCGCAGCTCGTTCATCACGAACTCGCCAATCCGCCGCGAGGGAATTTCGCGCTCGCCGCTCATGCGGATGCTGTGCACCACCGCGCGCACCGCCGCCTCGATCTGCTCTTCCGAGACCGGGCGCTTCTGCAGCGCGCGGTCGAAGCCGGCGCGCAGCTTGCGTGCGTCGAACGCATCCCGGCGGCCATCGCTCTTGATGACCGCGGGCAGTTTGATTTCGATGTTCTCCAGCGTGCTGAAGCGCTCGCCGCAGGCCTCGCATTCACGCCGGCGACGAATCGTCGCGCCGTCTTCGGAGACGCGCGAATCGATGACGCGGGTGTCGGTGTGCTGGCAGAAGGGGCAGTGCATCGGCTCGGGAGGACTCTGGGCGCCGGACGGGGCGTCGGCGCGGTGACGGCGGGCGCGGGGCCCTGCCGATCGTTCCGAGTGTACTGCCGCCGCCGTTCCGGGTCACGGTCCGGCGCGAAGCGGACACGCCATCCGGCCAGGACGGCCGGGGCGTTTGCGGGTTTTCCGGCACCTGGACCGGATTCCGGGGTTCGCCGATCGTCACCCGGAGGTGGCGACCGGCGGCGTCGGTCCGGTCCAGGGGACGCGGGCCAGTCCGATCAGGCCCGATGGATCGGGCTCAGCCGTAGACCGGGAACTGCCGGCACTGCTGGGTGACGTTCTCGCGCACGCCGGCGATCACCTGGTCGTCGTTGGGTGCGTCCAGCACGTCGCAGATCCAGTTGGCCAGGGCCACGCAGTCGGCTTCCTTGTAGCCGCGGGTGGTCACCGCCGGGGTGCCGATGCGCAGGCCGGAGGTCACGAACGGCTTCTGCGGATCGTTGGGCACCGCGTTCTTGTTGACGGTGATGTGCGCCTTGCCCAGTGCTTCCTCGGCGGCCTTGCCGGTGATGCCCTTGCCGATCATGTCGACCAGCATCAGGTGGTTCTGGGTGCCGCCGGAGACGATCTTGTAACCACGCTGGATGATGGTCGCGGCCATCGCCTGCGCGTTCTTCACCACCTGCTGCTGGTAGGTGGTGAATTCCGGTTCCAGCGCTTCCTTGAAGGCCACCGCCTTGGCGGCGATGACGTGCATCAGCGGACCGCCCTGGATGCCCGGGAACACGATGCTCTGCAGCTTCTTCTCGATGTCCTCGCCGGCGCCCTTGGCCAGGATGATGCCGCCGCGCGGACCGCGCAGGGTCTTGTGGGTGGTCGAGGTGACCACGTGGGCGTGCGGCAGCGGATTCGGATACACGCCGGCGGCGACCAGGCCGGCCACGTGCGCCATGTCCACGAACAGGTAGGCGCCGATCTTGTCGGCGATGGCGCGGAAGCGCGCCCAGTCGATCACCTGCGAATAGGCGGAGAAACCGGCCACCACCATCTTCGGCTTGTGCTCCAGCGCCAGCTTCTCGACTTCGTCGTAGTCGATCAGACCCTGATCGTTGACGCCGTACTGCACGGCGTTGAACAGCTTGCCCGAGGCATTGACCTTGGCGCCATGGGTGAGGTGTCCGCCGTGCGCCAGCGACATGCCCAGGATGGTGTCACCCGGCTGTAGCAGCGCGAAGTAGACCGCCTGGTTGGCCTGCGAGCCGGAGTGCGGCTGCACGTTGGCGTAGTCGGCGCCGAACAGCTGCTTGACCCGGTCGATCGCCAGTTGTTCGGCGATGTCGACGTACTCGCAGCCGCCGTAGTAGCGCTTGCCCGGATAGCCTTCGGCGTACTTGTTGGTGAGCACGCTGCCCTGGGCTTCCATCACCCGCGGGCTGGCGTAGTTCTCGCTGGCGATCAACTCGACGTGGTCCTCCTGGCGGCGGGCCTCGGCGGCGATGGCCTGGGCGAGTTCGTCATCGAATCCGGCAATACGGGTGGTGCTGGGGAACATTCGCGGGGCCTCGCAAGGGGAAGCTGAAGAAAAGATGAGACCGGGCCGGGCCGGCGGACCGGCATTCAGGCGGTCGGGTCAAGACTTGAAATATTAGCCCACGGGCGTATGGCGGCCAACCTTGGAAGGTGCCTCCGGGCCCGTTCTGACTGACAATGGGCCCTGATTCGACCCCGCCACGCCCGACCCGCCAGCCGCCCCTCCCCGTCCTCCCGGCCACGCCCGGTCCCCCACCCCCTGGATCGTCCCCCGCCCGTAGAAATGGATTCTTGTCTTCCTGTTCGTCGCCAGTGCCGTCTACGTGCACTTCCGCGGACGCGTGCGTCACCGGATTGGCCGGCAATTGCTGGATCACTCGACCTTCATGGCCCCGATCAACGTGCTGATGTACGCCTGCTCGCGCGTGCCGACCACGCCGTTCCTCGATCCGGACAAGCATTTCCCCGAACTGGCGCCGCTGCGCGCGCGCTGGCAGGAAATCCGCGCCGAGGCCCGGCACCTGCGCGAAATGCAGCAGATCAAGGCCGCCGACGGCTATACCGACGTCGGCTTCAATTCGTTCTTCCGGCGCGGCTGGAAGCGCTTCTACCTGAAGTGGTACGACGACGCCCATCCCTCCGCCGCCGAGCTGTGTCCGGCCACCACCGCGCTGCTGCGCGATCTGCCGGGGGTGAAGGCGGCCATGTTCACCGAGCTGCCGCCGGGCAGCGAGCTGCGGCCGCACCGTGATCCCTACGCCGGTTCGCTGCGCCTCCACCTGGGCCTGGAAACCCCCAACGACGATGCCTGCTTCATCGACGTGGACGGCCAGCGCTACAGCTGGCGCGACGGCGAGTGGACCATGTTCGACGAGACCTACATCCACAGCGCCCGCAACGACAGCGCCGGCAACCGGATCATCCTGTTCTGCGACATCGAGCGGCCGATGAAGTACCGCTGGGCGGCGGCGCTCAACCGCTTCGTCGCCCGCAACCTGATCGCCGCCGGCGCCTCGCCCAACCAGGAGGGCGACAAGACCGGCGGCTTCAACCGGGCGTTCAAGTACTTCTATGCCCTGCGCCTGAAGAGCAAGGCCCTGCGCGAGCGCAGCAAGGGCCTGTACTACACGCTCAAGTACCTGGGCGTGGCGCTGGTGGTGGCCCTGATCATCTGGATCTGAGCCGGCCCCGGCCGGTTCCGCGCCGCCGGGTCCGGCGGTTCCCGGCCTGAAAGGGTGGTGCGGGAAGCCCGGCCGGGCCCTTCCGCGCTGGCAACCCGCCCCCACCCTGCGGGATAATCCCCCTCTTCCCGCCCTGTCCCAGGCCATCCGGCCGGGCTCGGCGCGTCCCGGTTCCGGAGATCCCCATGTCGCAATACATCTACACCATGAACGGTGTAAGCAAGATCGTTCCTCCCAAGCGCCAGATCATCAAGGACATCTCGCTGTCGTTCTTCCCGGGCGCGAAGATCGGCCTGCTCGGCCTGAACGGCGCCGGCAAGTCCACCGTGCTGAAGATTATGGCCGGCGTGGACACCGACTTCCAGGGCGAGGCGCGCCCGCAGCCGGGCATCAAGGTGGGTTACCTGGCGCAGGAACCGGAGCTGGATCCGAACAAGACCGTGCGCGAAGCGGTCGAGGAAGGCGTCGGCGAAGTGCTGCAGGCACAGGCCGCGCTGGACGCCGTCTACGCCGCCTACGCCGAGGAAGGCGCCGACTTCGACAAGCTGGCCGCCGAGCAGCAGCGCCTGGAGGCGATCCTCGCCGCCGGTGACGCGCACATGCTGGAGCAGCAACTGGAAGTGGCCGCCGACGCGCTGCGCCTGCCGCCGTGGGAGGCCATCGTCGGCAAGCTGTCCGGCGGCGAGAAGCGCCGCGTCGCGCTGTGCCGCCTGCTGCTGCAGAAGCCGGACATGCTGCTGCTCGATGAACCGACCAACCACCTGGACGCCGAGTCGGTGGAATGGCTGGAACAGTTCCTGGCCCGCTACACCGGCACCGTGGTGGCGGTCACCCACGATCGCTACTTCCTCGACAACGCCGCCGAGTGGATCCTGGAACTGGATCGCGGCCGCGGCATTCCGTGGAAGGGCAACTACACCGACTGGCTGGTGCAGAAGGAAGAGCGCCTGAAGCAGGAAGAGAACCAGGAAAAGGCGCGCCAGAAGGCAATCGCCAAGGAACTGGAATGGTCGCGCCAGAACGCCAAGGGCGGCCGCTCCAAGGGCAAGGCACGCCTGGCCCGCCTGGACGAGCTGCAGTCGGTCGACTACCAGAAGCGCAACGAGACCAACGAAATCTTCATCCCGCCGGGCGAGCGCCTGGGCAACAGCGTCATCGAGTTCAAGAACGTTTCCAAGAAATTCGGCGACCGCCTGCTGATCGATGACCTGAGCTTCCTGGTCCCGGCCGGCGCGATCGTCGGCATCATCGGCCCCAACGGCGCCGGCAAGTCGACCCTGTTCAAGATGATCACCGGACAGGAAAAGCCCGACTCCGGCACCATCAACATCGGTCCGACCGTCAAACTGGCCTACGTCGACCAGAGCCGCGACAAGCTGGAAGGCAACCACAACGTGTTCCAGGAAGTCTCCGGCGGCCTGGACATCCTCAACATCAACGGCGTGGAAATCCAGTCGCGCGCCTACATCGGCCGCTTCAACTTCAAGGGCCAGGACCAGCAGAAGCTGGTCGGTTCGCTGTCCGGTGGCGAGCGCGGCCGCCTGCACATGGCCAAGACCCTGCTGCAGGGCGGCAACGTGCTGCTGCTCGACGAACCGTCCAACGACCTGGACATCGAAACGCTGCGCGCGCTGGAAGATGCGCTGCTGGAGTTCCCCGGCAACACGTTCGTGATCTCGCATGATCGCTGGTTCCTGGATCGCATCGCCACCCACATCCTCGCCTTCGAAGGCGACTCGCACGTGGAGTTCTTCCAGGGCAACTACCGCGAGTACGAGGAAGACAAGAAGCGTCGTCTCGGCGCCGAGGGCGCGCAGCCGCATCGCCTGCGCTTCAAGGCGTTGAAGTGACGTTTCGGCCCGTGGCCGCTCGCGGCCACGGCTTTGCCGAACCGTCATCCCCGCGAGAGCGGGGATCCACCGACCGGCAATGAACCCGAAGGGCCGGATTCCCGCGAATCCGGCCCTTTCTTTTTCCATCCCGGTCCGCCGGGCCACCCTGTCCGCTGCGACGCCTGCCCGCGATACCCTGTCCCCGGATGAAGAGGTAGCCCCATGTCCATCGATCGCCTGTTCCGCCTGAGCGAGCACGGCACCACCGTCCGCACCGAACTGCTGGCCGGCGCCACCACTTTCCTGACGATGTCCTACATCGTCTTCGTCAATCCGGAAATCCTCTCGACCACCGGCATGGACGCGGGCGCGGTGTTCGTCGCCACCTGCCTGGCCGCGGCGCTGGGATCGCTGATCATGGCGTTCGCCGCGAATTTCCCGGTCGGCATGGCGCCGGGCATGGGCCTGAACGCGTTCTTCGCCTTCACCGTGGTCGGCACGGCCGGCCTGCCCTGGCAGCAGGCGCTGGCGGCGGTGTTCGTCTCCGGCCTCGTGTTCCTGCTGCTCAGTCTCACCGGGGTGCGCGCCTGGCTGGTGGCCGGCATTCCGCCGTCGCTGCGCGCGGCGATCGTCGCCGGCATCGGTCTGTTCCTGGCGATCATCGCGTTGCAGAAATCGCAGGTCATCGTCGGCGATCCCGACACCCTCGTCGCACTCGGGTCGCTGCATTCGCACGAACCGTTGCTGGCGCTCGGCGGATTCCTGCTGATCGCGGTACTGGAAGCACGCCGCGTGCGCGGCGCGATCCTGATCGGCATCCTGGTGGTCACCGCCTTCGCCGGCCTGCTCGGCCATGTCGACTATCAGGGCATCGTCGCCGCACCGCCCAGCCTGGCACCGACCTGGCTGCAACTGGACCTGCCCGGCCTGCTGCATCGCGACGACGGCACGCCCATCGCGGTGCTGTTGCATTGTCTGGTGTTCGTGCTGGTGGAAGTGTTCGACGCCACCGGCACGCTCTACGGCGTGACCGGCCGCGCCGGCCTGCTGAAGTTGCCTGACGGACAGGCACGCTTCGGCCGTGCGCTGCTGGCCGACAGCGGCGCGATCATCGCCGGTTCGCTGCTGGGCACCAGCAGCACCACCGCCTACGCCGAGAGCGCCTCAGGCGTACAGGTGGGTGGACGCACCGGCCTGACCGCGCTGGTGGTGGCGCTGCTGTTCCTGGTCGCCCTGCTGTTCTCGCCGCTGGCGGCGATGGTGCCGGGATATGCGACCGCGCCGGCGCTGCTCTACGTGGCCGGCCTGATGCTGCGCGAACTGGTCGACGTGGACTGGAGCGATCTGACCGAATCGGTGCCGGCCGCGCTGTGCGCGCTGGCGATGCCGTTCACCTATTCCATCGCCAACGGCCTGGCCTTCGGTTTCATCGCCTACGCCGCGCTCAAACTCGGCACCGGCCGCTGGCGCGAAGTGCACCCGGCGGTGTGGCTGGTGGCGGGATTGTTCATTCTGCGCTACGCCTTGGCGTAAGGCGGCGATGTTGTTGCGGGAACCGGCGGAAGCGCTCGCGGCCGGAGGCCGCTCCTACCCTGAGTTCCACTTCACGGTGTAGGAGCGCCGTCCCGGCGCGAGCTTTCATGTCCCGGCAAGGAAAAGCTCGCGGCCGAAGGCCGCTCCTACCTTGGGTTCCACCTCACGGTGTAGGAGCGCCGTCCCGGCGCGGGCCCTTGGCGGACATCCCGAACCCTCGCCTCAGTCGTCGCCCTGCAAACCAGGGAACAGGATTTCGGTATAGCCGAACTGGCTGAAGTCGCGGATGCGCGAGGGATACAACCGGCCGATCAGGTGATCGCACTCGTGCTGCACCACCCGCGCATGGAAGCCTTCGGCCTCGCGATCGATCGGATGGCCCTGCGGATCGAAACCGCGATAGCGGATCGCGCGATGGCGTGGCACCACGCCGCGCAGCCCCGGCACCGACAGGCAGCCTTCCCAGCCATCCTCCATCTCGTCGGACAACGGTTCGATGACCGGGTTGAGCAGGATGGTACGCGGCACCGGCGGCGCGTCCGGATAACGATCGCTGTTGTCGAAGCCGAAGATGACCAGTTGCAGGTCCACGCCGATCTGCGGCGCGGCCAGGCCGACACCGCCGGCCGCGGCCATGGTCTGGAACATGTCGGCGATCAGCGCGTGCAGTTCCGGCGTGTCGAACCGCTCCACCGGACGGGCAACCGTTCAACAACCGCGGGTCGCCCGATTTTCAGGATGGGATAGATCATGGGGTTTCCTCCGTCATCCGGCAGTTCGAAGACCTGCCTCAGGTAGCGCACGTAGCCTTCATCCTCGCACATGCTCTTGCCGGGCGAATCGCTCAGTTTGGCGACCGGCTGGCCGTTGCAGCGGATCATTTTGATGACAATCTGCAAAGGCGTCGGCCCCAGATCGTTGGTCAGGTTGGTGCCGATGCCGAACGCCAGCCGGCAGCGGCCACGGAAGCGTTCGTGCAGCCGCAGCACCTTCTCCACGTCCAGGCCGTCGCTGAACACCAGCGTCTTGCTTCGCGGGTCGATGCGCATACGCTCCAGGTGCGCGAGGATCTCCTGCCCCACCGGAACGGATCGCCCGAATCGTGGCGCATGCCGTCGAACAGCTTGCAGAAATACAGAATCGAAATCGCGCACTAAATGCCTTCAGGCCCACCACGTCCGACAGCGCGATGCCCAGATCCCCGCGATATTCCTTGGCCCAGACGTCGAAGGCGACCGCCTGCGAATCGCGCAGGCGCGGGCCCAGCGCCTGGAATGCCTGCAACCATTCGTGCGCCATCGTGCCCAGCGGGGTCATGCCGTATTCGCGCGCGAAGTACACGTTGCTGGTGCCGGCGAACTGCGCGCCCAGCCCGTCCTTGAGCGCCGGCAGCACGCGGGCGTGCCACTGCCGCGAGTAGCGGCGCCGGGTGCCGTAGTCGGCGACGACGCAATCCTCGCCGCCTTCGCGCAGGCGGGCGATCTTGGCATCCAGCCGGCGTTCGCCTTCGGCGGCATCGGCGGTGCCGGCATGGCGGAACCAGACCTCGTTGATGATTGCCAGCAGCGGCACCTCGAACAGGATGGTGTGCAGCCAGGGGCCGGCGATATCGAGTTCGATTTCACCGGGTACCGTCGGCGAGGCGCGCAGCTGGATGTACTTGCGATCGAGGTGGAACAGACCAAGGAAATCGACGAAATCCGATTTGATGAAACGCAGCCCGCGCAGGTAATCGAGTTCGTCGGCGCGGAAGCGCAGCGTGCACAGCGCATCGATCTCCGCCGAGATCTCCTCCAACTGGTCGGCCAGCGCGACCCCCGGCGTCCGGCATTTGAAACGGTACTGCACCTGCGCGGCCGGATGGTGATGCAGGACGGCCTGCATCATCGTGAACTTGTAGAGATCGGTGTCGAGCAGCGAAGTGATGATCATCGGGCGGGGCCCTGCGGGAGCGCCGCCAGCATACTCCACGCGGGCGCGGCGCCTCCGGCATCCCCGCCACCGTGCAGGCGATGGCGGCGATGCTCAGCGACGACGGAACAACAGCTTCAGCGCGACCACGGCGAAATGCGCCCAGATCGCGCCGAAGACGCCGATGCGCACCCACAGGCCACGCTCGCCAGCCTCGAACTTGCCGAAGTACCGCCACAACCCGCGGTGTTTGTGCCATTCCACGAAGAACGGCCGCGAGCGACTGGAGACGCCGCGGATATGCACCACGCGCACGCCGTTGGCGACCGCCACCAGCGCGCCGGCCATGCGCGCGCGCCGGCACAGATCCAGATCCTCGGCATGCAGCCGATAGCCCTCGTCGAAGCCACCGATGCGCTGGAACAGCGCGCGCGGCATCAGCATCAACGCCCCCGACAGCGCATCCAGCGGCTGCAGGACCTGGCGGTCGTCCGCTTCCACACCCAGCCGCGAGGCCGCGCCCGGAGCGCCCAGCATCGCGGCGAAATCCGGATCCCGGCGGCGCGCGGCGGTATCCCGCACCCCGGCTTCGTCCACCAGATCCGCGCCCAGCAGGGCCTGTCTGCCGGTGGCGGCGGCGAGGTCCCGCAACCGGCTCAGGCTGTCCGGCTGCACCTGCAGATCCGGATTCACGAATGCCAGCCAGGGCGACGTCGAATCATCCGCGCCCTGGTTGCAGCCCATCGAAAAACCCGGATTGTCGGGATTGGCGACGAAGCGCACCCGCGGATCCGCCAGCGCGTGCCGCTGGACCACGCTCACGGTGTCGTCGCCGGACGCGTTGTCCACCACCCGGATTTCCGCCACGTCCGCCGCATCACGCAGGCGCTGCAGGCAGTCGTCGATGGTGCTGCCGCTTTCATGGGTGACGACGATCGCGGCGATGGCGCGCGAATCAGTCGAAGAGTTCACGTTGCGGTTCCGGCGCACCGGCCTCCAGGTAAAGCGATGTCAATTGCTCGCGCAGGGCGCGCACGGGATCTTCCATCAGGAAATTCGCCAGCCGAGCGTGCCAGGCCGGCCAGCGCGCGTTGATGGCGTCCATGTCGCCATCGCCGGGCAGTCCTTCGCCACCGCGGGCGACGAAGGCGGTCTCGCACAGGGCGTTGCGCCAGCCCAGCCCCGACAGGCGCAGCGAGAGATCGATCAGCGCCGCATACCACGAGGCATAGCTGCTGGCGTCCAGTCCACCGGCCCGCTTGCGGGCGCTGCCGCGGATGGCGACGGCGTGGGCGATGCCCGCGGGAAGTTCCGGATGCATCGGAGGCATCGCCGCACACGCCTGCGCGGTACGTTCGAAGTCGGCGGGAGGTGGCGAGATTTCGCCCAACCGCGGCCAGGCGGCGGCTTCGCCCGCGTTGCACCAGGGCGTGGCGGTGGCGATGGAAGCATCACGTGCCAGGCAGGCGGCCAGCTGTTGCAGCCAGCCCGGCAGCGGCTGCGCATCCGGCGCCAGCACCACCACGTCGGCATCGCCGCAGGCGCGCAGCATTTCGTCCAGGTGCGCGACCTCGCCGACCGGGCGCGGGCGCCGCGTGTAGTCCGCCTGCAAACGGGTGCGCTGCAGCCAGCGCTCGACGATGGCCAGTCCGCGCGGACCGGCCTGGCCGTCGTCGGCGAGCCAGATCCGCGTGCCGTCGGGCGTGCCCGCGTCCAGCGAACCCAGGCAGGCGTCCAGCGCGTCGTCGTCCGCGCCTATCGGCAGCAGGATGACGGGCAGGGCGGCTGCGGCTGCGCTCACTTATTGTCGGGCTGGTTCAACGGCTTCATCGCCCGGAAGCGCTGGCCGTACTCGTCGGTCAGATCCCTCGCTTCCTGCGGATCTCGGATGATGGTCGGGGTCAACAGAATGATGACTTCCTGACGGTTGCGGTTCTGACGCTGCGAGCCAAACAAGGCGCCAAGCACCTAAATCTTGCTCAGGCCCGGTATGCCCGAAGAGCCCTTGTCGAGGCTGTCGCTGATCAGGCCGGCCAGCATGATGGTATCCCCGCTACGGACTGCGGCTTCGGTCTTCATCCTGCGCGTGTCGATGTCGACGTTGCATGAGCGGCCGGTGGTACCACCGCAGGTGGCCGGGCGGGAGCCGGGCACGCTCAGTTCCTGGACGATGTCGAGGAACACCATGCCGTCCCGCGCAATGCGCGGACGAACCTTCAACAGCGTACCGGTATCCAGGTACTGCACCTGCGAATAGGTATTCGTGTTCTGGCCGTTGTCGATCGTGACCGAATCGATCGGAATCCGGGTACCGACATTCAGGGTGGCTCCCGCGTTATTGCGGATCAACAGGGATGGCGTCTGGAGCAATTGCACATCCGTGGCCTGATCAAGCGCGCTGATGATGGCGGCCGCGTTGTTACCGAGGAACGTCCAACCGATACCGGTATCCGGACGAATGCTGCCACTGATGGAACCCCAGATGCGACGTCCCAGGGCACTGGGAAGAGCCGGGTCGGTCTCCTGGGTCACTGCGTTCTCGAAGAACCAGGAAACGCCGTAGCTCAGCTTGCCTGTCAACTTGACTTCGGCAACCTGCGCTTCGATGTGGAACTGCATGGGCATGACGTCGAGTCGTTCGACGACTTCCCTGATCGATTTCCATGCGCTCGCACTGGAACGCACCAGCAACGTATTGGTTTCCTCCACCGCCGCGACACCTACGCGGTCACCGTCGATTTGCAGGGTCAGGCTGGCGTTGCCATCGGACCGCGGCCCCAGACTCAGGTTGCCTCCGCCCAGGGTGCCGCCGGTACTGCCACCCGTCCCTCCGGTACCGCCGAAATCAACGCTGCTATTGCGGTCGTCCAGGCCACCATCGTTGATCTGGACCGGATCCGTTCCCGGCATCAGCGAGGCATTGCCATTGCCGCCGGTGGTATCGCCGCGGTTTCCGCTGCCGGAACCGAACACCTCCGCCAGCCGCTGCGCCAGGTCCTTGGCCTTGATGTAATTTAGTTTGTACGAATACAGCCGCGCGCCCTCGCCCGCGCTGTCGATGCGTTCCAGCCACTGCTGGATCTGATCCAGGTAGGCTGGCTGCGGGGTGATCACCAGCACGGCGTTGGCGCCCTCCAGCGGCATGAAGCGGAACATGCCGGCGCTCGGGGTCTTGCTGGTTTCGCCGAACACCTTTTCCAGATCCGCGACCACCTTGGTGGCCTGCCCGGTTTCCAGCGGGAACACGCCCACCGACATGCCCGAGAGCCAGTCGACATCGAACACCTCGACCGTGCGCAGGTAGTTCTCCAGTTCCGAACGGGTACCGGCCAGGGTGATCAGGTTGCGGGTGGTGTCGATGTTGACGATGGCGTTGGGGCGCGCATAGGGCTCCAGCACCTTCTTCATCTCGGTGGCGCCGATGAAGCGCAGCGGCACCACCCGCACCTCGTAGCCGCGCGCGTTGGCGGCGCCGCCGGTGCGCGTACAACCTTCCCGACCATCGCCTGGTCGGCCGGCATGATGTTGTAGCGGCCGTCGCTGTAGACCATGCGCGCGTTGTTCTGCGCCAGCACCTGCTCCAGCAGGGTCATCGCCTGCGCCGGCGAGACCGGCTTGGGCGTACCCAGGGTGACGGTGCCCTGCACGCCTGGCGCGATCACGTAGTTCTGGCCGAGCATGTCGCCCAAAATCGCCTTGACCACCGCGTGTACGGATTCGCCTTCGAAATTGAAGCTGGCCGAACCCGAGCTGGCCCCTCCCAGCGATGGCATCGGCGCCGCCGCCGCGCCACGGTTGATCATCTACCCGCTGCCGCGGCGGATCACCGGGCGGGGACCGCTCTCCGGCTCCTCGGTCTCCGCCAGCGGCGAGGTCTGCGCCGCCCCCGGGGTTTCCGCCGTGGCGGCGCCGGAGCGCCGGATGTCCGGCGTGGGCGCGCTCGCGCATCCTGCCAACAGGCCCACGCAGAGGGAAAAGAGGAATAGGCGTGACTTCATGCCGGGCACTCTACTGATTCTGATTGGGGTGGGTGCCGGCGGCGGAGAACCGCCTGGCCCTGTTGCTGGCGCATCTGCGCGCGGCGCGCCTCGATGCGTTTGCGGATCGCTTCCATCTGCTGTTCGGTCGTCATCGCCGGCTGCTCGGCCGGCGGTGGTGTCTGCGCCGGCTTGGCCGGCGGCACGGCGGGCGTACCGCCGGCGACCGGTTGCGCGGGCGCGTTTCCGCCGGTGGGCGGCGCCACGGGGACCGGTACCGGCACCGGCGGCGGCGTGCCCGAAACGCTCGGCGGCTGGCCGCCGCTGCCGTCGAACACCCGCAGTTCCAGGGTGCGACGCCCTTCCGGTCCTTCGAACACCGCCGCGCGCGGTTGCAGATCCACCAGCGTCCACTGCGGCGCGGCGCTGGCCGCCTCGCCCTGCTTGATCCGGATGCCTTCCCGCCCTGGCTGGGCTGGAGGATGGCCATGCGGAAGCCGGGCGTGATCAGCACGCTGGTCAGCACGTAATCGAAACTCGGCGCCTGCGCCTCGGCCTCGTTGGTCAGGTAGAACGGCTGCGGACGCCGGCTTTCGTAGAACGGTGGGCGCGCGGTGAACTCGGCGTACTGCGCCAGCGTGCCGAGCCGTTCCGGCGCGGCCTTGGGCACTGCGGGCAGGCGCGGTGCGCTGCCCGGATCATCGGCCAGCGGGGTGATCCGGCTCCCCAGTCCGGCCAGGGCCAGGATCGCCACCAGCACGGCCCATCCGGCGAGCGTGGCCAGCAACAGCGTGCGCGGACCGAGCGATTCAACGCGCATCGCCGGCCTCCGGCATCGTCGTGGCCGCGGGCGCCGCCGGGGAAGCCGGCGCGATCACGCCGGGCTTGAGGTAACCGTAGAGATCGAAGGTGACATCAAGGCCGCCGGCGCCGCCTTCCGGCGCCATGTAGGCGTAATTGCTGGACAGGATGTTGAAGTTGTCCACGAACAGGCGTGGACTGCCCGACTCCAGTGCGTGCAGCACCGCCGCCAGTTCCGGCGTGCCGCAGCGCAGGCGTACCTGCACCGCCACCCGCGCGAAGCGCTCGCCGGTGTTCTGCGGCAACGGTGACTGGTTGACGATGCCGCAGCTGCGGTTGCCGGGGCTGGCTTCCTTGACCACGCCTTCCAGCCGCTGGACCAGGCCGGCGGTCGCCAGTTCGGTGCTGGTTTCGCCCAGGAAGCCGGGGCGCTGCGCCTGCCGAGTCAGCGCCGCCGCCAGTTGCTTCTCCACCGCCGGCGCCTGCTGCAACTGCGTGCGCACGCGCAGTTCGCGCTCGCGCAACGCCTGGATGCGTTCGTTCACCTCCAGCATCGGCTGGGTCCACCAGGGATGCACCAGCACGAAATAGCCCAGCAGCAGCACCGCCGCCAACAGGCCCAGCGCGAGCCAGCGATCGCGATCACTCGGCGCCGTTGCCATTCGACCCTCCCGTGGCGGGCGTGGTGGAAGGCGCGGCGCTGCCCGCCAATTGCGCGGTCAGGGTGAAGCGATCCCGCCGACGGGTCTGATCCGGCTGCAGCGCGCCGCTCAGCGCGGGAGAGCGCCACAGCGGGGATCCCTGCAGTTTGCCGACCAGCGAGGAAGCCTCCGAACTCAAGCCAATCAGGACCAACCGGTCGCCTTCGATGGACATCTTTTCCAGGTGGGTGCCGTCGGGCAGGCGCCGGCTCACCTCGTCCAGCACCTCCAGCGCGGTCGGTCGCTGCGCGCGCGCGCGCTCCAGTGCGTTCATGCCTTCGACCAGATCGATCAACTGCTGGCGCTGGGTCGCCACCTTGCGCGCCTGTTCGGTACGCGTGCGCAGCGAAGCCTCGAACTCGTCCGCCGCCGCGCGCCGGTTCTGCAACACGGTCCAGGCGGAAAACAGCACCGCCACCAGCGCGAGCGACGCCAGGGCCAGGTGCCAGCCGCGCATCGGCGCCTGCCGCATCCGGCGTTCGGCGGGCGCCAGCAGGTTCACGCCCAGTGGCCGGCCATCGGCGCTCGCGACATCGACGCCGGCGAGTTCGCCGGTCAGGCTGCCCAGCGGTGCGAGCGCGGCGTCGAAGCGCGCTCTCGGGATGACCACCAGGTCAACTTCCAGTTGGCCGTCCTCGCGCCGCTGGCGCAGGCTGGCGTCATAGCAGACATCGTCGGCGGCGAACGGCGTCTGCCGGTCGATTTCGAACCGCACCACGTCGCGCAGGCGTTCGGCCGCCGCGGCCGGCAGGATCAGCGACCGGCGCAGCACCGCATCGGCGGGCAGCAGCAGCCAGCGCGGCAAACCGGCCATGCGCTTGCCGAGCAGGGCGTCCAGATCACCGGCTTCCAGCGGCAGCGGCAGTTGCGCGAGCTCGCGCACGCCCTCCGTGCTTTGCCAGGCGAGCGTCAGCTGTTCGTCCCGCCGGCTGAGCAGCAGGCGGTCCTGGGTCAGTCCCAGCAGCGAGCGCCACCGGTGCGGCAGCCAGCTGGCCAGCGCCCTGCCCCACCAATCGAGCAATCCGCCCGCTCCCGGCAACAGGCGCGCGCGCAGACTGTCCATGCTGTCGCGGAGGGTGCTCATGGCGTTGCAGTTCCTTCTTCCCAGCGCAAAACGGTGTACGCCGACCCCGGCACGGGGCCGCCGCCGGCCCGTATCACCGTGCGCAACGTCGCTCCCCGTCCATCGCGAAGCGTCGCGTGGCTCTCGATACTATACGTGCCGCTTCCGCTGCCGACGAGTTGGCCGCCGGCCTGATCGGGAGGCAACTCGCGCTGGGCGAGGATCCGTTCGGCGTCCAGCCCCATCGCGACCAGCACCGGTCCGGGCGCGTAATTGGCGTCCGGCATCGTGCGGCCGGAGTACAGGGTCAGGTAGGGCGCCACCCGGTCGTAGAACTCCGGCGTCATGCCCAGCACCTGCTGCAGTTCCGCGATACTCTCGAAGGGCGCGTCCTTGGCGCCGTATTCGAGACCCGCCGCGGCGTAATCGGGATCCTCGGCGCCGCCGCGCGGCTGGCCGAGCGAATCGGCGTCGCGCCAGTCGAGGATCGCGGCGGCCAGCTGGGGCGCGGTTTCCTCGGGCACGCCGCGCACCCGCAGCAGTTGCTCCAGCAGGCGGGCGTCGGCCTGGTTCAGATCGACCTTGCCGCTTTCGTCGATCGCGCTGATCCGCAGGCGACTGCCTGAAAACGTCCAGTCGTAACCACGTCCATCGGGCATCCAGCGGGTCTGCGGCTGCTGATCGGCAATCCGCACCAGTGCGTACTCGATGCCGGCGCGGGCGAGTTCGCGGGCGACGGTGCCGTCACGCGCGACCTGCCCCTGCAGCGATTCCATCCGGGCCGTGACCGCGAACGCGCCAATCAGCGCCGCCAGCAGGGCGGTCAACCACAGCACCAGCAACAGGGCCGCGCCGCGTTCGCGCATCACAGGCCTCCCGGCGGCTGCGCGCCGCCCCCTGCGCCGCCTTCGCTGTGCACCAGGGTGACGATCAGTTCCGGCCAGCGCGCGCCGGTGTCGGTTTCCACGTTCACCGCCACCTGCAAAGGCAGGACTTCCGCGGTGCGCCAGGCTTCCTGCCACGGGCCGGGCTGCCCCTTCTCATCCAGGCCGCGATAGCGGAAACGCGCGTTGCGCAGGCCGTCGGCCATCAGCTCGGGGGCGATCGGGTCCGCCGTCTCCACCGCCTGACCTGCCTGCACGACCGCGAACCGCGCCATCAGGCGTCCCTGTTCGTCGAATGCCAGGTCGTACAGGTGCGGTCCGCCGCGCCCCAGATAGTTGGGCAGATCCGCGACGAAGCGGATGCGCCGCGGCTCGCCGAGAAAGCGCGATTGCCGGAACGTGCCCGGATCGGTGGCGAACACCACCGGCAACGCGGCACCGATGCGCTGGCGCAGGAAGCCTTCCACCGCGCGCGCGCGTTCGTTGTGCTGCGCGCGGATTTCGCCGCGCTCGACCATCGTGGTCGAGGCGCGCACGGTGGCGAACGCCAGTGCGAGTCCCGCCGCCAGCAGCACCAGCGCCAGCAACATCTCCAGCAGGGTGAACCCGTGCGCGCGGCGGTTCACTGCACGCTCCGGCTGCGGTTGGGATCCGGTGGTACCAGCCGCAGCGTGTCCCACACGATCCGCTGTCGCGGTTCATCGCCCCAGCGGGTGGTCAGGCGCAGATGCAGCAGTTCCGGCGCCGAAGGATCCCGGATCGGCGTCAGCGCCTTGATCGGATCGTCGTACGGCGCGATCTCCAGATCCCAGCGATAGCGGCCATTCTCGAACTCACCCTCGCGGTGGCCCGGCTGCAGGAACTCGCCCACGCCGATCTGCGCCAGCAGCGACTGGGTGTGCAGCGACGCGCGGGTCGCATCATCGGCGGCGCGGATCTGGCGGGTGGCGCCGGACAGGGAACCCAGCAGCAGCGTCAGCGCGAGCGCCATCAGCGCGAACGCGACGATCACCTCCAGCAGGGTGAACCCGTGCGGACGCCTCATGTGCCGCCGCCTCCGCGCACCACCTGGACCTCGCCGGTCAGCCACGCCACGTCGACGCGCCACACCGCCTGGCCGCTGCTCAGCCGGATCTGGCCGCCGCTGGAACCGCCGTCGTGGAAGAACATGATCGCGCCCACGCCCGGTTTGGGCTGGACCTGGCGCGCCCCGACGAAAGCGATGCGCAGCGAAGCCGGCACCGTGCCGCGATGCTGGTTGGGCGCCTGCCAGCGGCGGTTCTCCGGATCGATGACGAAGCGCTGCGGCTTGCCGGTCGCCATCGCCTGTGCACGCGTGTAGCGCAACTGCGCGGCGATCTCGCGTGCTTCCGAACGCAGGCGCATGCCGTCGAGCCCACCGGTCAGCACCATCGCCGCCAGCGTGCCGGCGATCGCGATCAGCATCACCACCAGCAGCATTTCCAACAGCGAAACGCCGCGGGCATCGCGCGGCGCTCGGAAGGAAGTGCGAATGCCGCCACGCATCGGGCTGTATCCGGCTTACTGGAACTGGATGTCGGCGTCGTAGCTCTCGCCGCCGGGTTTGCCGTCCTTGCCGTAACTCATCAGATCGAACGGCTGGGATTCGCCCGGCGCGCGATATTCGATGGCATGGCCCCACGGGTCCTTCAGTTCGGCCGGCTTGGCATACGGACCGAGCCAGCCCGCGGTGTTCGCCGGCGCCGCGACCAGATCGTCCAGCCGCGAAGGCAGGCTGCCGGTGTCGAGCTGGTAGTTCTCGACCTTGCCGGCCAGGGTCTGGATCTGGGTCTTGGCGAGGTTGGCCTTGCCGCGATCGGCGCCACCCAGCAGGCGGCTGCCGACCAGCGCCATGATCCCGCCGATCAGGATCAGCACGATGATGATTTCCAGCAGGCTGAAGCCGGACTGCGAGGCCGGCGAACGGAAGCGGGGGCCGGAACGGGTTCGGAAGGGCTGGCGCATCGGTGTATTCCTGTCGTATGCGTTGATGGAGTGAGGGGAAAAAGTCTGGTGGATGGTGCCTGAACCGGTTGTTCGTCCAACCGGGCTCAGCCGATGGCGTTGGTCAGACCATACAACGGCAACAGCACCGCCAATATGACCAGGCCCACGACCAGCGCCAGCACCAGGGTGATGACTGGGACCAGCAGCGCCAGCAAGCGTTCCATGGCCTGTCCGGTTTCCTGCTCGAAGGTATCGGCGGTCTTGAGCAGCATGCTGTCGAGCGCGCCGGATTCCTCGCCGACCTGGATCATCTGCAGGGCCAGGCGCGGAAACCGCTTGCCCTTGCCCAGCGAGGCGGCCAGGCCGTGGCCGTTCTTGACCTGTTCGGCGGCGGCGTCCACGTCCGCCCACAACGCCCGGTTGAACAGCACGTTGCGGGAGATGCCCAGCGCGGCCAGCAGCGGCACGCCATTGCGCAGCAGCGTGCCAAGGGTGCGCGCCAGGCGGGCGGTCTCCAGCCGGGCCACCAGCGGTCCGACCAGTTTCCGTTCGAGGATCCAGCGATCGAAGCGATCGCGGAACGCCGGATCCCGGCGCTTGCGGTCGAACCACAACAGCAGCACCGCCGGCACGGCGATTAGAGAAACAGCCCTGCTGCACGAACGCGCCCGTCGCCATCACCCCGCGGGTGAACCAGGACAATTCGACATCCAGGCTCTCGTACATCTGCGAGAACTGCGGCACCACATAGCCCAGCAGGAACAGCAGCGCGAACCCGACCACCACCACCAGGATCGCCGGATAGATCAGTGCGTTGATCACCCGGCCGCGCAGGTTGCGGCTGCGTTCGAGGTAATCGGCCAGTCGGGCCAGGGTGTCCTGCAGGCTGCCGCCGGCCTCGCCGGCGCGGACCATGTTGATGTAGAGGCGACTGAACACGCCGTGCTGGCGTTCGAGCGCGGTCGACAACGGCGCGCCGCCACGGACCGCGTCGCGCACGTCGGCGATGATGTCGCGCGCGCGTCCTTCTTCCGGCATGTCCAGCAGGATCGACAGCGCCCTGTCCAGCGGCTGCCCGGCACCCAGCAGGGTCGCCAGTTGCTGGGTGAACTGGACCAGGCGCTCCCCCGCCAGCGGCTGCTGGCGCAGCAGCCCGCGCAGCGAAGTCCCGCCCTGGACTTCGGAAGCCAGCCGCGCCTCGACCGGCAGATGCCCCTGTTCCTGCAGGCGCGTCGCCACCTCGGCGTCGCTGGTGGCTTCCATCTGGCCTTCCAGCAATTCGCCGCGCGGGTTCAGGGCCTTGTAGCGGTACAGGGGCATCGGCAGGGGCTTCCTTGGCGTCCGAGCCCCTAAGCATACGCGCGCAGGATTTCCGCGCTACGGGATCGGAACCGTTTCGCTCAGGGAAGAGACCCCGTTCTCATCGAATGCCTCGACCGCGACGTGGTAGGAAACACCCGCGTTCAGTGCCCGGACCTCCAGCCGCGCCGGCTGATCCGCGAACACCTGGTAGCTGGAATGCAGGCGATCCGGGGCGATCCCCCAGCGGACGTTGTAGCCCACCGCGCCGGCCACCGGCCGCCATTGCACGCTCATCTGGCGCGGATCGGCATCGCGCCTGGCCCGCACGCGTTGCGGGGTCGCGGGAGATTTTCCGTCTGCATTACCGAACACCCGCAAATCGCTGATCGCCAGATGCGCCGCGCCGACATGGCCATGCACGTAGCGCACGTGCCGCGCGCGCACCGGTGCGGCCAGGGGCAGATAGGCGTTGGGGCGATCCCGGCGCGGTCCGCCGGTGGCGGCCAGCCGCTGCCAGTGGCGACCGTCGAGCGAGTACTCCAGGCGGAACTCGGTATAGATATCATCCGAATCGCCATAGCGTCCGGACTGGTAGTCGGCGAAATTGACCTGCACCGCGCGCACGCTGCGCTCGCCGCCCAGATCCACGCTCAGCGTCTGTCCGGCCGCGTTGTTCGCGGCAACCCAGAACGTGCGTGGATTCTCGTCGGTGACGTTGGCGGCGGAGAAATCCCCGTGTACCGACGACGCGCTGGCGCGCTTGCGGTAGGACAACAGCATCCAGCCGGTGAACAGGCTTTCCGGATCCGCGTTCGCCCCCTCCGGCACGTAGTGAGGGAAGTCGCCGAAGCGCGTGGACACGGACATCTGCCCGTCCGCGTCGAACGCCGCCGGGAACATCGCGATCCGCCGCTCGAAGGTCCAGTTGTAGCCAATCCAGGGTGTACCGGTGTTCCACCAGTTGCCATGCGCATCCTGGAAAGTGGAGCCGTGGCCGGCGCCGTGCACGAACCCGCGGGCTTGTAACCGACCGGGTTGTAGGGCGCGTACTCGAACGGCCCCAGCGGACCATCGCCGACGTAGACGCCGGTCGCATAGGCGTTGTACTCGGTGCCGGGCGCGCCGTATTGCAGATAGTAGCGGCCACCGACCTTGTTCATCCACGCGCCCTCGATGTAGGTGGGGCTGTTCTCCTCGCGATGGTCCTGGCCGAAGCGTTCCCAGCCGTGCTGTTTCGGATCCAACAGGATCAGCGCGCGTGGCGTGCCGAGGTAACGCATGCCGCGGTCCATGTCGAGCTCGATGCCGTAAAGCGGAAACGTATCGGAAGATCCCCAGTACAGGTACCAGCGGCCATCGTCGTCCTTGAAGAAACTCGGATCCCACGGTCCGGGCGGAACCTCGGTGGGCTGCGGATCACCGACGCGCCAGGGTTGATGAACTGATCCATTCCGGGACGCACCGCGTTGGGTAGCTCCGGCGTCCGACGGGTAAAGAAATCGAAAACGCCGTGTTCCGGATCGCGACTGACCAGTACCGCGCCGGGACCGAACATCGAACGCATCAGCAGCAGCCGGCCGCCATCGGAAATCGCCGCCGGCGCGACCATGCTGTCGAAGGGCCAGCGGCTCGGCTCGATGAAGCGCCAATCCACCAGATCGGTCGAGCGCCAGTAGCCATCGGCCAAGGTCTGGAACAGGTAGTAGGCATCGCCATGCCGGACCACGACCGGATCGGCGCCGGTGCGATAGGAAATCCCCTGGTTCAGCTGTTCGAAGTTGTAGCGGTAGTCGATGTCGATCGGATTGGCGTAGGTCCGCCTCCCGCGCTTCCCGCTTCGTGGACGCCCCGCTCGCCTGGACCGCCGCGGCCAGTGAACAAAACAGCAGGGCGCCGGCCAGCCGGCGGGGAACGATGCGCGCCACGACTCCTCCAGGAACGGTCCACTGAAAACGTTTTCAGTACCCGGAGTATTCCCTCCTTGCCGCCCACGGGAAAGCCGCAGTGCAGCGAAAGGCCGTTTGCCCGAAGCCCGGGATCAGGTGAACGGAACTCGTCCCGGAACGCGCGGCATGGCGTCCCTGCGACCTCCGGCCGTTGCCGCGCCGGAGGTCGCGGACACCCGCCCGTCGCCGTCGCTCAGGCTTCCTCGGTGACCCGCAGCACTTCCTCGATCGTGGTCTGCCCGGCCAGCGCCTTGGCGATGCCGTCCTCGTACATGGTCTGCATACCGCTGGCGCGCGCGATCTCCTCGATCTCGCCCATGCCGGCGTGGCGCATCACCGCACGCCGCAGTTCGTCGTTCATCACCAGGAATTCGATGATCGTGGTCCGGCCCAGGTAGCCGGTCGGCGCGGCGGCGGACGGACGCGGGCGATACAGGACGATCTCGCCTTCCGGCTGGAAGCGGCGCAGGCCGAACTTCTCGATTTCCTCCGGCGAGGCGCGGTACGCCTCGGCGTGGGTCGGCTCCAGCCGGCGCACCAGGCGCTGGGCGAGGATGCCGTTGATCGTGGAGGTGAGCAGATAATCCTCCACCCCCATGTCGAGCATGCGGGTGATGCCGCCGGCGGCGTTGTTGGTGTGCAGCGTGGACAGCACCAGGTGGCCGGTCAGCGCGGACTGGATCGCGATGCGCGCGGTTTCCAGATCGCGCATTTCGCCGATCATGATGATGTCCGGATCCTGGCGGACGATGCTGCGCAGCGCGTGCGAGAAATCCAGCCCGATCTGCGGCTTGGCCTGGATCTGGTTGATGCCTTCGATCTGGTACTCGACCGGATCCTCGACGGTGATGATCTTGACGTCGCTGGTGTTGAGCTTGCTCAGCGCGGTGTACAGCGTGGTGGTCTTGCCCGAGCCCGTCGGCCCGGTCACCAGCAGGATGCCGTGCGGCTGCTCCAGCACCTTCTGGAACTGCGGCAGGAACGCGTCGGTGAAGCCCAGCCGCTTGAAGTCGAACACCACGGTCTCGCGATCCAGCAATCGCATCACCACGCTCTCGCCGTGCGCGGTGGGCACGGTGCTGACGCGCAGGTCCAGTTCCTTGCCCTGCACGCGCAGCATGATGCGGCCGTCCTGCGGCAACCGGCGCTCGGCGATGTTGAGCTTGGCCATGATCTTGATGCGGCTGATCACGGCGGCGGTGAGGTTGGCGGGCGGACTCTCGGCCTCCTCCAGCACGCCGTCCACGCGATAGCGGACCTTCAGCCGGTTCTCGAACGGCTCATGTGCACGTCCGAAGCGCGCAGTTCCACCGCACGCTGGATGATCAGGTTGACCAGGCGGATCACCGGCGCCTCGGACGCCAGGTCGCGCAGGTGTTC
>OFCY01000029.1_pt1 | contig 34348 bp, 32 predicted proteins | sample 1520981 | NCBI WGS metagenome assembly OFCY01 (sample SAMEA2532533, study PRJEB24079) | metagenome
ACCGCGCCCGCGTTGATCGCCGACAAGCAGATCGACGCCGGTGACCTGAGCATCGGCTACGCCGATCTGGGGCCCGCCAATGGCGAGGTGGTGATCCTGGTGAAGGGTGGCCCTACGACATCAACAGCTATGCCGAAGTCGCGCCCCGACTCGCCGCCCGTGGCTATCGCGTGATCGTTCCGCACCTGCGCGGCTACGGCAGCACCCGCTTCCGTTCCGCCGACACGCCGCGCAACGGCGAGCCGGCGGCGCTGGCTTCGGATGTCATCGCGCTGATGGACGCGCTGAAGATTCCACGCGCCACCCTGGCCGGCTACGACTGGGGCGCGCGCTCGGCCGATATCGTCGCCGCGCTGTGGCCGGAGCGGGTCAACGCGCTGGTCGCGGTCAGCGGCTATCTGATCAGCAGCCAGGAGGCGGGCCGCAAGCCGCTGCCGCCGCAGGCCGAGCTGCAATGGTGGTACCAGTACTACTTCGCCACCGATCGCGGCCGCGCCGGCTACACCCAGTACACGCACGACTTCGCCCGCCAGATCTGGCAGCTGGCCTCGCCGCGCTGGAAGTTCGACGACGCCACCTTCGCGCGCAGCGCCGCCGCGCTGGACAACCCGGACCACGTCGCCATCGTCGTGCACAACTACCGCTGGCGGCTGGGCCTGGCCGAGGGCGAACCGAAGTACGCGGCGCTGGAGCAGCAACTGGCGCAGGCCCCGGCGATCACCGTGCCGACCATCACCATCGAAGGCGACGCCAACGGTGCGCCGCATCCGCAGCCGCAGGCCTACGCCGGCAAGTTCACCGGCAAGTACGAACACCGCACCTTCGAAGGCGGCATCGGCCACAACCCGCCGCAGGAAGCACCGGAGGCCTTCGTGCAGGCGGTCATCGACGCCACCCACCTGGCCCACGCGAAGGGAGGTGCGCGATGAAACGCCTGTTGATCGCTGCGGGCGTGTTCGGTGCCGCCGCGCTGACGCTCGGCCTGATCGGCGTCGTGGAGGCGCGCGACGACAACCGTTCCCCCGCCGCGCCGATCTATGGCGTGCAGCTGCCGGAGGGTTACCGCGACTGGCCGCTGGTGGCGCCCGCGCAGGAAGCCGCGCCGCTGGACGAGCTGCGCGTGATCGTCGGCAACCCGATCGCCATGCGCGCCTACCGCGACAACGTCCGTCCTTTTCCCGACGGCAGCGTGCTGGTCAAGCGGGCCTGGAAGCACGAGCAATCGCCGGATTTCGAACCGGCCTCCATTCCCGGCGCCGCCACCACCGTGCAGGTGATGGTCAAGGATTCCAAGCGCTATGCATCCACCGGCGGCTGGGGCTACGGACGCTTCATCGACGGGCGCCCGGTCGACGAGGCCCAGCACCGCACCTGGTATGGTGCCACGCCGCCCGCGTGAGCGATCGCGATTACGTGTTCACCCGCTACGCGCCGTGACCCCACGGCGTTCCTCTCCCCCGCTCCAACCCGACCCGCTCCAATCCAGCAACACCCACCAACCAAGCCACAGGAGATTCCCATGAACGCACTCGACACCGTCCTCTACACCGGCAAGACCCGCGTCACCGGCGGCCGCGAAGGCCACGCCCGCAGCGACGACGGCCAGCTCGACATCGCGCTGTCGCCGCCCGGCACGCGGCCGCCCCCGGGCACCAATCCCGAACAGCTGTTCGCCGCCGGCTGGTCAGCCTGCTTCGAAGGCGCGATGAAGATCGCCGCGCGCGCCCAGCGCATCGCACTGCCGGCGGACCTGGCCATCGATGCCGAGGTGGACTTGGGCAAGGTCGGCGACGGCTACCAGTTGCAGGCGCGCCTCAACGTCTCGCTGCCCGGCCTGGATCCCGCGCAGGCGCAGGCGGTGGTCGATGAAGCGCACCGCACCTGCCCCTACTCCAAGGCCACGCGCGGCAATATCGACGTGCAGATCCGGATCGTCTGATCCCGTTCGGTAACGAAACACGCGGCGCCCGGTCCCGGACACATCCGGATACAAAACCACCGGGCGCCGCACACAGCCCGGCGACATGCGCGCGTTGCAATGGTCTCCCATCCCGCACGCGAGACCCTTTCCATGATCGAATACGCACTGGCCATCGCCGCCGGCATGGCCACCATCCTGTCTCCCTGCATCCTGCCGATATTGCCGATCGTGCTGGCCACCAGCACCGGCGGCGATCGCGCCGGCCCGCTGTGGGTGATCGCCGGCTTCGTCGGCACCTTCGCCGCCGGCGGCATCCTGCTCGGCGCGCTGTCCGCCTCTTCCGGCGAACTGCAAGGCGTCATCCGCACCGTCTCCATCAGCGTGTTGCTGCTGGCCACCCTACCTGCTTCTGGCCCGCGCCGTTCGATCGGCTGGTGATGCTGTTCCAGCAATGGCGCCAGCAATTCGTGCCGGCGGGCTGGAGCGGTCCGCGCATCGGCGGCCGTCCCGGCGCGCTGCTGGTGGGTGCGTCACTCGGCCTGGCGTGGACACCCTGCGCCGGACCGGTACTCGCCTCGGTGCTGTCGCTCGCGGCGACCTCGCAGGCGCCGGGCAAGGCCAGCGCGCTGCTCGGCCTGTACGCGGCCGGCGCCGGCGTGCCGATGCTGCTCATCGCTTACGGCGGCCACTGGATCAACGACCGGTTGCCGTTCCTCAAACGCCATGCCGGTCGGTTGCGCCAGGGTTTCGGCGCGCTGGCCGTCGGTGTCGCCGTGCTGCAACTGACCCAGTACGACGTGTTCGTCTCGGCCTGGGCCACCCAGTGGCTTCCCCCCGTCTCGCAAGGACTCTGACCATGAACAAGATCGCTTCCCTCTCCACCCTGCTCGCCGCCTGCCTGTTCGCCGCTTCCTGTTCTCCCAGCGTGCAGGCCGATCCGGTTTCCCCCACCGCCAGTTCCCCCGCGCCGGTCGCACCGGAATTCCGCGGCATCGATCACTGGCTCAACGGCCCGCCGCAGACCCTGGCCGCCCTGCGCGGCAAGGTCGTGCTGGTCGAGTTCTGGACCTACTCGTGCATCAACTGCGTGCGGGTGATGCCGCACGTCAAGGACTGGCATGCCAAGTACCGCGATCAGGGCCTGGTGGTGGTCGGCGTGCACACGCCCGAATACGGCTACGAAAAGAAACTGTCCAACCTGCAGGCGGCAGTGAAACGCTTCGGCATCACCTACCCCGTCGCGCAGGACAACAACTACGAAACCTGGAACGCCTACGGTAACCAGTACTGGCCCGCCCTCTACCTCATCGACGCCAACGGCCGCATCGTCTACCAGCACTTCGGTGAAGGCGACTACGACACCACCGAAGCCAAAATCCGCAGCCTCCTGGCCGCCCGCAAATGACCCACCCCACCGGTACCCGGCCACCCGGGTACCGGCTCCACCTTCCGTCCCTTGTGGGAGCGACGTAAGTCGCGACCGGAAATCCAGACCCGTTCCGGACCACTACGGCCCCACGAAAAACCGAACCCTGGAACCGTCCGGAAGCTCCGCCATTTCCTTCGCAAGATGACCCGATGCGGCGATCAGTTCATCCAATGGAATGCGCTGATGCCCTCGAGGGCGAATGTCCACCCCAGGTAGGAGCGGCCTCCGGCCGCGAGCTCTCCCGCGCGATGTCCGGTACCGATGTTCGCGACGGTGAGGGTCGTGGCGAACGCGCAAAAAGATCGCGGCCGGAGGCCGCTCCTACCTCGTTTTCTTCTGCATTGCTCCGTGTGCATCGGGGTTTGTGGCGAGCCTTCACGCCAACCCTACTCCGCCGCCTCCGGCGCACAGAACGCATTGCTGTAAATCCCCGATCGGTCAAAGCAGCAGGCGCGGCGCTTGCCCGATTCCAGCTGGCTACACGCGGTGGCGATCCGCTTCACGCGGGTTTCGCCTTCTTGCCGGAGGTCATCCACTGGATCCAGTCGCGCCGCGCGACCGGAGTGAGGGTGTCCCACTGCGCCTTGGCGGCCGGGTGCTCGGCCAGCGCCTTGCGGATGTCGGGCGGCAACCTTGGGTTCGGGTTCGACCGCCACCGGCGCCACTTCCAGCGCCACGGTGTCGCCCACCGACACGCCGGCGGCCTCGCGCAGTTTCTTTTCCACCTTGAGCCAGTGGCTGCCCTGCCCATCCGGCTCCAGCGTGGCCTGGAAGGCATGCCCGTCGAGCTTGCCGTCCACGGTCACCTGACTGCGCGTGGGCAGCTTCGCGCTGGCCTCGGCCGGCAGGACCAGGAAGCTCCAGGCCGCGCCTTTCGGCTCCGCCGGCCGGGACAGCTTCGCCTTGAATTTGACGGTGTCGGTGGCTGTGCTCATGGGGGCGAAAGATAGCACCGGCATCCTTCGTTGAGGGTCGTGGTGCCTGTCTTGCCGGCGGACTGGACTACGAACCCGCCACCGCCTTCTCCAACGCCGCGATGTCGATCTTCTTCATCTCCATTATGCCTTGAACGCGCGCTCGGCCTGCTCGCCGCCGCCGCTCACCAGTTCGATCAGGCGCCGCGGCGTGATCTGCCAGCACAGGCCGAAACGGTCCTTGCACCAGCCGCACATGATTTCCTGGCCGCCACCCTCGGTGATGGCCTTCCAGTAGCGATCGGTTTCCGCCTGATCCTCCGTCGACACCTGGAAGCTCATCGCATCGCTGAAGGTGAACGAGGCGCCGCCGTTCAACAGCAGGAAAGGCTTGCCCAGAATCGTCATCTCGATGGTCAGCACACCGCCCTGCTTGCCGTCGGGATAGTCACCGGGCGCGCGGTTGATCTTGTCGATGCGGGTATCGGCAAAGGTGTCCGCGTAGAACCGGGCGGCTTCCTCGGCGTTGCCGTCGAAACACAGGCAGGGCTGGATGCGCGGGATCATGGCGGGCCTCGGGAGTCGGCTAGGAGAAGCGAGGGTACAGCGGGTGTGTCGGGGCGCGTGTGAATCCGGTTTCCGGGCCGCCATGGCCACGACCCCATTGATGCTGACTGGCCAGCGCCGTGCAGGCATCGCGGCGCATGGGATGGGACCACGACTACCAGCAGGCCATCAGCCTGCGCGGATGCTGACGACAACGGCAACAGCAGCGGATAAGAACAAGCCCCGCAATGCGGGGCTTCGGGAATTGACCGACTTACAGCTTTTGCTACTGAAGGCATGATTGCGCGGTTTCAGCAAATCCTTTTAGCTCTTTCCTGGCCAATTCATCGCCATTCAACGCTGCACTTCTAATCCAAGCGAGCGCTTCAAGCTTTGATTTGCAGTCTTCCCGACCCTTTAGATCAAACCATAGGTTGTATTGCGCAGCAGGGTGGCCACGTGCCGCCGCATACAAAAGCCAATATTCCGCTTGTTGGTTTTTCTGTAGGGACATGAAGTGAAGAGATAACCGGAAGGCTGCAAACCCGTCACCAGCTTCCGCCTCGCCCCCAAGCTTTTCCAATTGTGCTGCATCAAGCGTCATGCCGCTATCCACAGAACGAGCGTTCGGGTCTATCACGTCCGGGGCTGGCGGAGGTGGTGGTAACTGCTGAGACGAAGCGCAAGCACTGAGCATCATCGCGGTTATTACTACTACTGACTTGACCCACATCCTCATGGCCCTCCAGGATAGAAGTAAACCCATTGCCCTGGATTTGACCTATCTATCCCTCCGCTCGGCGTCTTTCCATAAACCCCCTGATAGGGAGCTATTGGATTATTCGTTGTCCACACATATGACGCCGTCGCTTGAACCGGCAACCCCAAAAGCTTGGCCAGGTCCTGCGCAGGTGCCGGCTTTCCGTCTTGAGGTGCGCCCGCTCGACAAGAGTAAAGCGTTATTGCTTTATACTTCGTAAGATCGGTGTCGGCTTTTATCTGATTGGCCAAGTCCGTAGCTGACCAATTCTGACCGTTAGGGCCAATGAAATTGGTCCCATTGAAGTGCACGCCAACGGTCAATTCGCCAGGACGAGATGGAATTAATTGCATACCTCCATAGTTATCCAAGTGATCCCAAGGAGGAATGTAATTTCGATCTACCAGTCCCAACGGGTCAATCAAGGATATTGGGTTGCCACGAACATAGGCATAAGTATTCAACCCTCCACCCAGTCCAATGGGATCGCTCTGTATATAGCGCCCAAGACTACTATCGTAGTAACGATTGATGTTGTACCAGAGCCCAGTTTCTTGATCTGAGTATTGGCCCGGGAAGCCAACATTCAACCCGCCAATACTATCCAGAGTAACGCCGCGTGAGTAGGGATAATTTGCCGCTTTCCATACAGCAGACTTACTCATATTGGTGACAAGCTCAGGCCGCCCAAGATGATCGTTATGCACGAAGAATAATTGGCCGCTTCGAACTAGGCCGACCAATTCGCCGTTGAACCACAAGTAGTTTGTCCACTGGCCATCGCTTTCACGCCGCTCGCCCATCAGCACGCTACCGGGTCCATACACATAGCGGAACTGCCCGTGAGGAGCCGACTTCCATATGCGCTCGTTGTATGCGTTATATCCATACACGGAAGCAGTCCCATTCACCCATGACACCTCAAGACGCTTGGCTCCATCGTAAGCATACGTGCGAGAACCATTACTCCCAGTTTCGCCTATCAAATCCCCTGTGGCGTCGTAACTGAAGTTTCTTGACTCCGCGCCACTGATAGATGTCAGCTGACTACCAACAGATTGGTATGAGTATAGCCTCGCTGCCACTCCTGTCTGGGTTCTTTCAGTTCTATTCCCGATGGCATCCAGCGTGTCCGCTGTTGTAGTGGTTCCGCCTTGGTTTACGTGGCTTGTCATACGCGATAGCGAGTCGTAGCCGAAAGCTGTGGAATTGAAACCGTCTATATTGTTCCCAATACTTACGATCAAATCGTTTGCGTTATAGCCATACGATAGACCTTGAATAGCTGAAGAACCGTTGTAAGTTCCAATATTGTTATACGCCCATCCAGGTCGCGAATGTAATTTCGGCTCAATCCATTTCCATAAGACCACGACTCCACAGAGCCGAATGGCCTGTAGCTCGCACCCGTAACTACGTTACTTATGACGCCACCAATGTTAACTGTCATAGCTGTCAACTTTCCGTTTGCGTAGCCATATCCGACTGCGACGCCATTAGGATAGCTGACCGCATTGAGTCTGCCGACCACATCGTAGTAATAGTGATTCCAGTATTCCGTTTCTACTCCATTTAGGTTGACGTACTGGATTCGCGCCCAAATTCGCCCATCAGGCGTATAGCCATAGACCACGCTTCCATTGCCACCACCACCAAGCGCGCAAAGTCTTCCTTGGCCGTTATTGCATACGTCATAAACGTAGGCTTTTGTTGATCCGGCGCTGGTCATGGCCGTCAAACGGCCAAGTCCGTCATATCCAAATGTGGTCACGCTGCCGTCGTTGCGTATCATTGACGTACGCAGCCCTGAAGCGTCGTACGTGAATGATATGGTTCCCGAATCCGGACTTATTTGTTTCCATAACTGACCAAATCCGTCGTAAACGTAATAGGTAGCCTTGCCAAGAGGATCAGTGACTTTGGTAACACGATCAGCTGCGTCATACTCGAACCATGTGGTCCCGTTATTGTCGGGCGCTATCGAGTAAATAGTTCGGTTCAGCGCGTCGTAGCCGAATGTCGTCACCTTTCCTGCAGAGTCGGTGACCGTCCTAACGTTTCCATTCGAGTCGTAGGTGTAGCGGACATTTCGGCCGTAGTTTCCTCGATACGCGCGAGGCCGACTCAATTCGTCATAGTCGATCAGATTTCTCTGGGTTACTATGGATTCGTCGACCCAATTGGTGGGTTCTTCCGGGCCGATAGGACCCAGCTCCCAGCAGGTACCATCGGGTCCCCACACGGCACAAGGTTGTTGTATCTCCCAGAATCCCAACTCCCACAGGTTGTCGGATCTGACCATATCTCCTGCAGCGTTGTAGTAGAAGCGTTGCATTTCGACAGGCCCGCCTGTTTCTTGCGCCGTCTGTGTTCCCAGATAGCGCTCTGTCATACGCAATGCAACGTCGTAACTGAAACTCGTCGCCGTTCCATCAGGCGCAGTGATGGACTTCACGGTGCCGTTTTCGTTGTATATATATACCGTGTCAGCCGGTGTGCTGCCATCCGGATACTTTCTTACTTTTATGATTCGAGCTCTTTGATCGTACGTGTAATCGGCAATGTCGCCGTTTGCACCTACAACCCGACCAGGCTGCCCTAGTCCATTGAAGTTACTGTACGCGGTTGTATGTCCCAGGCTATTTTTGACCGAGACCACATTTCCTAGACTATCAAAGCTGGTCGTAATTGCATCACCCGCGCCTTCTATATGACCGTCAACAACTACAGTCGCCAACATACCGTTGGCATGTTTGGTATAGCTGTAATTCGTAGTGCGGATCTGATTTGCGTTACTGGCTGGTGATGGCGCTGCAAGATTGGTTGTAGTTACGCTCGCGATACGGCCATCGCTGGTATAGACGTATTGAATCTTGTATTGGCCTTCCAGCGTTTCGCTAAGTAGACGAGTTGTGCTGTCCCATTCATATCGTGTTACGCGCTGTAGTGGCGTACCAGCGGCTTCGACTTTCTGGGTTAGCTGACCTTTTGCGTTGTAGTATGTATCTGTGAAAACGCCATTGAAATCCTGGCGCATTACAGGATATCCGTTGGCATCGTATTCACTAAGCGCATACGTACTGGAAGGACAGTAGGTACTTGCGTGGCCAGTTATACTGACTACCTTCCCTTGCTTGTGCACATAAGTGGTTTGCTTTCCAAGCGGGTTGGTTTCTACCGTAGTGAGGGTGCCATCTGAGGCGCTGGTATAGGTGAGAGTGTGCTTGTCCAGCCCGCTGTGCTCGGTACTGATTGCGTAGCCACTGGTGCTGTAAGCAAACTTAGAGTAGCGAACACCGTTATAGGATTTTCCAGTTAATGCACTCCCATCGGATACATTTTCGTAATGATAGGTCGTGGTCGTGACTGGACTTGCGGGCTGCGAGCTAGCATTTAAGCGATGCAGACCAGCGCCAAAATAGTTGGGGTTATAAGAAAATCCGTAGTAGCTGCCTGCCGGGTCTCGCACGGCAGTTAGTTGGCCACTACTCCAGGCAAACTCAACATAACGCCCAGAAGTGTGAATAACCCGATGTGGATAGGTGCCGTTTGTGTAGCTGAATGTCCAGCCTATACCCTGCTCGTTGGTTACAGTAGAAATGTAGCCGGCAGATGAATAGGTCTCAATAGCGCGTTCTTCGCTGTAAAGAACGAATTGCCCATCAGCCTGCTGCACAATCCTTGCTACGGGCTGAGGTTTGTCTTCATAAAAAATTCCAATCTGCGCCCTTTGCGAACTTGATTGTTCTACCATCGGGGCGCCATGCATAGACAACTGAGTTTGCACCTATTCCGCAGGTGCCTCCGCCGGGCCGGGGATAGCACGTGTTTAGTGCAACGCTTCCGAATGTAAGCTTATAGTCGAAGCTACTTATCCAGTGCTTTCCGAAGAGGCCGGCACCTTGCCAATAGTGGTTGTAGCTTCGAATCAGTTCCAGTGGCATTTCACCGGAACTGCTGAAGTCGGCTTCAATTTCTACCTTGTTTCCTGTTGAAGGCAGAATCGGATTTCCAACGCCACAGTCCTTGTCCACGGCTGCGTAGCGATCAGCAATCGGAATACCGGTCGAACGGACAAACCCGCCTCTTCCGCCACCTATTCCACCAAATTCCCCGCCGGTGTTTCTCCCTCCTCCACCACCGCCGGTTTCTACCCAGAAGCATTCACGGTAGGCGGTCGCACTTCCTCTTCCTCCGTCCGGTCCTGGTGTGGAGCCCCCAGTTTGCCAGGCAAAACAGATTTGCTGCATGGCGTTGGCCTTAGCCGGAATGAACCATGTTGCTACGCCGAAGATAATAGATATAGCAATGACGCATGCACGAGAAACGTTGCCGTCTTTCATTCCAATCCCCTGGAGACCGACGGTGACCCCGCGCCCACCGTCCTTGGCTAAGTAGTATGTCTACGCGGTTCCTTTGACGCTGTCATGATGCAATGCGGAACTACGTCTAATCCAATAATTCCCTTCCGCTTCTGGAGCGTAGATCCCTTCCCATCTTTCCGTTAACAGTCGGAGGCCATCTAGGCATCTTCGCCTGCAGTCCTCACAACGTCTCAATACGGCGCTGCGATAGCTTCAAACACCATGTCGTTGAAGTCATGCAGCATGCGTCTGTCCGTCAGCCCTTGGGGTGTCAGACGCCCGGTTTCAAGTCGGCCGCCGGTTGCCCAGACCAGACGGTCTCCGTCCAGGTCGGCCCATTCCCAATCCGGGCAGGTGATGGACCCACGGGAAGGATGAACCAGCACATGCTCGTCCCAATAGGAGTAGTTGCCGGGACCTGCATGGATCTGCGCATGCGAAATCTTCTTCAGGGTCCAGCCGCGGGGGCAGGGCTTCTCGAAGACAAACCCATCGTTCCGGCTACCGGCGCGCTCCTGCCCTGCCAGCGTCCAGCCGTCGCGCATCAATCGGTGGTAGTAGATGCCCGGGCATTCACCGCCATAGTTGACGGACGGATGCCAGTTGAAATCGCGGCGCAGGTATTGGACGTCATGCATCACCGCGTGCCCATAGCCGTCGTTGAGCCAATAGAGGCCGTTGCCGGTCCACAGTCCACCACCGTTCCAGCAATCGCCCTTGGGAAACATCGCCAAGGCTTTCAGAAACGGCGCCCGCGAAATGGCAGTCCAGGAACCCTTGGCCTCGCCGCTCCATTTGCCTTTCATTGCGAAGTAGATCAGGTGTTCGCCATCCGGTGAAAGATCGCATCGGCGTTCGTAGATGCGACCTCTGAGCCATTGGCCCAGCCTGAAGTGGTCGTTGCGCCGGTCCCAGAGCAGAACGGCCACGGACTTCGCCGGACCGCGCCGGATGACGACGCCGACCGGCACATCACGCGCCAGCAGGACATGGATACGAGCCGGAAACTTGGCCATCCCTGGTGATTCCTTGAGTCCCTGTTTTGCCTGATCGATCCGACGCGTCTTGCCGACCCGCAGCATGCCACGTCCGAAGTCCCCTGCGGCCCATCACCAACCGCGAAGCCGCATCACGCCAGCCAACGGCCAGACAGGACGAAGCCTGAGCGCTCCCGACACGCTTCCCATCACCCCACCGCCTGCGCACGCTTCCAATCCCGCGGCGCCAATCCCACATGCGCCTTGAACGCGCGCGACAGCGCGGCTTCGCTGCCGTAGCCGACGTCGGCGGCCACGACTTTCAGGGGGCGGTCCTGGCGAAGGGCCTGCTGGGCCAGGCTGACCCGCCAGCCTTGCAGGTACTGGCCGGGCGTGATGCCCAGCGTTTCGCGGAAGGCGCCGGCGAACACGCTGCGCGACATGCCGGCGGTCGCGGCCAGATCGTCCAGCGTCCATTCCCGGGCCGGTGATTCGTGCATGGCCACCAGGGCGTGGCGCAGGCGCGGATGCGACATGCCGGCCAGCATGCCGCCGCGCACTTCGCCGCGTTCCATCAGTTGGCGCAGGATGAGGACCATCAGCGCCTCGAACAGGCGATTGATCAGCGCATGGCGTCCGCAGCGCTGCGCGAACGCCTCGTCGAACAGCAGATCCAGCACCGGCGACGCGCCATCAATCGCGTCGAGCGGCAGGCAGCTGAATTCCGGCAGCGACGCCGCGATGGGATTGCTCGCGCCGCCGTCGAAACGCACGTTGGCGCAGGTCATGTCCGCGCCGCGCACCGGGTCGGTGACGAAGCGGTGTGACATCGGCCGGGGGTACAGCAGCAGGCTGGGCACCTCCACGCAGTGCGAGGTATTGCCGTGGAAAACCTCCACCGCGCCGTGCCGGATCAGGTGCAGCTGGCCCAGGCCGGCCTCGGCCTCCAGCAGGTTGATGCCACACAGGGCCCCGGTCTGGAACACCTGGGCGGTGACGGAAAAGCGCTCCAGCAGGGCGGCGAGTCGGTCGGACATCAGGACGCTCGGTCAAGTTTAAAGGACGATACGTAGCCAATCGTATCGCCTCGGCGCGCAAAGTACACCTCGCCAACCGGCACGGCCCCACCGCCGCCCCACCACCACTCGCCAAAGGATTCCACCCGTGAACACCCTCACCCGCTCCGTCGCCGTCGCCCTGATTGGGTTTTGGTGGGTAGACTGGCGCCACCGCCTACGCCGCCCAATCCCCGCAGACCGCCGACCACCCAGGGCGCCACCGTCAGCGGCAGCTACGTCACCACCCGCGACGGCGTGCAGCTGTACTACAAGGACTGGGGCCCGAAGGAAGGGTAGGTCGTCACCTTCAGCCATGGCTGGCCGCTGAACTCGGACAGCTGGGAATCGCAGATGCTGTTCCTGGCCTCCAAGGGCTACCGCGTGGTCGCCCACGACCGCCGCGGCCACGGCCGCTCCAGCCAGCCGTGGGACGGCAACGACATGGACCACTACGCCGACGACCTGGCCGCGGTCATCGAAGCGCTGGACCTGAAAGACGTCACCCTGGTCGGCTTCTCCACCGGCGGCGGCGAAGTGGCCCGCTACATCGGCCGCCACGGCACCGCGCGGGTCAAGAAGGCCGTGCTGGTCAGCGCCGTGCCGCCGCTGATGCTCAAGACCGCCGACAACCCGGGCGGCCTGCCGATCGAAGTGTTCGACGGCCTCCGCAAGGGTTCGCTGGACAACCGCGCGCAGCTCTACACCGACATCGCCTCCGGCCCCTTCTTCAACTTCAACCGTCCGGGCCAGAAGCCGAACGCCGCGCTGATCCAGTCGTTCGTCGCCCAGGGCCTGCAAGCCGGCCACAAGAACACGTACGACTCCATCGCCGCGTTCTCCGCCACCGACTTCCGCGCCGACCTGAAGAAGTTCGATGTGCCCACCCTGGTGGTCCACGGCGATGACGACCAGATCGTCCCCATCGACAGCTCGGGCAAGGCCTCGGCCGCCCTGGTCAAGGGCGCACAGCTCATCGTCTACAAGGGCGCCCCGCACGGCCTGGCGGACACCCACAAGGATCGGCTCAACCAGGATCTGCTGGACTTCCTGAGCAAGTAAGCCAACCGCATGGCAACAGGCCCGGACACGCGATGTCCGGGCCTGTTGTTTTTGTGGGTGCGAATATCGGATTCGGTCAACGAGGTCGCGCCGGCATGGCGTAAATCCTCAACCGCGCGTGCGTCGACTGACCAGCAACACGCCACGCCCCACCGTCACCTGCAAATCATCGCCAACCGCGAAGCCGCATTGCTCCAGCCAGCGGCCGGACAGGCGCAGCTTGGGCACGGGGCGGCTGACGACCTGCTCGTCGTGGCGCTCGTCGTAGTACTGGAAACCCATCGTGCAGCGCTGCGGGATGCGGAAACGGCGGCGCTGCGGGCGCGGAGGCTTTGCCGGCGGCAACGGTTCGGGTGGCGCGGCTTCCGTAGTGGGCAGATCTTCCGCGATGGTCCAAACGCATCGGGCGCGGTGGGGATTGCGAGGGGATTTTGGCGCGGCTGTGCGCGCCGGTGACTTGCGACGGGTCATGTGGGATTCCTTGTGTTGACTGGAATCCGCCGCTCCGCTGTCAATCGAGGCGACGGACGGTACGCGGTTGACAGACCGGCCACAAGGAACCGGCAGACCTCGCGGTCTCCGCGCACCGCCCGCCATGTAACGGGCATGCTTCCATGCGCCGATGACGGAGCATGAAAAAAGCGCCGGTCATCGGTCGATGGGCGCTGGTGCGCCTTGTGGTTTCAGGCTGTCAAACCCGGCTGCCGGATTTAGGGCAGCGGGGGAATGGTGCTATGGAGACAGTGTGGCGTCAAATGACTTTGGAATGCTCTGTAGTACGACGGCTGTCGGCCAAGAGCGGACATTGACCATATCGAACAAGGACTACTCAACTAGTGGTTCGGAGATGGAAAGCACGTTGTCCATTCCGAAGAGCGTCGCCGCCGCTGAAAGTGCACTTTGACTCAGCTTCTGGGTAGCGAGGACGGCGAGCCGCTTCTTTGGCCGAGACACCGCTACATAGAACAGATTTCTGGCACGCATGAAGCCTCCCAGATCCTTAGGCGCTACATTTCCGGCGTGGAGCAGCTCCAGAAACTTGGGCCAGTTGTAGTGACTCCATCCGCCGCTCAAGATGACTAGCACGTTCTCGAACTCAGCTCCTTTCACGCTGTGCTGTGTGGCAAGCGGCGTGAAGCCATTGATGAACTCAGCTAGCGAGACAAGCTCCTTGTAGGCCACTCTTCGAAGCTGGCGATGTCGCTTTAAAGAGCTCGACTCTTCCTCTGTCTCCTCAGGGCCGAGCTGCGCGATCTCCTCCTCCCGACCTGCGACGCGATCAGCGAGCCGGGGACGCTTTGTACTCTTCATAAAGTCAATCACTTCACCGATGGTACCAGTCTCGCGCAATGCGAGGAGCCGATCCATCTGGGTGCGCCACTCCGACTTATCCGATGATTTTCTGATGGTAGGGACACCACCAAGTAGGCGAAACATTTCACCGAAATTGCCTGCAGAGTAGGCCTTGCAAACGGGCTCGACGGTATCAGCGAGAAAGGCGATCGTGACATCCTCCTTCTTTGAGAACGCCTCCTTGTGCTCGAAAATCGCAGCGAGGTTCGGATAGCCCCGCTCAGCAGCGATTGCGCTGTGAGTCAGCATCAGGATTTTGGTTCTCGCCGGATCGAAATCCCAACCATCCTCCTGAAGGTCTGCTTTAAGTTTCTCGATGAACTGCGCTGAAACCTCTTGTGGCAGTTCCTGTTTGCCATTTCGAGAGTCGATGCGATCGCCACTGAAGTCGTTGCAGTGGAAGAAGCGTGCTTCTCCTTTGGCGGCCTCATCATGGACCTCTTGCTTGAGCTCCGGCCGGAGTTGGTTGAGCACATTCACGATGACGGGGGCGGACCGGAAGTTCGATCTTTTGTCGATGCCATCTACATTGGGGAAATCCGTGAGTTGATAGTCCTTGCGGTAGATGGTCTGCCAGTGGTCTCCAAATAGCCCAACGATTGGGCCTGTTCCTGTGGCGAAGAAATTCTCCGACACAGCGCTCATCACAAGGGGATCAGTATCCTGATACTCGTCGATGAACAGTATCGGATAGAGGCTTTTGAAGATGCGCTGAAACTTTGCATTCGAAAGTAACTCCGCAAGGAACCTCGGCACATCGTCGTGGTGTAGGGTTATCCGCTTATCGTCTATGGTGAAAAAGCCGAGGCTGTATTCGACGACCTGATTATGGATGCCACCAGCCTCATCGATCGCGTCCTGCCGTGACTCCTGCATTGCCACCATTTCTCTAAGCTGCTTCTGGAAACGGGAAAGGAACCCCCAGCCAAATCCGTGAATGGTATTTACGAGGATTGCCGGATGCTCCTCAATCTCTTGTGCAATCTCATTGCGGGCGACCTCTGTATAGGTGATGCAGGCTACCCGTTGGCCAGCATGCATCAGTTCTTCCCCTCGATCGGCAATCAGGTTCTTGAGCGCTGTAACGAGCGAATAGGTTTTACCGGCACCTGCACCTGCCTCTAATCGGAAGCTCTTTCCAGTAGCGAGCGAGTCTTCGAGACGCTTTTGGGCCTGTAGAGCCGCAACGATGGCGGGCGAGGAGGCTCTGATTGTCATACTGCAACTACCTCGTCCTGTGGAACGATGCACGGAGGCGCTTCAGGCATCGGCGGAGGATCTGCCAGCCACAACATGCCTTCCTTTATGTATTTCGGGACGTGCCAGATCTCTTCCCGAATCGCATACTTGATAGCCTCCTCGGACTTTCTAAAATCCTGAGCTGTTTCCCAAGCATTGGCAGCAGCGCAAGCGTCGTTTGTGATACCGAAATCAGCTAGGTTAGCCAGGATAAGCGCGTCCTCGTAGCTGCGTGCACAATGCTCCGAGCCGTCTTCCGCCATCTGGTAGGCAATGCGGCGGAAGCCCTTGATTTTGTCAGCCGCGGTCTTTCCCTGAAGAGTCTCGATGGAGATCGTGGTGTCATCAAACCACGACTTCAGCGCGGAGTTGGATGTGCGTTGGCCCTCGCTGCAGGGGCACTTCTTCCACCTTGAACCCTCAAGCTTCACGGCATCTAGATCCGAGATAATCAGCGTCTTGAGCTCAAGAAAATCGAGGAGTGGATAAAAGACCTGTGCATGCGCGCCGCCAGCTTCAATCGTGGTGACGTACTGACTTGAAAGCTTGCTCTCCTGTGGTAGATCCACGTCAACAAGCTTTGTGATTCTGGGCATCAATATACGCTCCGTTGCCCCTTCGACAAGGATTGCCTTGTCTGCGAAGTACAGGTCGCACTTAGTCAGGGTCATATACTGCTGGAGAAATTTGCGGTCTTCCGGACTGATTGATTCTGCGCCTTTGCGGAAGTCCTTTACTTTTGTTCTGCGAACCCCACCTTGAGCGACGGGCTCGTTTAGAAAGTACCGAATAGCGTCGAACGTCGCGGCGTTTGCTAGGTGCGATGAGTGAGTCGAGACGATGAACTGAACCTGCCATGCGGGCTCATGCGGGTACCTAACGGAAAGTGTCGCGACGGCCTCATTTAGTTGCCCAATGAAGACTTCCTGCATCTGCGGGTGTAGATGTGCCTCCGGTTCCTCAACAAACACCAGATGGGTTCCTGGTCGTATAGCCGTGCCGCGATAGGCCTTATGCAGCGCTTCGAGTTGAAGCAGGATGTAGATAAGATTGCGGGTGCCGAGGCCGTTATATCCCTCCGGCAGATGGACCCCATCCACGCCTGTATAAAGAATTCGCGTGTTGTCAGTCAAAAGGCTTTCGACATCGATCGTAGTCTGCGGTCGCAACTCCGTGTCGTTCAAGCTGGGAAAGCCAAAAGTATTGAGAGCTGGCAGCAGCGCCTTAAGGCGATCATCGAAGTCACCCTGCATCATCTTCTCGAGCTCGGCCACTGACGCCTTCAGACCGTCTGCGATCTGCTGATCGTCGGGTGAGGCGGTCAGCGTGTTCGCGGTTTTGAAGAGCTTGTTGAGGAGCTTTCCGATTACGTCCGTGTCGCCACGCTTGCCCACATCTAAGGTTCGCTGCGCTTTCACAAAGCCAGTATTGATGAGGGCATTGAGCTCAGCCGTCTTTTCGAATCCCCGTCGATTACTTTGATCGGTCGGGTCGATAGCAAAGAACCTGATCGCGTATGCCTTCGGGATAGCGTCTCGCAAGTGGTGAAAAATGGCCTCGACCTGATCTTGACTGTCAGCGGGAATATTGAGGAGCCCCGAGATCGTGTTGAGCGAGGCTGAGTACTCGATTCGTGCAATTGCGGTCGTGCAATCAGGATCGAGATCGATGATGAAGGGTGAGAGCGGCCCAAGGTCGCCGACGTCCTTATCATAGGAAAACGTCAGCGTCAGTGCGATGACGGGTAGTTCTGCGAGAATGGCATCGGGCTTGCTCTCCCCTGCATCACGTAGGGTTTTGGCGGCCAGGAACTTCGGCCTAACGGCAGCCGAGAAATCCTCAAGTCGGAAGCGCCCAGCCTGCTCGCCAAGGAAGCGGTCGAATACCTCAGCGAGGGAGGTCTTCCCGCTATTGTTTCGGCCCACAATGACGGTCGCACCCTTCTCTATCGCGATCTCAACTCGCTCGAGTAGCCGAAAACCCTCGACGCGGACACTTTCCAACTTGATCATGAAGCCCCCCTATTAAACAACCTACACCGCCAGACCAGTTCATGAGTCCGCTTTGGGTCGTAAGCGGTTAATCCTCTCCAGTCTGTTCTCAATGAACTCAATTACGAATTCCTTTGCATGTAGGGAATGTGGAACATCCCCAGAATCCATTTCCATTCCGCCGATTAATTCTGTGAACCATTGTTTCGCCACATCGTGGGCAAGACGGTACGTCCATCAGTTTCTCTGCCGTTGCAACTAGCGTTGGTTCTACCCGATTCCTTGCGTCAATCGCTCCCGGGCTCACAGCTCGTCCTTCCTCGATCATCGCCAATAAAGCCGAACCATCGATCAGCTCTATCCGCTTCCCCTCGGCAAACCGTTCGGCATCCGGCGTAAACCCACCCAGCGCAGCAATCCGCACTTCATCCGCCCGGTGATGGGCCATCAGCCCATACATCTCCCGCACCACATTGACCGGCACGCGTTCGCGTCGCCATTGCTTGCACTGCACCAGGATGCGTCGGCCATCGCGACGCAGAATCAGATCGATACCGCCGTCGGCGCCGCCCAGGCCGGTTTCCTCGACGCTGTAGCCGCGACGACGGAAGGCTTCGCCGACCAGCCGCTCGAAGTCGCGCCAGCCTAGCGCGGCGATGCTTTCCAGGCCGGTGCGTGTATCCAGCAACCGGCGGGTGCGCCGCGCATTGAGGAACGAGCCCAGCGCGCCGATGGCGCACATGCCGAAGAACAGCCAGCCGAGCAGCGAGAACGGATGGGACGCCCCGGCGAACGCCTGCGCCAACGGCCCACCCTGACGGGCGAACCACATCGGTAAACCGTGAGCGAGCGTGAGATAGCCCAGCGCACCGACCACCAGACCGACCGGCCAAGGCAGGCCCGCCAGCACGTCGATGAGATTGCGTTTACCACGTCCCATGTGGCCTTCCCCATTACCCCGGGGCGGACCATAGCGCGAATCAAAGCGCTATTAAAGTATGAGCCATACCGTTTGTCGGGTTGTCGGGGTTACTTATAGGCGCCGAAGGAGGTCATTGGTTGCAGAATATCTTGGGCTAATGGATTCTTTTCCAGCAGCGGACCACCGGGCTAGCAAATTACTAACTGCAGTACCACGGATGAGGCAGTGGCATATGGGACCAGCGGACCACCCTGTTTACGGCTCTGTGCATCAATTAAGTCAGCTGCTGGAGCATCCGAGCTTTGGGAGTGAGCAAGTTCGCTCGGATGAGCCTGCACGATCTGCGACACAGAAGATACGCGGCGTAACACTTGCCTTGTCGCAGAACCTTCAGAGCACACCTATCGCACTGATGCCCAGATCTGCACTGGACCAGCTTCATTCCAATTTGCAGATGCCAATTTCGGAAATTAGCCAGTTTGTAAGCGATCTTCAGCTAAATCATCTTATCAATGCTGCCGCATATATTGATGGAAATGTCCTTAATTACTTTTGGATCTTCGGAGCTCGTCCAACAGACGTGCAAGCTGGCGCATTTATAAGAGCAACTCAATTGCAGGCGGAAGAGACACTTAGACAGCTTAGTGATTCTGCTGAAGTGATACGCGATGGTCTTCGCAAGATTCGGAAGGATTCCGGTTCCAGCCAGGAGAAGTTGGCAGCACTTGAATCCACCATCGATCAACTAAAATCAGATATCGGTTCTTACCTTTCTGATTTCGAGTACCAGTTCCGTCAGGGCGAGAGCCATCGCCTTGAGCAGTTTGAGGTTATTTTGAAGGAAGCCAGAGATTCAGCCTCCTCTGCTCGGCTATCCGTTGAACGGCAGGCGGAAGATGGTCTTAATGAAGTTATACGAATCAGGAACGATGCTTCTCGTCTACTAGAAGCAATCGGAAATGACGGAACTACCAGCAATTTCAAGATTATCGCTACTAGTGAATCCTCCCAAGCAGATCTTTGGCGATGGATAACCGTAGCCATCTTCGGCACAGGCATTGCTATTGCGATAAGCACGTTTGCTCACGCGTGGGGACAGCCACTAGATTCCGCAAATGCACTCGGCGTAGCGATCAGGTTGTTGTACGCTGTCGCAATCACTGTTCCCGCCTGGTATACCGCGAGGGAATCCGCACGACATCGAACAAATGCAGACCGTGCGAAGCAGACGGAACTTGAGCTTGCGACTTTGGGGCCGGTACATCGAACTCTTCGAAAAGTACTAAGAAGGACGACATTAAAGAAGCGCCTAATCGAGAAGTATTTCGGGTCGGCGAGGTACAAAAGACACGAAGTGGATCCCCTCCTAACTTCGAAAGAATCTGTCTTCATTGCTGTCCGAAGCGATTAAACTACCCTCAAGCGTCCCTGATTCTTCTCGCATGTTGGCGGTGCTGTTTCATGGTCGCTTCTCAGCTTTTTGCACTTTCGTTAGTTCTTCCTCGAACGCCTCCCTGAAGTCCTTCACCATCGTGGGAAGCACGGCGGGATCAACAAACGCATCCGCGTTCCCCGCATCGCGCCTGGCCGCCCGTTCCAGCACCTCCGCCATCTCGGGGTGGCTGGTCAACACGATGTCCGCGCGTAGGGCGGCGAGCTTGGCGAAGGTGGCGCGGTAGTCGTCGGCGATGCCGGGATACGCCTTGTTGCCGACCAGGGTGTTGCCGGCCACGGTGATGCTGCACAGGAACAGGACTTGGCGCGGAGTGCCGCGGTCGTCCACGGTCATGCTCCAGCTGGTGCAGCCGCGGGTGTGGCCGGGGGTGAGGTGGGCGGTCAGGACGACGTCGCCCAGGCGGACCTGCTGGCCGTCGCTTATGACCTCGTCCACTTTGATGGGGTCGAAGGGCATGACGCCGTAGTTGTTGTCGCCCTCGTTCCTGCCGTTTTCCAGCGCCCAGCGGTCGCCTTCGCTGGCGAGGAAACGTGCGCCGGTGTCGCGCTTGAGCTGCGCCATGGCGCCGACGTGGTCGACATGGGCGTGGTCGCTGAGCAGCAGTTTGACCTCGCGCAGGGGCACGCCCAGGCTTTCGATGTTGCGCTCGATCTGGCTGGCGTTCTCGGCCAGGGTGGCGTCGAGCAGGATGGCGCCTTCATTCGACTTGATGAGGTAGGCGGCCAGACCTTGGGTGCCGACGTAGTAGACGTTGCCGGCGATGCGGAAGGGTTTGACCGGCGCCGTCCATTCCGGCGGGTCCTGTGCCAGCGCCGGCAGCGCCATGGCGCCGGCCACGACCATCGCGAAAATCCTCACCACCGAACGAAACCCATGACCTGCGTTCATGCCCACTGCCATTCTCTGTCGGGAAGGAGTGGGACATTGCCCCGGCAGGCCTCAACACACAAATGACCAAAACTTGTGCGACGCATGAGTTGTTCTAATGGGGTGCTTGGTCAGTTGTCGCTTCCGGTCCGACCGGTTCGCCCTGGCCGATCGAAGTCAACGACCAATTTCCGTCAACCTTCGTGAGCTTGAACGTGCCGCCATCAAGCTTGAGCACCATACCCTCTTTCAATCCCTCGACCTCTTCGTAAAGCCGGTCGTGGTTCCTGTCGCGAACGGTTATGAAGTCGCCCTTATCCGCGACAAATGCGCGAATCTCCACCGAATCCGGGTAGTCGGTGATAGCAGCAACGGGATTTTGTTTTTTCCGACCATCAGCATTTCTGCATTGGAATCAGGAAAATGCGTCAGATCCCAGCCAGCCAGAACGGTTTTGACCGCACCGCCTTTCAAGGCCCAGGATTTCGGTTGCCAGGAAGTGTCTGCGAGTGCGAATCCACTCGCGAACACCAGTGTTGCGATTGCGACAACTTTCCTCATGGGTTCAACACCTTTGTCAGGTTTCTGTATTCCCTGTTGTTCAGTCCCACTGCCTGGTTTCCTGATCGAGAGATCCGATAGTGCGCCGTGCTTACCGTGCCGTGGCGAACACTATCACCTGGGCGCTGTTGGCCCCAGGGCTAGCAGCGGGTGTTCCATCGCCGGCACGTCTATCGGCTGCTCTATCAAAAATTCGTCCCTCTCGTATCACCGGGCAAATCCAGCAAGCCATTCGAGCGACATAAGGCAATAGCGGAGTCTACGGGCCTGCTATTGCTTCCAGGACCGGATCCCGACTGCATCCGGAAGGGGAAACTCGCTTGAACACGAATACATCGCGCCCGCGCTCGCCCATGGTGTTCAGCGTGGGCGTCTTCAATGGGAAGTCCATCACCACGCTGATCGTTTTTGTCTCCGTGGTCGCCCTGCTGGTCTCCGGTGAGCATGACCGTGGCTTCATCATCTATGTCCTGTCGATCTGCGGGCTGGTCTTCTTTGCCCTGTTCTTCCAGATGCATTTCTCGCGGATCATGCTCTCGGAGGATGTGCTGGTCGCGGGAGGTGGCCTCTACAAGGCCAGAATCCCGCTGTCCCAGCTTGATGTCGCGGGCGCTTCCCTCCTGGAGTGGCGGGGACCGGTCAGGGCTTGGGTGGCGGCTCAACGGAATAGGCATTCCCGGTTACTGCCAGGGCTGGTTCAGCGGCCCAAGGGGGAAGAAGGTCTTCGCCGTCGTCACGCGACGGCGGTCGCGTGTCTACCTGCCCACCTCGGCGGGTTTTGACCTGATATTGACGCCGGATGATCCACAGAGCTTCCTGGAGGCGCTGAAGCGTTTGGGAGTTGGCCCGGACTGAACTCGCGCAGCGGGTGTCGATCTCCGGCCCGGTCGTTCGTCTATCCAATGAAAGCCAACCCGGTATAACCAGAGACAGGAGCCCTGCCATGAAGCCCACCATCACCGCTTTCGCGACGTCGCCGGATCGCGGCCGGGGCCTGGCGCGCGACATGCGGGTGCGCTGGGCACTGGAGGAAGTGGGCCAGCCTTACGAGGTGCGGCTGCTGTCCTTCCCGCAGATGAAGGAGCCGGCGCATCTGGCGTTGCAGCCGTTCGGGCAGATTCCGACCTACGAGGAAGGGGAGCTGGTGTTGTTCGATTCGGGGGCCATCGTGTTCCACATCGCGGAGCGTCACGCCGGCCTGCTGCCGGATGACGCGAACACGCGGGCGCGCGTCATCACCTGGATGTTCGCCGCGGTCAGCACGATGGAACCGCCGGTCGTCGAGCACGGCATGATGAAGATCATGGAGAGTCGCGAGCCCTGGTTCGAACCGCGCATGGCCCAGCTGGAACCGCGCGTCCGTGCGCGGCTGGGGCAGTTGTCGGCGTACCTGGGCGAGGCCGATTGGCTGGTCGGCGACTTCAGCGCCGCCGATCTGTTGATGATTTCGGTGTTGCTGCGGCTGCGCAGCTCGAACCTGGTGGACGAATATCCGAACCTGGCCGCGTATGTGGCCCGTGGCGAGGCACGGCCGGCCTATCGGCGGGCGTTTGCGGCGCAGCTGGCGGTGTTCGAGGCTTCGCAGGCGGGGTGAGTTGGGATATCCGTTCTGCCGGACTCAGTGCCGTTGCCGAAAAAGGGGTCCCCACCTTGTGGGAGCGACGTGAGTCGCGAATGGGCGCTCAGGGTTCCGGTATCGCGACTTACGTCGCTCCCACAGATTGGGGTGCTGGTTTGGGCGATTCGGAGGCCCACGCCAGTTTTTCGAGTGCTTCGATCAGGGCGTCGATCTGCGCGCGCGTGGTGAAGACGGACGGCGTTACCCGCACGCAGGCGCCGGAAGCCAGGCCTTCGCGCCAGGTGGTGAAGATGCCGAATTCCTGTTGCAGGCGCTTTTGCAGGCGCTGGTTCTCTTCCTTGCCGGGTTGGCCACGCAGGCGGAAGGATGCCAGCGCGCTGGACAGGGCCGGATCCGGCGAGGCCAGCACTTCGATGTGCGGCATGTCGTGGGCGGCGCGGGTCCAGCGATCACGCAGGAACAGCAGCCGCGCGCGCTTGTTGGCGACGCCGATGCGTTCGTGCAGCGTGATGGCATCGGGAACCGACAGGTAGGCGGCGAAGTTGGCGGTGCCGGTGTGCACGCACCTAAATATCTTGCCGTCGTCGGCAACGGACAGATAGGGGTCGATGTCCGCCACCCGTCCGCGCCGGATGTAGGCCGCGCCCACACCCACCGGTGCGCCGATCCATTTGTGCAGGTTGATGCCGACGAAATCGGCCTTCAGGTCGGGAACGCGGTAATCGATCTGGCCGAAGCCATGCGCCGCGTCCACGATCACGTCGATACCGCGCGCGCGCGCCATGTCGCTGATTTCGGCGACGGGCAGCACCAGGCCGTGACGATGGCTGACCTGGGTCAGCAGGATCAGTTTGAGGCGCGGCAGCCGGTCGATGGCGTCCGCGTAGGCTTGCAGGATCTGATCATGGGTCGGAACGGCGGGCAGCGCGATGCGTTCGACCTGGACACCGCGCCGTGTCCGCAGCCATTGCATGGCGCTGATCATGCTGTCGTAGTCCACGTCGGCATGCAGCACCTGATCGCCGGCGGACAGGCGGTTGTAGCCGCTGATCAGCGCCAGCAGCGCCTCGGTGGCGCCGCGGGTGAAGACCAGTTCGTCCTGCTCCACGCCGAGCATGCGCGCGGTCAGCGCATGCGCCGCCATGAACTCGCGCGGGTAGGCGTCCCGGCCGTACCAGGCGTTGCCGCGGTTCACCTCCGCCGTGTGCCGCTGGTAGGCCTGGAGGGTGGAGCGGCCCATCGAACCCCAGTAGCCGTTTTCCAGATGGTTGATCGCGGTGGTGATGTCGAACTGCCTGGCGACGTCCGCCCACCAGGCTTCATCCGAGGCCAGCGTCTCCGGCGCCGACGGGGCGGCCGGCAACGCGGGAATCGACGGGTTCCCGTCGCCATCCGCGGCGGCGAGCAGGCCGCTGGCCGGAAGCAGCGCCCCGGTCAGCAGCAGGCGGCGGCGCGTGGTCTGCATCAGAAGCGCAGCCGGTACTCGGCGTACAGATTGGCGCCGTCGGTGTCGTAGGGTGCGTTGCGCGAGTAGATCAGGCCGCGGCTGGCCTGGAAGGTGGCCTCGTCCGGATACTTGTCCAGCACGTTGTCCGCGCCGATGCGCACGCTGTGACGATCATTGAAGGTGTAGCCGGCCGCCAGGTCCAGGAAGGTCATCGCACCGAAGCGCTGGTAGATGTCGCCGGTGGCGTTGCCGCTGGAATCCGTCCAGGCGCCGTAGTAGCGCACGCGGCCCATCAGCGACCAGCCCGCGACCTCGTAGGTGGTGGTGAAGCTGCCCTTGTGTTCGGGCAGGCGTTCCTCGAACAGCACGCGCTGGGTTTCGTTGGCGGCCACGCTGGTGCGGCCGTTGTCGACTTGGGTGCGGTTGTAGTTGTAGGCCAGGGTCATGCCCAGGCGGCCGGGACCGGCATCGCGCACATGGCTGCCCACCACGTCCACGCCGGTGGTGGTGGTGTCGAAATCGTTGGTGTAGTAGTTGACCGAGGTGTAGCCCATCGGGTTGGGGACACCGGCCGGTATCGCGAAGTTGGGTGATTGGCTGAAGCGATCGGTCAGCTTGATGTCGTACACGTCGATCGATCCGGAGAAGCCCTGATCGTTGCGCCAGGTCACGCCCAGCGACGCGGTGCGCGACTGTTCGGGCGTCAGCGGCCGGGCGCCCAGTTGACGGGGCCAGCGGATCGGACGGCGAGAGGCGGCCGCTGGTGAAGATCTGCAAGGTACGGGTGTCCAGGCCCTGCACGGTGCTGGTGGTGTTGAGCTGGCCGGGCGTGGGGGCGCGGAAGCCGGAGGAGACGGTGCCGCGCAGCGCGATGTCCGGCGTGATTTCGAAGCGCGCCGAGAGCTTGCCGTCCACGGTGCGGCCGAACGAGGAGAAGTGTTCGTAGCGGCCGGCGGCACCCAGGCTGAAGCGCTCGCCCAGCAGCACCTCGACGTCCACGTAGGCGGCCTGACTCTGCTGCGACCAGCTGCCGGCCTGGTTGCGGGAGAAACCGGGCGCGCCGTTGGCGTTGGCTTCCAGGCCGGCGGCGGCGCCGGGACCGACGGCGTAGGAGGCCGGATCGCCGGCCTTCACCGCGTAGGTTTCCTGGCGGAACTCGGCACCGAAGGCGATGTTGACCGGTCGCGCGAGGCCGGCTTCCCAGCTGTAGTTGAAGTCGGCATTGGCGTTCTTCTCGGTCTGCGACAGACGGCCCAGGTAGAACGCGGTCGGGCTGCCGGGGCCCAGCGACGCATTGATCGAATTGCCCAGCCGGTAGTCGATTTCGTTGCGGCCATAGGACGCGCTGACGTCCCAGCGGAAATCCGGGTTGAATTCGCCGCGCACACCGCCCACCAGTTGCAGGTCATGCTGCTGGTTGGAGTACTTGGGGCTGAAGCCGACCGGATAGATACTGCGCAGGTTCCAGCCGGGGAAGATCGACGTGGTGCGGTAGGCGCCCGTGGTGGTGTCCGGGTTGCGCCAGTTGAAGTCGCTGACCCCCTCGCTGTGTCCGTACAGGCCGAAGGCGTACAGCTCGGTGGTGTCGTTGACGAAGGCTTTCAGGTTGAAGCCGGCGCGCTGGCTTTCCAGATCGGGCTGTCCCCAGCGTTGGACCGGGTGGGGCACGCGCAGCTCCGGGTGCGCGGCCTGGAACGCGATTGCATCCGGCCGCTGGCGGGTGCGCGAAGTGGCGTCGGTGTTGGCGAATTCGGCGAACAGGACCAGGCTGCCGTAATCGCCCAGCGGCAGGCCGCTGCGCGCGCTCACCTCGCGGGAACCGCCATCGCCCTGCGCATAGCGGGAATAGCCAACGGTGATCTCGCTGCCGGCTTCGTCTTCCAGGATGATGTTGATGACGCCGGCAATCGCATCGGAGCCGTACTGCGCCGACGCGCCATCGCGCAGCACTTCGATGCGCTTGACCGCGCTGGCCGGAATCTGCGCCAGATCGGCGGCCTGCGAACCGCGGCTGCCCAGCAGCGCGCTGCGGTGGAAGCGGCGGCCATTGACCAGTACCAGCGTCTGGTCCGGCGACAGGCCACGCAGCGTGGCGGGGCGCACAACACCTACCCATCGGCCATCGGCAGGCGCTGGACCACGAACGACGGCACCAGTTGGGCCAGCACGTCCTTCAGATCGTTCGACTCGACGGCCTGGATTTCTTCCTTGCTGAAAACGTCCACCGGCGCCAGCGTGTCGAACTGGGTCCGGTTGGAAGCGCGCGTGCCGGTGACCAGCATGGTGTCGAGTGGGTGGTCGCGGTGGCCTGCGGTGCGGCGGTGGCGTCATCGTCCCTGACATCGTTGCTGGCGGCGGCGGCTCCTGCCGCGCAGGTGGAAAGAATGAGGACGATGGCACGCGACAGCCGACTGCTTTGCACTGAAAGCTCCAGGGAAGACGGGGGAGAGCGATGGCGGACGCGACGGTCCGCATGACCGCGCGCATTCTGGGTCGCTTCCGTGTCTTGCCTGTGACAGTTCGGTGGCTTCCGTCGGCGGGAGCGGTGTGGATCGCGGATGAGCGATGGGGGTTCCGATGTCGCGACTTGCGTCGCTCCCACAAGGTTGAATGCGGTGGTTCGTGAATCGAAAGGCGTTTTCCGTGGGAGCGACGTGAGTCGCGACGAGAGACGGGTGTACCGGGTCGCGACTCACGTCGCTCCCACAGGGGGCGGGTTTGGGCATCATGGCGGGGTCGTCCGGCGGCTTGCCGGAATCTCGAGGCCGACTAAACCGCATCCGTTGTTTCCGCATCCCATTCGGTAACCCCGGCGAGGAAAAGGCTCATGAGTCCAGCGCGCAAGCTCCGCCTGCTTTGCATACTGCTCGGTTCGGCCCTGTGGTTGTCGGCGCTGTGCGCGGCCGGCGCCGCGGAGCCGCCGGAACCCTACGCGGCGATTCAGGCGGACGTCGAGAAGGAAGTCGCCGCGGGCCGGCTCACCGGCATTTCAATGGCGGTGGTCAAGGACGGCCGGATTGTGTGGGAGCAGGGCTTCGGCTGGGCCGATCGCGAAGCGCGCCGGCCAGCGACGGCGCACACGGCGTTCTCGGTGGCTTCCACCACCAAGCCGTTCACCACCATGGCGGTGATGATGCTGGCGACGGAAGGCAAGCTGGCGCTGGATCGTCCGGCCAACGACTACCTGGGCGCGGAAAAGATCGTCGATGCAAATGGCCCTTCGCGCGAGGCTACCGTGCTCCGGCTGGCGACACATTCGTCGGGACTGCCGACGTTCTTCTCGATGTATCCGGAGGGCGGCATCGGCAAGCAGCCGACCATGCCGGAGCTGATCCGCGACTATGGCCACCTGATCGCCCCGGTCGGCGAGCGCTACGAGTACTCCAACGTGGCGATGGGCATCCTGGGCGAAATCGTCGCGCGGCAATCGAAACAGGAATTCGGCGCCTTCCTGCGCGATCGCATCCTGCAACCGCTGGGCATGAAGGACAGCTTCTTCGATACCGACCTGTCGCGTCGCGCGGAGATGGCCGTGCGCTACGCCGACGACGGCAAGCCGCTGCCGTTCTATCTGACCGGGACGCCCGGCTCCGGCGAGCTGTATGCCAGCGCGCACGATCTGGCGCGGTTCGCGATGCTGCACCTGGGAGGCCAGGGACTGGAGGCGTCCGCGAGGATCCTGGGCCAGGCGCAGCTGGACGAGCTGCACCGCCCGGCCACGCAGGTCGCGCCGCACTTCCACTACGGCATGGGTTGGGAGATCTACAACGAACCGGGACAGACCGGCGTGCTGCATCACGGTGGCGGCCAGGCCGGCGTCAACGCCGAGTTCGTGCTGGTGCCGTCGGCCAATGCGGCCGTGATCGTGCTCAGCAACCGACGCGGCGAGCACGATTTCATCGACGGCGTGCGCGACCGCCTGCTGAAAACGGTGGTGCCCGGCTGGAAAAGCCTGCCGCGACCGCCCACCGCGCCGCTGCTGCCCTTGCAGCCCGTGCGGGACTATCGCGGCACCTGGCGCGGAACGCTGCTGGCGCAGGGCCGGCGCGTGCCGATAGTGATGGTGATTACGGATGCCGGCAAGGCGACGCTGGCGGTCGGCGATGGCCCGGCGAATCCGATTGCCGATTTCGGCCTGATCGACGGATTGGTGTCGGGCGAGGTCAAGGGCGACGTCGGCAGCCCGGATACCCGCCGCGAGAAACTGGATGATCTGTCGCTGGCGCTGAAGCTGCGCGGCAACCGGATCGACGGTGAAATCGTCGCCTGGCGCAAGACGTCCGAGAACATGAACATGTTCCCGTACTGGACGGATCTGGAGCGCGTCGCGGACGAATGATCGTGCCGGATGTTCCCTATTTGCGCAGGATCTTTTCCATCGCCTTGCCCTTGGCGAGCTCATCGACCAGCTTGTCGAGGTAGCGGATTTTCCGCATCAACGGATCCTCGACCTCCTCCACCCGGATGCCGCACACCACGCCGGTGATCAGCGAGACGTTGGGATTCAGCTGCGGCGCCTGCGCGAAGAAGGGTTCGAGACTGGCGTCGGATGCGATCTGCTTGCGCAGGCCGGACTCGCTGTAACCGGTGAGCCAGCGGATGACCTGATCGAGTTCCTCTTGCGAACGCCCCTTGGATTCCACTTTCTTGACGTACAGCGGATAAACGCTGGAGAACTTCATCGCAAAGAGCTTTTCAAGGCGCATCGGGGTGTCCTCTTATCAGGGATGCTTGTGCTTTCCATGGTGCTTGAGTGCCTTCTCCGCCGCTTCCAGCGTTCGCAGATCTTCCGCATCCGCCGCCAGCGCTTCCGCGCTGCGCCGCTGGGCGGAGAATTGCTCGTAGCGCTCGTAGGCCAGGGTTTTCATCGAGGCATGGCTGACCGCGCCAGCGCCCTCCAGGACGGGACGGTCATTGAAGGCCAGCAGCCTGTCCACGTTCTCGCGCCAGTAGTCGAGGGTGAGCGATTTGCGATCCTTGACCCGAAGTTCCGCCTGTTCAAGGAATATCACTACCAGGCGGTTGAGCGAATCGATCTCGTCGGCAGTGAGGTAGTTCTTGGCAACGATGACGTCGGCCTTGCGGACGCGACTGCCTTCCCAGGCATTGAGGCCCATGTTGGGCTGGTCGGGATCGGCCCGCGCGATGACCAGTTCGGCGGCCGTCTTGCCGGTCACCGCATACAGCAGCTTGTTCTGGACTTCGGCAAAGAACAGTGACGCCTGCTGCTCGCTGTCGCGGTAATCCACGCTGAGGGCGAAGAGATCACGAACCTTCTGGTAGAAGCGCTTCTCCGACGCGCGGATATCGCGGATGCGCGCCAGCAGTTCATCAAAATAGTCCCAACCTCCCGGATCCTTGAGGCGGGCGTCGTCCATGACGAAGCCTTTGACCAGATACTCGGAAAGCTGCGCGGTGGCCCACTGGCGAAACTGGGTGCCGCGGGCGGAACGGACGCGATAACCGACGGCGAGGATGGCTTCCAGGTGGTAATGGTCCACCTGGCGACGAACCTGGCGCTGTCCTTCGTTTTGAACTATTCGGAATTTCCGAATAGTTCGTTCAGGTTCAAGTTCATCTTCTTCGTAGATGGCCGACAAGTGTTCGTTGACCGTCGGGACCGTTACCGCGAAAAGATCCGCGATCTGACGTTGCGTCAGCCATACCGATTGCCCGTCCAGCCGCACCTGGATACGAGTTTGCTCGTCTTCGGTGCGGTACAACAGCAATTCCGATGTGGGTCCTTCTGCATCCTGCGACTTCATGCAACCTCCGTGGGAGCTTCTTTGCAAACGCCCATCAGGTTAGCCCCTCCGCCCCCAATCGCCACCCCAGCCCCGACCACCGGCTCGCATGCCTCGCCAGTGCTTCGCGGATCACCGCTTCGCTGCCGGCCACGTGGAGTTCGCGGCGGGCGCGGGTGAGGCCGGTGTAGACCAGTTCGCGCGAGAGTACGCGGTTGCTGCGCGCGGGGAGCAGCAGCCAGACAGTATCGAATTCCGACCCCTGCGCCTTGTGCACGGTCATGGCGAAGGCCGATTCGTGCGCGGGCAAGGCGGCGGGATGGAAGGCGCGCGGCTGGGCCGGGTCGTCGCCGGGGAACCAGGCGGCGAGCGCGCCCTGTTCGTCCCGCAGACAGATGCCGATATCACCGTTGAACAGGCGGTGGCGATAGCTGTTCTCGGTGACGATGAGCAGTTGGCCGTGGAAGTGGCCCTGTCCGGCGGCGCGCGGCAGGCTGGCGCCCTGGCTTTCCAGCAACAGGCGTTCGATGCGGGTGTTGAAGGTGCGCGCGCCCTGCGGACCTTCGCGCACGGCGGTGAGGATGCGCAGGCGGGTGGAGAGCGCCAGCGCCTGTGCCGGCGTCGCCGCGGTCGCCAGGGCGCGCCAATGGGCGAGCAACGCGTCCTGCTGGGTTTGCAGCGGATCGGCGAGGTTTTCGTGGAAGTGGACGTTGGACAGTTCGCCGGCACGCAGCAGGGCCAGCGCGGTGTCGGCGTCGCCTTCGCGCACGGCGCTGGCGAGGGGAGCGAGCTGCAGAGATTCACTCTGGCGCCAGCCGCGCTGGAGGTGGACGCGGATGCCGCGGAAGGTTTCCTGCACGCGCGGAATGAAGAGCGGCAATGGGTCCCGGCTTTCGCCGGGACGACGGAGTTCGGGATCACGGCCGCCGTCGATGGCGGCGGCGAGGATGGCGGACAGGACGTCGCCCGCTTCCACCGAGGGCAGCTGATCCGGGTCACCCAGCAGCACCAGCCGCGCGCCGTCGGGGATGGCGTCGACCAGTTTGGCCATCAGCGGCAGATCGACCATGGACGCTTCGTCGACGACCACGACGTCGAACGGCAAAGGATGATCGGCGTCGTGACGGAAGCGCGGCGAATCGGGAAGCGTGCCGAGCAGGCGATGCAGGGTGGTGCCGGTGGTGGGCAGCGCGGAAAGCAGGTCGGCGTCGATGCCGGCGGCGGCCAGTGCCTGGATGGCGTGGCGCACGCTTTCGGCCATGCGTTCGGCGGCGCGCCCGGTCGGCGCCGCCAGGGCGATGCGCGGCGGTCGATGGCCGGCGTTGCTGGCCTGCGCGGCGAGCAGCACCAGCAGGCGCGCGGTGGTGGTGGTCTTGCCGGTGCCGGGGCCGCCGGTGACGAGCAGAAGGGTGTGATGGAGGGCGAGGGTGGCGGCCAGTGCCTGGTGGTCGATGGTCGTGTTGCCCCCATCCGTTAAGTATTAAGTACAGGGCAGGCTCTTCGGGCACCTTCCCCCGCGAGCGGAGGAAGGGACTTGGCCTGGGAGATTTCGCTTCCTTCGTCCGGGAACAGGGGAAGCGGTGTGGTTTTGCTCCGTCTTGAGCCCTTCCCCGCTTGCGGGGGAAGGTTGGGATGGGGGCAGTCCGGAAACAGACCGGGCAAACAAGAAATCGAGCGCAGACGAATCCCCCACACTCGACTCGATGCGCGGCAATACGCCGCAGACCTTCCGCCAGCTGGCGTTCGTATTCCCGATAACGGCGCAGGTAGAGCAGTCCCCGCTCCAGCGCCAGCGCGCATGCGGATCGGAAGCGGCGACCGGATCATCCGGGGTGGCAACCCAACGCGAAGCCATCAATTGTGCCGCCCACGTTTCCGCCTCCGGCCAGGCGATGTCGGCATCCATTTCCAGCAACGCCTGCGGGGTGCCCGAGCAGCAGTCCGGCATCGTCCCTTGGACACGGCGAGCGAGGCGAGCGCGGCGGCGGCGAGGATATCGTCCGGCGTATCGCGATCCAGGCCGGCGCAGGCTCGTGGGCGAGCCGCGTGATCGAGCGTGCGCAGGTGGCCGGCTTGCCAGGAGGGCGGCGAGGAGGTTGTAGGTGCTCATGCGCGATCACCTGGGCGGTTGCCCCCACCCCAGCCCTCCCCCGCTTGCGGGGGAGGGGGCATGTCTTGATCGCGGGAAGAAACGCCGGCGAACAAGGCGTCCAGTGCATGGACGAGTTCGGGGGCGAAGCGTTGGGCGTGGACGCCGGGCGAGGGATCCCGGGTGAGATCCATGCCGCGGCAGAACAGGTAGCGCACACCACCGAAGTCGCGCGCGTAGTCGTAGGCATCGCCCAGCCGGAAACGCAGCCAGCGGTGCAGGGCCAATGTATAGATCAGCGCCTGCAGGTCGTATTCGCTGTGCGCCATCGCCTGCTGCATCGAGGCGGCGTCGTAGCCGGGCAGCTGGTTGGACTTGTAGTCCAGCACGTACCAGCGCCCGTCCTGGCAGTAGGTCAGATCGATCAAGCCAGTCATCAGGCCTTCCAGACGCTGGCGCAGGCCGAACGCGTGCCGCTGGCGCAGCACGCCATGCGCGTGCAGCAACGCGAGCAACGCGGTGACCGGGGTGGAGGTCATGGCGAAATGGAACTCGATTTCCGCGCGGCGCATCTCCGGCCGCAGATCGGCAAGGCGGCCACCTTCGGGCATCACCGTGCCCAGGGTATGGCCGATCAGCGGCACCAGCACGGCGAGGCCGTCGGCGACATCGGCTTCGGCGTAGCCGCCCGCGCGCAGGGCATCGGCGATGATCCGGTCCTGTCCGGCGGGTGCATCGTCGCCGGGCCGCCAGTCGCGCCAGGCGGCGAAGTCGGTGTCTTCCAGCGCGGCGTGCATGACCACGCCGAAGTGGCTGCCGGCGAAACGCGGGTCGGCGGTGAAGACGGAAGCGGCGGTGTCGGCGCTGGCTTCGTCGACATCGGCCACGCGGGTTTCGTCTTCGCCGCCGGGATCGGCCTGGGTGGTGGCGGCCAGCGGATCGGCGCCGGATTCGGCATGGGCGAGCTGGGTGAAGCTGTAGACCCACCAGTCGGCGGCGATGCGGCGGCGGACGACACGCGCGGGCGCCACCTCGGTGTCGTGTTCGGCGGGCAGGGCGCGGCGGCGGCGGTTCGGCCGGGCCTTCGACGATGCGGACATCGGCGTGCGCGCGCAGTGCTTCGGCGCCGGCCAGCAGCGGTGCGAGGCGACTTCTGGCAAATTCTTTGATGTCGCCCGCGGCGATCCACAGCGCGTGCTCGGCGCGGGTGAGGCCGACGTACAGCAGGCGCGCATCCTCGGCCTGGCCGTCACCGGAAGCCGCGTCGCCGGCGGCCTTCCACGCCGGATCTTCCTTGTCGACGCGCCAGCGCAGTACGCGGCGGCCGCCTCGTGCAACACCCGGTAGCGGCCGCTGTCCGGGCGGCGGGTGCCGATGCCGGTAAACGGCAGGTACACCAGCGGGTATTCCAGGCCCTTGCTCTTGTGCAGAGTGACGATCTGCACGCGGAGCGCGTCCGATTCCAGTCGCAGCAACTGGGTCTCGTCGTCGGGATCGGCGTTGGCGATGCGCGCCTGCAGCCAGTCGAGCAGCCCGTGCAGGCCGAGCGTGTGCGTGGCGGCTTCCTGCAACTGTTCGCCCAGTTGCAGGTAGTTGGTCATGCGGCGCTCGCCGTCGATCAGGCCCAGCAGGCGTTCGGCCTGTTCGGCGCACAGGTCGGACACCAGTGCGAACGGGCCACTGCGCTGCCAGCGCTCGCGCCAGTGCAGCAGGCGGGCCTGGTGATGGCGTTGCGCGTCGCCTTCGGTTTCCAGCGCGGCGATCGCGTGGGCGTTCTCGCCCAGCAGCACGGTGGACAGCGCGGCGCGCAGGCGGCCGCTGTCGGCCGGTTGCAGCAGCGCCAGCAGTAGGGTGCGCAGCTCGCCGGCTTCGGTGGTTTCGAACAGGCTCTGCTTGCCGGCGGCGACGGCGGGTACGCCGGCGCGCGCGAGCGCCTGCTGCATGCGGGTGGCGTCCCGGTGGTTGCGCACCAGCACGGCGATGTCGCCGGGCCGCACCGGACGGCCGTCGAGCAGCGCGCGGCCTTCGCGCGCGTCGTTCAATACACGATGGATCTCGGCCACGCAGGCGGC
>OFCY01000030.1_pt1 | contig 34160 bp, 37 predicted proteins | sample 1520981 | NCBI WGS metagenome assembly OFCY01 (sample SAMEA2532533, study PRJEB24079) | metagenome
CCTGTCCGCCCCGGCTGGTCGCCGAAGCGCTGGCCCATCTGCCCGCCGACGCGGGCATCCGGGTCTGTCCGGGCCCTGCCCGGTTCGTTGAGCCGCGACTTGCGTCGACTGGCTCCGCCCGCGACATGTCCTGAAGTTCTTTCGGTCGGCGGCCACGCCGCGACGACCGCGCGGGAACCGGCATGAGCGTCGCCACCTCCGGCGTGGCCAGCGCTGCCATCGTCCGCCGGGACGGCTCCCGTCAGCTCCGGATCAGCCTATACGTGCAGGCCGGCCTGCATCCGCGGGTGGAACGCTGGTTGCGCATGAGTACCCGCCAACGATGCCTGCGCCTGCATGCCTGCCATCGCAGCCGCGCCACGGCGCCGTGGGTGTTCTATCTCGACGTTCCGGATGAAACACGCAGCGAACTGATCCGCCGGCTGCGTCGCCTGCGCCTTCGTCCCGGGATACGCCAGGCGTCCTGGGAATTCGTGCCTGCCTGATTCCCATATTTCCACCTTCCGCATCTCCCATAGAGACTCCCATGTCCCACAGGAACCTAGCCGCCGTCGCGCTGATGTCATGCGCGATCCTGACCGCCTGCGGTCGTTCTCCGACCTCCACCGGTAGAGTGCCGGCGCGCCGCTTCGCCATGACGGCGGCATCGTCGAGGTGCCGGCGTCCTCGCCGTTGCGTGGACGCCTCCAGATCACCGCCGCGACGGTCTCCGGGATCACCCGCCCGCTGGGCGCTCCGGGCGCCATCGAGGCCGCGCCGGAGAAACGCGTCAGCATCACCCCGCCGGTACCCGGGCGGGTGGTGAAGATCCACAAGGTGCTGGGTGACCGGGTGCGCGCGGGCGATGCGCTGTTCACCCTCGATTCCGCCGAAGCGGCCGGCGCACGCGCCGAACACGCCAAGGCGGTCGCTGCCGCCGCCCAGGCAAGGCGCGACTTCGACCGCGAACGCGCGCTGTTCGATGCCGACGTGGGCGCGCGCAAGGATTTCGAGGCGGCGCGACTCACCCTGGCCAGCGCCGAAGCGGATGCGCGTGCGGCCACCGCGCACCTGGCCCAGTTGGGCGCCGCCCGCGGCACCGGCCGCGCCTACGTGCTGCGCTCGCCGATCGATGGCCGCGTGGTGGAGATGCTGGGCGCCCAGGGCGGTTACTGGAACGACATCAACGCGCCGGTGATGACGGTCGCCGACCTTTCGACCGTGTGGATGACCGCCAACGTACCCGAGCGCGACGTCGGCCAGTTGTTCGTCGGCCAACCCGCCAGCATCGTCCTCGACGCACTACCCGGGCAGCCCATTCCGGGACAGGTGCGCTACATCGACGAAATGCTGGATCCGGAGACCCGCAGCGTCAGGGTACGGATCGCGCTCGCCAATGCCGATGGCCGTTTCCGTCCGGGCATGTTCGGGCGGATGGTCCTGCAGGGGCGCGCCGAATCGGCGCTGATGGTGCCCGCCTCGGCGGTGTTGCAGGACGGCATGAACGCGCGCGTCTTTGTCGAGCGCGCACCGTTCCGGTTCGAACCGCGCACGGTGACGACCGGCTTCCAGCAGGGCGAGCGCATCGAAATCGTTTCCGGCCTCAAGCCAGGCGAACGCATCGTCACCCGCAACGGGGTGCTGCTCAATGATTGATCGCATCGTCAACACCTGTTTCCGCCGGCGCGGAATCGTCTGGCTGGTGTTCGCCTTCGCCGCGCTGTACGGCCTGTTCTGCTGGAAGCAGCTGCCCGTGGAAGCCTATCCGGACATCGCCGATACCACCTCGCAGATCGTCACCCAGGTTCCCGGCCTGGCCGCCGAGGAAATCGAACAGCAGATCACCATTCCACTGGAGCGCGCCCTGCTCGGCACGCCGGGCATGCACGTACTGCGGACCCGCAGCCTGTTCGGCCTGTCGCTGATCACGGTGGTGTTTTAAGGGAAGGCGTCGATGGTTACTGGTCGCGCCAGCGCCTGCAGGAGCGGCTCGACGAAGTCGATCTGCCCTATGGCGCCGCGGCTGGCCTGGATCCCTATACCTCGCCCACCGGAGAGATCTACCGATACACCCTGGAAAGCCCCACCCGCAGCCTGCGCGAACTGTCAGAACTGCAGTTCTGGACCGTCATCCCGCGCCTGCGCAAGGCGACCGGCGTGGCCGACGTGACCAACTTCGGCGGCTTGACCACGCAGTTCATGCTGGAGCTGGAACCTGCTCGGCTGACCCAGTACGGGCTGACCCTGGGCGAAGTCGTCGATGCGATCAACGCCAACAACGAAAGCGGCGGCGGCAGCGTGGTCGATCGCGGCGAGATTTCCTACGTGGTGCGCGGCGTCGGCCTGCTGCGCTCGCTCGACGACATGGGCAACGTGGTGGTCAAGAGCGTCAATGGCATCCCGGTGCTGGTCAAGGATCTCGGCCGCCTGACCTACGGCAACGTCGAGCGCCGCGGCGTCCTGGGCAAGAACGCCAATCCGGACACCGTCTCAGGCATCGTGCTGTTGCTCAAGGAAACCAATCCCTCCGTGGCCCTGGACGGCATCCACGAGGCGGTGCGCGATCTCAATACGAGCCTGCTGCCCGCCGACGTGAAGCTGGTCCCCTACCTGGATCGCAGCACGCTGATCGAGCAGACCACGCATACGGTCGGCAAGACCCTGGCCGAGGGACTGCTGGTGGTCTCGCTGGTGCTGCTGCTGTTCCTGGGCAGCCCGCGCGCGGCGCTGATCGTGGCCCTCACCATCCCGCTGGCGCTGCTGCTGGCCTTCGCCTTCATGCATCACTTCCGGATCCCGGCCAACCTGCTTTCGCTCGGCGCGATCGACTTCGGCATCCTGGTCGATGGCGCGGTGGTGGTGGTGGAGAACATCCTGCGCAGGCGTGAGGCACGCGAACGGCGGCCGCTGTCTCCGCGTGACGCCATCGCCGCAACGCTGCAGGTCGCCCGTCCGATCTTCTTCGGCATGAGCGTCATCGCCGCCGCCTATCTGCCGCTGTTTGCGTTCGAACGCATCGAGTACAAGCTGTTCTCGCCGATGGCCTGGGCGATTGGCGCCGCGCTGGTGGCCGCACTGGTGGTGGCGTTGACGCTTACCCCGGCGTTGGCCTGGCTGGCGTTCCGGCGTCCGCGCAAGGTCTTCCACAATCCCGCCCTCGCCTGGCTGGGCCGCCGTTATGACGGCTTCCTGCAACGCAGCCTCGACCGCCGCCGCTGGCTGGCCGGCAGCGCCTTGACCGCGCTGGCGGCGCTGGGCCTGCTGGCCGGCAGCATCGGCCGCGACTTCCTGCCCTATCTCGATGAGGGTTCAATCTGGCTGCAGGTGCAGATGCCAGCGGGCATCACCCTGGACAAGGCCGCCGCCATGGCCGACGAGCTGCGCGCCGCCACCCTCGAGTTTCCGGAAGTCGCCCACGTGGTGACCCAGACCGGACGCAACGACGACGGCACCGATTACTGGACGCCTTCGCACATCGAAGCCAGCGTCGGCCTGCATCCCTACGGCAGCTGGAAATCCGGCATCGACAAGCAGGAGCTCATCCACAGGTTGGGCGAGCGCTACGCCCGCATGTCCGGCTACTCGGTGGGTTTCATGCAGCCGATGATCGATGGCGTGCAGGACAAGCTGTCCGGCGCGCACAGCGATCTGGTGGTCAAGATCTTCGGCCACGATCTGGACGAGGCCCGGCGCATCGCCACCGAAGTGGCGGCCACGCTGCGCAAGCTGCCCGGCGCGGCGGACGTCGCTGTGGACGTCGAGCCGCCACTGCCCAACCTGCGCATCGAACTGGACCGCGCGGCCGCCGCGCGCCATGGCATCAACGCCGCCGAGGTCGCGCAACTGGTCGCCACCGGCATCGGCGGCGCCGGCATCGGCCAGATCTACATCGGCGAACGCAGCTACGACATGACCGTGCGCTTCACGCCCGAGGCGCGCGCCAACCCGCAGGCCATCGCCGACCTGCGCCTGACCGCCGCCAACGGCGCCAGGATTCCCCTGGCCGACGTGGCGACCATTTCCACCACCTCCGGCGAGAGCGTGATCGTGCGAGAGATGGGCGAACGCCACATCATCGTGCGGCTCAACACGCGTGGTCGCGATCTGGCCAGCTTCCTCGCCGAAGCACGCCCGGCGGTCGAGCGCGAGGTAAAGTTCGATCCGCGACGCTTCCGCATCGAATGGGGCGGCCAGTTCGAGAACCTGCAGCGTGCGGAAGCGCGGCTGGTGATGATCCTGCCGCTGACGCTGGGCATCATGCTGCTGCTCCTGTTCGCCGAGTTCGGCAACCTGCGCCAGCCGCTGCTGGTGCTGGGCGTGGTTCCGCTGGCGATGATCGGCGGCTTCGCCGGCCTGCATCTGCGCGGAATGACCCTCAACGTCTCCAGCGCGGTCGGTTTCATCGCCCTGTTCGGCGTGGCGGTCCTGGGCGGCGTGCTGATGGTCGCGCAGATCAACCGGCTGCGGCGCGAGGAAGGACTCGCCCTGCGCGAAGCCGTGCGCGAAGGCGCGTTGAGCCGGATGCGCCCGGTGCTGATGACGTAGCGTGGCCGCGTTCGGCCTGTTCCCGGCCATGCTGGCGACCGGACTGGGCAGCGACGTCCAGCGCCCGCTGGCGACCGTGGTGGTGTGCGGCCTGGCCAGCGCCACCGCGCTCACCCTGCTGTTGTTGCCCGGGCTGTACTACTGGCTCGAGTCGCGCTTCGAGAAATCTCGCTTCGAGAAATCTCGCTTCAAGAACCGGACGCCGCGCAACCGCACTTCCCCATCCCCCGCTACCCGCTCGCCGGAGGCCTCCGCATGAAATTCCCCACGCGCTTCCGGCTTCCGCGCCGGTGGCTGGCGCATTGCGCCGCCGGCTGCCTGCTGGCGCCCCATCTCGCCGGCGCCGCGCCGCTCCGTTTCCAGGATTATCTAGACGCGGTGGAACAGCACAATCTGGAATTGGCCGGCCAGCGGGAAGCCTTGACCGCCGCCCGCGCCGCCATCGGCATCGCCGGCCTGCGGCCGGATCCCGAGTTCACCTGGGAAGCCAGCCGCGAGCGGATCCGCGCCAATCACCCTCGCCCCGTCAGCCGGGGCCCCACCGTCAGCTGGACCCTGGAGACCGGCGGCAAGCGTGGCGCCCGATTGCGCCTGGCCCGCAGCGAACTGGCCGTCGCGAGTGCCAACCAGCAGACGGTGCTTCATCAGGTCTATTCCGATGCCGCCTCGGCCTTCGCCATCCTGCTACAGCCGCGCCGTGCTCGAACGCAAGGAGCGGACCCTGGCCGCGCTGGACGACACCGTGCGTGCCAACCAGACGCGCCACCGTCTCGGCGATATCGGCGGCGTCGAACTGTTGCAGTCGCGGGTCGAACGGGATCGCTTCCAGGCCGAAGTGATCCAGGCCAGGGCGGAGGTGGAGGCGGCACGGCTCGCGCTGTCGGTTCCGCTGGGAAGCGACGCCACCGAGGCGTTCGGCGATCGTGGCTACGATTGCGCGTTCGCGCCGTTCGCCGGCGGCGGGAATCTGGCCGAACTGCTGCCGGCGGCGATGCAGGCGCGTGATTAAGTCCGCATGGCGCGCGCCGAACTGCAACGCAGCGACGACCACGCCGTTCTGGTCCGCGCCAACCGCTGGCTCGACCCGACGCTCTCGGTGGGCGTGTCGTCCACGCGCGGTTATCCGGCCGGGCTGGACGAAGCTGGCGGCGTCGTGGACGCGACCCCGAAGTCGCGGGAACTCACCGTCTCGATCACCGTTCCCATTCCGCTTTCGCGCCGCTACCGCGGCGATCTGGTGCAGGCGGATGCCGAGCGCGCCCAGGCCGCGCTGGCCCTGCGCCAGGCCGAACGGGTGGCCGACACCGAGGTGCGTTCGGCCCATCGCCGGTTCCTGGCCGCGCGCGAGAACGTCACCCGCTATCGGAACGGCGTGCTCGACGATGCCCAGCGGGCGCTGGACGGCATCCGCCTGTCCTACCGGAACGGCGCGTCCACACTGCTGGAACTGCTGGACGCCCAGCGATCCGCTGATGAAACCCAGCTCGACTATCTGCAGGCCGAACACGATCTGGCGATGGCCACGGTCGACCTGCAACTGGCCATCGGCCAGCGACCGCAATTGTGAGGAACGCCGGCCATGCACCATCGCCTCGCTTCCGGCACCGGGCCGCCGATCCTGCATCACCGGCTTACCGTGATCGTCACCGCCGATGCGGTGCGGCAGGTACGCAAACTGATCGGACGCGCGATCCATGATCTACGCGTTCCCCTGGAATCGATACGCCAGGAGTCGATCCTGGCGCCGCCGCTCCGCTATCAGCTGAGCGGCGAGTTCCCCGGTTCGCCGGAACTCGCGCAACGGCTGATGCGTTTGCTGCTGGCGCACCTGCCGCTGTCCTGCCTGGTGGTGACGCGGCTGGAAACGCTGGGCGAGGCGGCGCGCATCGGCGGGCAGGAATGCGCGCCCCCGTCCCGGCCCTCGCCCGGGATACGCGAATGTCGCGACTTCCTGGACTGAACCTATACCCAGGTATATCCGCGGCAACCCACGAGAGGCTAGGCGCCGACGCATGCGACGCGAATAATTCCACCCACGCATCGCGCACGGCATTGCCGGCCGATGCGTCCGCCACGTTTTCCACCTCCTTCAGGAATCTCCATGGACCCCGACCCTAGCGGACGCGTTGCGTCACGCGTCCTTCCCGCATTCCGCCTTTCCATCCCGGCGCCCTTGCCGCAACCCTTCGACGCCTGATCGCCGGGGAGCTTCGCGGGCGTCCTCCCCGCAGGCATTTCCCCATGATCCGCCAGTCCCCCCTGTATCCCGCCATCCGCGCCAGTGTCCTGGCACGGGATGTCTCCACACTGCACCGGCTTCTGCACGAACGCGGCGCGCCCGCTTTCTCCCTCGCGCTGTCCTCCTGCTCGCCGCGCGTCGTCGCCGACATCCTGTCGCTGCTGTCGATGCCGGATCGCCTGCGCGTGCTGCCGCACCTGCCGGCCGGGTGCGGACCCATGTGCAACCGCTGTATCGCACATGCACCCCGCGCATCGATGCCGATGCCGCAAGCCCGTCCGCACTGGCGCGGTGCCCGGCATGATGGCCCTGTCGTTCCGCACGGACGATGCCGGCCCGCATCGTCCCTATTTCCGCCTGAGCTTGGGTGTGGGTAGCGGGCCTCGCGGAACCGTCGATCGCCCGGGTCCGTGCCGCCACGTGGCACCGAGCTGCGCCTGCTGTTCGTGCATCGCCGCCATGACCACACGGTGTTCGGCATCACGTGCGCCGCACCACGCGCGGGTCCAGGTTGCCCGCCTTGTCCGCCGGCTGAACCAGCATCCCGGCGTGCGCTCGCTGCGCTGGGAAGTCGTGCCCACCACCGCCGACGCCTTCGCCCCCTTGCCTGAGCGCCGCATCCCCGCGGGCTCCCGGCGCGCCTCCACGCGCCGCCCATCCAGGAGTTTTCCATGAACCTGCTCAAGACCTGGTTCGATACCTTTCTGCGCAGCCGCCGCGCCGCCGGCCTGTTCGGCCGTCGCGCCATGCCCGAAGCCGGCTTCGGGCGGACCGATGCGCGTGCGGTTCCCGTGCTTCCCACCCGCACCCTGCTGCAGGTGGCGCGCGACAACGTGCCCGCCGCGCTGGCGCGGCTGGAATCGCACGAAGACGGCCTGAGCATGGCCGAGGCCACGGAGCGCCGCGCGCGCTTCGGCCCCAACGAAGTCGATCACGAGAAGCCACTGCCGTGGTGGCGCCACCTGTGGCAGTGCTACCGCAATCCATTCAACCTCCTGCTGACCGTGCTGGCGGCCGTGTCCTACCTCACCGAGGACGCCAAGGCGACCGTCGTCATCGGCACGATGGTGCTGCTGTCCACGCTGATCCGGTTCGTCCAGGAAGGACGTTCCAACCGCGCGGCCGAGCGGTTGAAGGCGCTGGTCGGCAACACCGCCACCGTGATCCGGCGCGACCTGGGCACCGAAGCGGCCGACGTCGCCGAGCGCTACTTCGGCACCCACCTGCATTCGCGCCGCCCGCCGAGCCGGCAGGAAGTGCCGATCCGCGATCTGGTTCCCGGCGATCACATCGTGCTGTCGGCCGGTGACATGATTCCCGCCGACTGCCGCGTACTGGTCGCCAAGGATCTGTTCGTCGCCCAGGCGGCGATGACCGGCGAATCGCTGCCGGTGGAGAAATTCGCCGAGGCCAGCAAGGACGAGGGTGGCGCGCTCGAACAGAACAACCTGCTGTTCATGGGCACGAATGTCGTCTCCGGCACCGCCATCGCGCTGGTGGTGGCGACCGGCCAGGAAACCTGCTTCGGCACGGTCGCCCACCGCGTCACCGTCGGCGACCACGCGCCCACCGCATTCCAGGCCGGCGTCAACAGCGTCAGCTGGCTGCTGATCCGCTTCGCCTTGGTGATGGTGCCGTTCGTGCTGCTGATCAACGGCTTCACCAAGGGCGACTGGATGGAAGCGTTCCTGTTCGCGCTGTCCGTCGCGGTCGGCCTGACCCCGGAAATGCTGCCGATGATCGTCACCTCCACGCTGGCCAAGGGCGCGGTGCTGCTCGCGCGCCGGAAGGTCATCGTCAAGCGGCTGGACGCGATCCAGAACTTCGGCGCGATGGAAGTGCTGTGCACCGACAAGACCGGCACGCTGACCCAGGACCGGATCGCGCTGGAGCGGCATACCGACGTGTTCGGCCAGGATTCGGAGGACGTGCTCAAGTTCGCCTACCTCAACAGCCACTACCAGACCGGACTCAGGAACCTGCTGGACCGCGCGGTGCTGGAGCATGTCGAACTGCAGACCGAGCTGCGGCTCGCCCAGGAATACGAAGGTCGACGAGATCCCGTTCGACTTCGAGCGGCGCCGCATGTCGGTGGTGGTCTCCGAACGCGAGGATCACCACGAATTGATCTGCAAGGGCGCGGTCGAGGAAATGCTGGCGGTCTGCACGCAGGTGCGCGACGGCGAGTCCGTGGTGCCGCTGGACGCACGGATGCTGGCGCGGGTCCGCCGGGTCACCCAGGAACTCAACGAGGAAGGCCTGCGGGTGGTCGCGGTGGCGATGAAGGAGACCCCGCCCGCGCGCGACGCTTATTCGGTGGCGGACGAATGCGATCTGATCCTGGTCGGCTACGTGGCCTTCCTGGATCCGCCCAAGGAGTCGGCGGCGCCGGCGCTGCGCGCGCTGGCCGATCATGGTGTGGACGTGAAGGTGCTGACCGGCGACAACGAGCTGGTCGCCGCGCGGGTGTGTTCGCAGGTCGGCCTGGAAGGCGACGCGGTCATCACCGGTCCGCAGCTGGACCGGATGACCGACGCAACGCTGATCGCCGCGGTCCAGCGCTATCGCGTGTTCGCCCGGCTCACGCCGCTGCACAAGGAGCGGCTGGTGCGCGCCCTGCGCGGCCAGGGCAAGGTGGTCGGCTTCCTCGGCGACGGCATCAACGATGCGCCGGCACTGCGCGCGGCCGACATCGGCATCAGCGTGGACGGCGCGGTGGACATCGCCAAGGAAGCCGCCGACATCATCCTGCTGGAAAAGAGCCTGATGGTGCTGGAGGAAGGCGTGATCCAGGGACGCCGCACCTTCTGCAACATGCTCAAGTACATCCGCATGACCGCCAGTTCCAACTTCGGCAACGTGTTCTCGGTGCTGGTGGCCTCGGCCTTCCTGCCGTTCCTGCCGATGCTGCCGCTGCAGTTGCTGGTGCAGAACCTGCTGTACGACGTGTCGCAGATCGCGATTCCGTTCGACAACGTGGACGAGGAACTGGTGCGCCGGCCTCTGAAATGGAACCCGGGCGACATCGGCCGCTTCATGGTGTTCTTCGGCCCGATCAGCTCCATCTTCGACATCACCTGCTTCGCGGTGATGTGGTACGTGTTCGGCGCCGACACCGTGGCCGAACAGGGACTGTTCCAGTCCGGCTGGTTCGTGGTCGGTCTGCTCACCCAGACCCTGATCGTGCACATGATCCGCACGCCGCGGCTGCCGTTCGTGCAGAGCATGGCCGCGCCACCGCTGCTGGTGATGACCGGGCTGATCATGCTCATCGGCGTGGCGTTGCCGATGAGCCCCCTGGCCGGCTATTTCAAACTGCAGGCCCTGCCCGCCGGCTACTGGCCGTTCCTGATCGCGATCCTGCTGGGCTACGCGATCCTGACCACCCTGCTGAAGCGGGTCTACATCCGCCGCTTCGGCTGGCAATGAGCGGGCGTCGACAACGCCCGCGAGGGAAAATTCCGCGTGAATCTGGATCTGAACCTGCCCCCGTTCGACCTGGGGGCCACCCTGAGTTCGCTGATCAGCCTGGGCACGGCGTTCCTGCTGGGCTCGCTGATCGGCTTCGAGCGCCAGGTGCGGCAGCGCACCGCGGGACTTCGCACCAATACCCTGGTGGCGGTGGGCGCGGCCGTGTTCGTCGATCTGGCGGTGCGTTTCCACGCCCTGCATGGCGGCACGCCGACGCCGTTGCAGGTGGTGGCCTACGTCATTTCCGGCATCGGCTTTCTCGGCGCGGGTGCGATCATGAAGGAAGGCGCGCAGGTATCCGGCCTCAATACGGCGGCGACGCTGTGGGGTTCGGCCGCGGTCGGCGCCTGCGCCGGGGCCAAGCTGCTGCCCGAGGCGGTGATGGCGGCGATGTTCGTGCTTACCGCGAACACCGTCCTGCGCCCGGTCGTCAATCGCATCAACCGCCGTCCGATGCAGGAGGAGTACAGCGAGGCAACCTACGTCGTGTGCGTGGTCTGCCGGCGCTCCGCCCAGGTTGGCGTCCTGCAGCGCACCACCGATCTGCTGGAGGCCGCGCATTATCCGATCCGCTCGATCGAGCAGCAGCCCTTCGGCAGCGAGGAGATCGAGATCGAGGCGGTCCTCTACGCGACCGCGGTCGATGCCGACGAGCTGGACACGGTGATGACGGCCATCTCGCGCCTGCCGGGCGTGTCGCAGGCGTTCTGGAACGCCAGCGCGGAGGAGTGAACGGCGCAAACCGAGGCGCGGCCCGGTCCGGGGCGGCGATGCTATCCTGCTGCGGCCAGCGGCGCCGGCCGAGCGCCGCCACGGGATACCCGATACAAGGATCATGCGCGTCAACTCCTCCCGCCTGGGCCTGAGCATCGCCGTCGCGCTGGCGGTCATGGCCGCCATCTTCGTCGCCGATACCTCCACCGACTATGCGGTGGCGGCAGCGGGTTTCTACACCGTGGTGATCCTGGCGGTCGCGCGCCTGCTGTCGGCGCGCCAGCTCATCGTCCTGGCCTGCACCTGCGTCCTGCTGACCCTGCTGAGCTTCGCCCTCTCCGGTTTCGGCAATTACCGGGTGGACTGATCAACTCCGGCATCGGCATCGTCACGATCGTGGTCACCACCTATCTGGCGCTGAAGATGGAAGCGGCCCGGGCCGACGCCCAGGAAGCGCAGGCCCGCCTGCTGCGCGTCGCGCGGGCCTCCACCCTGGGCGAACTGACCGCCTCCATCGCCCATGAGGTCAACCAGCCGCTGGCCGCGATCGTCACCAGCGGCAACGCCTGCCAGCGCTGGCTCGCGCAGGCGCCGCCGAACCTGGACAAGGCGCAGCAGGCGGTGGAACGCATGCTGGACGACGCCCGGCGCGCCAGCGATGTCATCGTGCCATCCGTGGCATGACCCGCGGTCAATCGCAGCAGCCGAACGCCTTTGCCATCAATCCGGCGATCGAGGAAGTCCTGTCGCTGTCCCGCGCGGAACTGGAACGTCACGAAGTCGCGGTCACCCTGGAACTGGCCGAGGATCTGCCGCCGGTGTTCGCCGATCGCGTGCAGATCCAGCAGGTCATCGGCAACCTGGTGCTGAACGCGGTGGAAGCGATGTCGGTCACTCCGCCGGGGCGGCGTTCGCTGCGCGTGACCAGCCAGCGCGGTGCCGACGGCCGGATACGGGTGGGCGTGGCCGACACCGGCTCCGGCCTGCCCGCGGGAACGGATGAGCAGTTGTTCGAGGCTTTCTGGACCACCAAGGCCGACGGCCTCGGCCTGGGCTTGAGCATCAGCCGCGGCATCGTCGAGGCCAGCGGCGGCAGCATCCGCGCGGCGAACCGCGCGCAAGGCGGCGCCGAAGTGGTGTTCGAGCTTCCTTCCGTTCCCGGGACATCCACATGAAGGCAACCGCATGAAGGCATTTGCATGAACCGGCGTCGCCCGCCCCCGCCCCCGCCCCGGCCCCGGCTCCGGAACCGATCGTCCATGTAATCGACGACGACCGCTCGGTGCGCGCGGCGCTGGAGGATCTGCTGACCTCGGTGGGCCTGCGGGTGCGTGCATTCGGTTCGGTGGGCGAATTCCTCGCCGCCCCGCGCGAGGACACACCCGGCTGCCTGATTCTCGATGTGCGCATGCCCGGACAGAGCGGCATGGATTTCCATCGGCAGATGGGTGAACTGGGCATCGCCCTGCCGGTCATCTTCATCACCGGCCACGGTGACATCGCCATGGGCGTGGAAGCGATGAAGAACGGCGCGCTCGAATTCCTGACCAAGCCCTTCCGCGATCAGGATCTGCTGGATGCGATCCAGCGCGGCATCGAGCAGGATCGCGCACGCCGTACCGAGGAAGGCGCCATCGACGAACTGCGCCAGCGCTGGGCTTCGCTCAACGCGGGCGAACAGGCGGTGATCCGAGGGCGTGGTGCGGGGTCGGCTCAACAAGCAGATCGCGGCGGATCTGGGGGTCAGCGAGATCACCGTGAAGGTCCGGCGCGCGCAGTTGATGCGCAAGATGCAGGCCAGGACGCTGGTGGATCTGGTGCGGATGTACGACCGCCTGCAGGCGTCCTGAGCCGGATTGCGCGGGTTTGCTCACCGCGCACGATTTACTTCCTTCGTGCGCGGCGCGCAATTCCCGTCAGCGACGAACCGGTGGCGCGACGCTGATCCTGCTGGATCGACTGATATCGCGACGGGCCTGGCCCATGCGCCTGATGCATGGCGCAACCGGCCCGGCTGGCGATGTCAGGCGACGCCGAGCTTCCCGCGCTCCCCTTCGCGGGATGTCGCCAGATCCTCGGGGCTCACGAAATCGGCCAGATCCGCCGCCTCGTAGAACGGCCGGATTTCGACCTCGCTCGGGCCCGACATCGGTGCCCGCTTCGCCCAGGCCATGGCCTCGTCGATGTCCTTGACCTCCCAGATCGAGAAGCCGGCGATCAATTCCTTGGTCTCGGCGAACGGCCCGTCGGTCACCGTCAGATGGGCGCCGTCGTAACTGAGGCGCTTGGCCTCGGTATTGTTCTTGAGGCCGGCCGCGGCCACGAAGATGCCGGCCTGGACCAGTTCCTCGGTGAACCGGTCCATCGCCGCGAAGGCTTCAAGCGCCTCGGGAGTGGGTTCGCCGATCTTGTCGCCGCCCTCGTTGGCTTTCACGAAAACCAGTACGCGCATGTCTGTCTCCTGATGGAGTCCGCCCCATTGGCGGCTCATCTGGACGACGAACCAGCGGGGCGGCAATCGACTGGCCTCGAAAGTTTCTCAGAAACAACGAGCAACGTATTGTTTCAGCGAGCATCGCCGGTGCCGCGGACTACTCCCACTCGATGGTGGCGGGCGGCTTTCCACTGATGTCATAAACAACACGAGAAACACCTCGCAACTCATTGATAATCCTGTTGGAAACGGTGCCCAACAGGTCGTACGGCAGGTGCGCCCAATGGGCGGTCATGAAATCGATGGTCTCCACCGCACGCAGGGCGATGACCCATTCGTAGGCGCGGGCGTCGCCAACCACGCCGACCGACTTGACCGGCAGGAACACCGCGAATGCCTGGCTGACCTTGTCGTACCAGTCGGCCTTGCGCAGTTCGTCGATGAAGATGGCATCGGCACGCGCCAGCAGGTCGGCGTACTCGGCCTTGACCTCACCCAGGATGCGCACGCCCAGGCCGGGCCCCGGGAACGGATGGCGGTAGACCATCGTGCGCGGCAGGCCCAGTTCCACGCCCAAGCGGCGCACTTCGTCCTTGAACAGTTCACGCAGCGGTTCGACCAGGCCCAGCTTCATGTGCTCGGGCAGGCCGCCGACGTTGTGGTGGCTCTTGATGACGTGGGCCTTGCCGGTTTTGCTGCCGGCCGACTCGATCACGTCCGGATAGATGGTGCCCTGCGCCAGCCACTTGGCGTTCTTCAGCTTGTTCGACTCTTCCTCGAAGATTTCGACGAACAGGTTGCCGATGATCTTGCGCTTGGCTTCCGGATCGCTGACGCCTTCCAGCGCCTTGAAATAGCGCTCGGCGGCATTGACCCGCACGATCTTCACGCCCATGTGTTCGGCGAACATCGCCATCACCTGGTCGCCTTCCTGCCAGCGCAGCAGGCCGGTGTCCACGAACACGCAGGTCAGCTGATCGCCAATCGCCTTGTGCAGCAGCGCGGCTACCACCGAGGAATCCACGCCGCCGGACAGGCCCAGGATGACCTCGTCGGAACCGACCTGTTCGCGCACGCGGGCGATCTGGTCGTCGATGATGTTGGCGGCGGTCCACAGGGTCTTGCAGCCGCAGATCTCGGCGACGAAGCGGCGCAGCAGGGTCTGGCCCTGCTTGGTGTGGGTGACTTCCGGGTGGAACTGCACGCCGTACCAACGCTTCTCTTCCAGCGCCATGGCGGCGACCGGGATGCGATCGGTGACGGCGGTAACCGTCCAGCCCGGCGGCGCCTTGGCGACGTGGTCGCCATGGCTCATCCACACGTCGATGCGCGGATCGCCATCGTGGTCGGTCAGCCCGCCGAGCAGCGCGTCATGCGCCACCAGTTCGACTTCGGCGTGGCCGAATTCGCGGGCGTCGGCCGCTTCGGTGGCACCCCCCAGTTGCGCGGCCAGGGTCTGCATGCCGTAGCAGATGCCGAGAATCGGCAGGCCGGCGTCGAACACCTGCTGCGGCGCCTTCGGCGCACCCGGCAACGTGGTGGATTCCGGGCCACCGGAAAGAATGATGCCTTTGGCGCCGAACTTCGCGATTTCCTCGGGGTCGTGATCCCAGGCCCAGATTTCGCAGTAGACGCCGATCTCGCGGATGCGCCGGGCGATCAGCTGCGTGTACTGCGCGCCGAAATCAAGAATGAGGATTTTGTCGTCGTGAAGCCGGGACTGGAGATTGGAGAGTGGGGATTCGGAAACGCCGGACATACTTCCTCGCACTGGTACTGGTTCTGATCGAATCTCGAATCCCAAATCACCTCATCCCATCGGATGGGTTCACCCCATCCGATAGTTCGGCGGTTCCTTCGTGATCTGCACGTCGTGGACGTGGCTCTCGCGCTGGCCGGCGCCGGTGATCACCACGAACTTCGGCTTGCTGCGCATTTCCTCGATGGTCGCGCAACCCACGTAGCCCATGGTGGCACGCAGGCCGCCGACCAGTTGATGGATGATGCCGCCGACCGGGCCGCGATACGGCACGCGGCCTTCGATGCCTTCCGGCACCAGCTTGTCGGCGTCGCTCGCGTCCTGGAAATAACGGTCCTTGGAACCCTTCTCCATCGCGCCCAGGCCTGCCCATGCCGCGATAGCTCTTGTAGCTGCGGCCCTGGAACAGTTCGACCTCGCCCGGGGCTTCCTCGGTGCCGGCGAACAGGCCGCCGATCATCACCGTGGAGGCGCCGGCGGCGATCGCCTTGCCGATGTCGCCGGAATAGCGGATGCCACCGTCGGCGATCAGCGGGATGCGGTCCTGCAACGCCTCGGCGACCATGTCGACCGCGGTGATCTGCGGCACGCCCACGCCGGCCACCATGCGGGTGGTGCAGATCGAGCCCGGACCCACGCCGACCTTGACCGCGTCGGCGCCGGCGTCCATCAGCGCCAGCGCGGCGTCGCCGGTGACGATGTTGCCGCCAATGACCTGCAGCGACGGGAAGCGCTTCTTGACCCAGGCCACGCGATCCAGCACGCCCTGCGAATGCCCGTGCGCGGTATCGACGATGACCACGTCCACGCCGGCCGCCACCAGGGCTTCCACGCGCTGATCGGTATCGCCGCCCACGCCCACCGCGGCGCCGACGACCAGCCGGCTGGCGCTGTCCTTGGCGGCGTTGGGGTTGTCGGTCTTCTTCTGGATGTCCTTGACGGTGATCAGGCCGCGCAGTTCGAAGCCGTCGTTGACCACCAGCACCTTCTCGATACGGTGCTTGTGCAGCAGTTGCAGCACTTCGGCGTCGCTGGCGCCTTCGCGGACCGTGATCAGCCGGTCCTTCTTGGTCATGATGTGGCGGACCGGATCGTCGAGTTTGGTCTCGAAGCGCATGTCGCGGCTGGTGACGATGCCGACCAGTTGGCCACCATCGACCACCGGCACGCCGGAGATGTTGCGCGCACGGGTCAGCTTGAGGACCTCGGCGATCGTCGTCTCGGGACCGACCGTGAACGGCTCCTTGATGACGCCGGCCTCGAACTTCTTGACCTTGGCCACTTCCGCGGCCTGCTGTTCGACGGTCAGGTTCTTGTGGACGATGCCGATGCCGCCCATCTGCGCCATCGCGATGGCCAGGCGGGCTTCGGTGACGGTATCCATGGCCGCCGAGACGATCGGCAGGTTCAGGCGGAGCTCGCGCGTGAGGCGCGTCCCCAGGCTGACGTCTTTCGGCAGGACGATGGAGTGGGCGGGGACGAGCGAGACGTCGTCGTAAGTCAGTGCTTCAGCCTGGATGCGCAGCATCGGCGGACCCGGAGTGTGGGGAAGCGCGATATTGTAGCCCGTTACGGCCCTGAATGTCAGCGGCCCGCGGGATTCAGCGTGCCGCCAGCGCGGCTTCCGCGGCTTCCAGGGTGTTCTGCATCAGCGTGGCCACGGTCATCGGCCCCACCCCGCCCGGCACCGGCGTGATCCAGCTGGCCCGGGTGGCGGCGGCGTCGAAACCGACGTCACCGACCAGCCGGCCGTCATCCAGCCGGTTGATGCCCACGTCGATGACCACCGCGCCCGGCTTGACCCACTGCCCCGGAATCAGCCCCGGCCGGCCCACCGCCACCACCAGGATGTCGGCGTCACGGACCCTCGCTTCCAGCACGTCCGGCGGGGTGAATTTGTGGCAGCTGGTCACCGTGCAGCCGGCGATCAGCAGTTCCAGCGCCATCGGCCGGCCGACATGGTTGCTGACGCCCACGATGGTGGCGTTCTGGCCGCGCACCGGGCGATCGGTATAGGCCAGCAGCGTGGTGATGCCGCGCGGCGTGCACGGGCGCAGGCCGAACTGGCGCAGGGCCAGGTGACCGACGTTGGCCGGATGGAAACCGTCCACGTCCTTGCGCGGGTCGATGCGCTCGATCAGCCGGCTGGCGTCGGGAATACCCGGCAGCGGCAGCTGCACCAGGATGCCGTGGATCTTCGGATCCGCGTTCAGCTGGTCAATCACACCCACAACTGCGCCTCGCTGGTGCCAGCCGGCAAATCGTAGTCGTAGGCATGGATGCCGACCTTTTCCGCCGCCCGGCGCTTGTTGCGCACGTACACGGTGGAAGCGGGATCGCCGCCCACCAGCACCACCGCCAGTCCCGGCCGGTCGCCGCCCGCAGCCAGGCGCGCGTCCACCCTCGCCTTCAGTTCGTCGAGCAGGTTTTCGGCAATGCGGCGGCCGTCCAGGATTCGGGCAGTCATTCGGGATTCGGAGGGGATCGGAGCGGTATAAAGTCCGCATATTCTCCCCGATTCCGGCATTCCTGTGTGAGCGGCCGCGCGGCCGCCCGCGGAAACGCCATCACAGGAACCCGCATGAACGACACCACCGCCATCGAAGCCGCCGCCTTTCGCCGCCTGCTCCAGCATCTGAACGAGCAGCGCCCGGACGTGCAGAACATCGATCTGATGATCCTGGCCGGCTTCTGCCGCAATTGCCTGGCCGACTGGTACCGCGAGGCCGCCGCCGAGCAGGGGCAGCCGATGGACAAGGAACAGGCGCGGGAGCGTGTCTACGGCATGCCGTTCGCCGAATGGAAGGCGCGCCACCAGCCGGAAGCCACCCCGGAACAATTGGCGGCGTTCGAGGCCGCCCGGAAGCGACATGGCTGAGGGGCGCGGGCGGCGCATGTGGCCATGGCTGGCCCTCCTCGCCCTGCCGATACTGGCCTGGCTGGCGCTGTGCGCCGGCATGTACGCGCAGCAGCGCCATTTCATTTATTTCCCGCAGGCCACGCGCGTGCCGGTCACCGGCACGGACTTCGAACTCCGCCGCGATGATCTGACCCTGCATGGATGGCGGTTGCATCCCGATCAGGTCGACGCGCTGATCTATTTCGGCGGCAACGCCGAGCGCGTGCAGGACAATGCCGCCGATTTCGACAGTGCGCTGCCGGACTGGAGCATCTACCTGCTGCCGTATCGCGGCTACGGTCCCAATGCCGGCAACCCGGACGAAGCCGTGCTGGTGGAAGACGCGCTGGCGCTCTACGACGAGGTCCGCAAGCGCCATCCGCATGGCCGTGTCGCCGTAATCGGGCGCAGCCTCGGCAGCGGGATCGCGGTGCAGGTCGCGGCGCGACGTCCGGTCGATCGGCTGGTGCTGGTCACGCCCTTCGACAGCCTCGCCGCCGTCGCCGGCACCCATTACCCCTGGTTGCCGGTGCGCTGGCTGCTGCGTGACCGCTACGAGTCGATCCGCCACCTGCCCGCGCATCGCGGCGAATGGCTGTTGCTGCGCGCCGGACACGATACCGTGGTGCCGCCGGCGCACACGGACCGGCTGGTCGCGGCGGCGGCAACACCGCCGCGCGTGATCGCCTTCGCCGATGCGGGCCACGACGATCTGTCCGCATCGCCACGCTACTGGTCGGGCATCGCCGATTTCCTGCGCGAAGGCTCGCCGATGCCCACGCGCCTGCAAACTACTCCTCTTCCTCTTCGCCGATGACTGCGCGGCCTCGTCGTTGAGCGCCCTGGCCTCGCGCCGGGGCGGCGTGAACGGCGTGGGCGTCGGCTTGAACGGCTGGTTGCCGCGCATCAGCGGGATACCCGCGCGCACATCGCCCGCGGCGATTTCCAGCTCGAACCGCTCGGCGTCCAGCCGACGCACCTCCGCGGCGATCTCGGCGGCTTCGTCCTCCGGCACGCCCAACTGGATCAGGGCCGCTTCGCCGAAGCTCACCGCCGACTCGAAGGTCTCGCGGATCTGGTAATCGACGCCGGCGGCGACCAGCGCCAGCGAATGCTCGCGATCGAACGAGCGCACCAGCAACTTGGCCTGCGGAAATTCCTGCCGGGCCAGTTCGACGATCCGGCTCGCCGACTCGCGCTTGTCGATGCAGACCGCGATGGCGCGCGCGCTGTCCGCTCCGGAGGCATGCAGCACATCCAGCCGGGTGCCGTCGCCGTAGTAGATCTTGAAGCCGAATTCCTCGGCGCTGCGGATCATCTCGATGTCGTTGTCGATGATGGTCACGTCGACGTCGCGCGCCAGCAGCGACTGGCTCATGACCTGACCGAAGCGGCCGAAGCCGATGATCAGCACGCTGCCACTCAGGCCTTCGGCCTTGTCCACGCCTTCCAGGTTGGCCTGGGTCTTGGGCGCGAAGCGGCGGAACAAGGTGGCGAACAATGGCGTCAATGCCATCGACAGCACCACGATCGCGGTCAGGTTGGCGGCGATCTCCGCATCGATGACATGCGCCGCGGCGGCGGCGCTGAACAGCACGAACGCGAACTCGCCGCCCTGCGCCATGACCACCGCGCGATCCAGCGCCTCGGCGTGGCAGGTCCGGGTCAACCTCGCAACCACGTAGATGGCGATGGCCTTGACCAGCATCATCGCCAGCACCGCGCTCAGGATCAGCGGCCAATGGCCCCATACCACGCCCAGGTCCAGGGCCATGCCCACGCCGAGGAAGAACAGGCCCAGCAGGATGCCGCGGAAGGGTTCGATGTCCGCCTCGATCTGGTGGCGGAAGGTGGATTCGGACAACAGCACGCCGGCGAGGAACGCGCCCATCGCCATCGACAGGCCGCCCAATTGCATCACAACGCCGCGCCCAGCACTACCAGCAGCGCGGCCGCGGTCATCACTTCACGCGCGCGCGCCGCCGCCAGGATCCGGAACAGCGGATTGAGCAGCCAGATGCCGGCCGCGACCAGTCCCGCCACCGAGGCCGCGGCGATGCCGACACCCACCCAGCGCGACTCGCCGCCGCGGGCAGCGACATCCGGCGACATCAGCGCAACCACCGCCAGCAGCGGCACGATCAGCAGATCCTCGAACAACAGGATGGAAACGATGCGCTGTCCGCGCGGCAGCGCGATGTCGCCACGCTCGCCCAGCAACTGCATGACCACCGCGGTGGAGGTCAGCACGAAGCCCATGGCGCCGATGAAGGACACCGGCAGCGAATAGCCGAACGCCAGCCCCACCCCGGTCAGCGCGACGCCGCAGGCCAGGATCTGCAAGGTGCCGAGTCCGAAGATCTCGCCGCGCAGACTCCACAGGTGCGAGGGCCGCATCTCCAGACCGATCACGAACAGGAACATCACCACGCCCAGTTCGGCCACGTGCAGGATGGCCTGCGCGTCCGAGAACCAGCCCAGCCCAAACGGACCGATCAGCAGGCCGGCGGCGAGGTAGCCGAGCACGGAGCCCAGGCCGAGGCGACGGAAGATCGGCACGGCGACGACGGCCGCGCCCAGCAGGGCGACGACCTTGACCAGGTCGCTGGTGGTGGATTCGACGGACATGTCCGCCAGTCTAGCCGTACATGGCCGGCTCGGGATCACGAGGCGGCGCTGCCGGAGAATGCGCGCGCGAAATCCATCTGCTCCGATGTCGATTCCGGCCGCTGGAACGCGACCTCGCGCCGGTCGCCACCCGCGATTCACGAGGCGCGACGATCACCCATGGCATGCGGTGTCCGAATGGATGCGCCATCCGCCGCTTCCTCGACGGACTCAGTAGGGACGCGAAGAGCGCAGCCACCACGCCAGCGCCGCCGCGACCGGCACGGCATAGATGAGCAACTGGATGGGCAATTCCTCGCGTAGCGAGTAGCCGTGCGAAAGGCCGGTCTGCAGATTCCAGCCCACCACGCCCAGCCAGGCCAGCGCGAAGCCGCCGGCGCACAGGCCACGCCGGCCGGCTGGCGCGAAATGCATCGCCAGCGCGGCCAGCGCCAGGCCCAGTACGATCAGGATCAATGTGCGCATCCCGTTCCCCTTTTGAAATGGAGATTGCCTTGACCGGCCGGAGCATCCGGATGGATGGTCCGGCGCGAACATGACCCGGGGTCCGCCGCCACGCCATGGCGGTGGCGGCGGACCCCGGTCACGTGTCAACGCGTGGTGTAGCCGCCGTTGGCGAAGATCGTCTGGCCGGTGATCCACCAGCCGTCGGTGACCAGGAAGCGGAAGATTGGAGCGATGTCCTCGATGTCGGTCAGGCCTTTCTTCGAGTAGGCGCTGAGCGCCGCGGCACTGCTGTGATAGGCGGTGGATTCGGCGGTTTCCTGGCCGTAGAAGAACGGCGTGTCCATCGGCCCCGGGCCGATCGCGTTCACCGAGATGCCGCGTGCGCCGAATTCCTTGGATGCGGCGCGGGTGTAGTGCTCCACCGGCGCCTTGCTGCCCGGATAGACCGCGTAGAACGGCGTGTAGGCGGCCAGCAGCGAACTGACGATGGTGACGATCTTGCCGCCGTCCGGTAGGTGGTTTGCCGGCCTGCTGGATGAAGAAGAAGGCCGCTTTCGAGTTGACGTCGAAACTGCGGTCGTAGTCGTCTTCGGTGACTTCCAGGATCGGCTTCTTGATGACCAGACCGGCGGTATTGACCGCGATGTCCGCGCGACCGAAATGCTGCACGGCGCGCTCGAACAGTTCGACGTTGTTGCCCACCACCGACAGATCGCCTTGGAACAGGATGGCATCGGTACCGCCGGCCTTCAGCTCGGCGGCGGTGCGCTCTGCGTCCGCGCGGGTGGCATCGCTGTTGTAGTGGATGGCGATGCCGGCGGCGCCCGCTTCCGCGAACTGGCGGGCAATCAAGGCGCCCAGATTCTTGCCGCCACCGGCGATCACGGCGACCTTGCCTTGCAGGGAATGACTCACGAGGTGCTCCAGGAATGAGGGGGAGCCGGCAGTTTGAATTCTCGGATTTCTCTGATAAACAGAGCGCAACCTCAAAGTCTTTTCGGTACAACCGAACAATCGAACATGGACCTGCTCCAATCCCTGGCCATCTTCCAGCGCGTGGCCGAGACCGGCAGCTTCACCCGCGCCGCCGACGGCCTGGGCCTGGCGACGTCCTCGGTGTCCGCCGCCATCCAGAAACTCGAGGAGCGATTGGGCGTGGGCCTGTTTCAGCGCACCACCCGCCGGGTCCACCTGACCGGCGAGGGCGAACTGCTGTACGAACGCGCCGGCCGCCTGCTCTCGGATGCCGCCGAGGTCGATGGTCTGTTCCGCGCCGAGCAGCCGCCCGAGGGATTGTTGCGGGTGGAGGTGCCGGCGCGCATCGCCCGGCGCTTGATTGCGCCGGCCCTGCCCGAATTCCTGCGCCGCTATCCGGATGTCCGCCTGGAACTGGGGAGCACGGACAAGTTCAGCGATCTGCTGGAGGAAGGCATCGACTGCGTGCTGCGGGTGGGCGAATCGGGCGAACAGGATCTGGCGAGCCGTCCGCTCGGCCGGTTGCCACAGACCACCTGCGCCAGCCCCGCGTTGCTGGCCGAACACGGCATGCCCACCGATCTGCAACGGCTGGCCACCTTGCCCGCGGTCCATTTCGGGCGCGTCGCCGCGGGCAAGCCGGAACTGTGGGAGTACCTCGACGACCGGCACGGACGCACGCACGAACTGGCCATGCATGGACGCGTCGCGGTGAGCAACGCCGAAGCCTATATCGCCTGCTGCCTGGCCGGACTGGGCGTCATCCAGGTACCGCGCTACGACGTGGCGCACTTGATCGCGCGCGGCGAACTGCGGGAAATCCTCATTCCCGGCTTCCAGCCGCCCAGCCTGCCCATCGCGGTGCTGTATCCCCCGCGTCGGCGCCAGTCACGGCTGCTGCGGCTGTTCGTCGACTGGCTGGAAATGCAGATTCTGCCGCATGCGCAGCCGCCCTCCCCGTCGGGATCCGCGCGTTGAACCCGCGGCACCGCCACGCTGTCGCGACGATGCGCGATCAATCCACCCCGCAGAACCTGGCGTAGTCGATGTAACCCGGAAACGCCACACCGGGCGCGCAGACCGGACAATGCGGATCGGCCCGCAGGCGGGTCTCGCGGAACCGCATGCCCAGCGCATCGAAATGCAGCAGCCGCCCGCTCAGCGGCTCGCCCGCGCCCAGCAGCAGCTTGATCACCTCGGTGGCCTGGAGCAGCCCGATCACCCCCGGCAACACGCCGAGTACGCCTACCCTCTACCGCAGTTGGGCGCGAACTCCGGCGGTGGCGGTTCCGGGAACAGGCAGCGGTAGCACGGCGCCTGTCCACGATGGCGGCCCGCATCGAACACGCTCACCTGTCCCTCGAAACGTTGCACCGCGCCGTAGACGAGCGGCTTGCCCAGCTTCACGCAGGCGTCGTTGAGCAGATAGCGCACCGGGAAGTTGTCGGCGCCGTCCAACACCACGTCCACGCCTTCCAGCAGGCGCTCGACGTTGGCCGAAGTGACCCGCTCCCGCACCGCTTCAATCCGCGTGCCGGGATTGAGCGCATTGAGCGTGGCCTGCGCGGAATCGACCTTGGCCTCGCCGATGCGCGCCTCGGTGTGGAGAATCTGCCGCTGCAGGTTGCTGCGATCGACGACATCGTCGTCGGCGATGCGCAGGTGGCCGATGCCGGCCGCGGCCAGGTAATAACCGGCCGGCGAGCCCAGGCCGCCGGCGCCGATCATCAGGACCCGCGCCTCGCGCAGGCGGCGCTGCCCTTCCACGCCGACTTCCGGCAACAGCAGATGACGCGAGTAGCGGTCGTAGAAATCGGCGGCCTCCGCATCGAGTTGCGGTTTGACCACCGGCAATCCTTCGGCGATCCAGCGACCGGTTCCGCCAGCGACCGAAAGCAATCGTGCATAGCCGGCCGCCTGCAACGACCTGGCCGCATCCATCGAGCGGCCACCGCGCTGGCAGATCAGCACGACCTCGCGTTGCGGATCGGGAAGATGGCGGGAGGGGTCGGCCAGCAGATCGCCTTTGGCCACGCCGATGGCGCCCTCGGCCTGGCCCCCCACCCGCTCGTGCTCCTCGCGCACGTCGATGAAGACGGCGCCGTGGGACAGATGCTCGCGCACCTGTGCCGGGGTGATTTCACGGATGTCCATGCGCGGATTATCGCGCAGTTCGCCGGTGCCGGCGTCCGCGCCGGTCAGTACGGCAGGATCTCCACCACGTCGTCCACGACGTACTTGCGCTCGCCTTCCGGCAGCACGATCAGTGCGTTGCTGTCGGCAGCACCACGCAGGCGATGCGAGGCATCGGCGGCATTCGGAACGACCCGGAGCACCCCATCCGCATCCGCTTGCAGCCGTCCGCGCAGGAATTCGTGGCGGGCATGGGTCTTGTGCCAGCACGCGGCCAGTCGCGCATGCCAGCGCGGCCGGGATTCATTTCGACTTTGCAGGCCGTCCAGCAGCGGAACACCCAGGGCAAGGAAGGTCGCGAGCACCGAAACCGGATTGCCCGGCAACGACAGGAAGACCGCCTGTTCCCGTTCGCCGAACAGGACCGGCATGCCCGGCTTCATCCGCACCTTCCAGAAATGGATCTGGCCACGGTCGGCAAGAAAGCCGGGCAGGAAGTCTTTCTCGCCGGTGGAAACACCGCCGCAGGTGAGCACCACGTCGAACGCCGCGGCGGCGTCTTCCAGTTGGATGCGGACCCGTTCGGGATCGTCCGGCAGCGTCGGCCAGGCGGTCGGCTCCAGTCCCTGCTGGCGGAGCAATCCCATCAGCAGTTCGCGGTTGCTGTTGTAGATGCGCCCTGGTGGCAGCGGCATACCCGGTTCGACCAGTTCATCGCCGGTGGTGAACACCGCCACCGTCGGCCTGCGCGTCACCGCGACATCGGCGATGCCCAGGGCCGCCAGCAGGCTGGTCCGGACCTAACTCAGCACCTGTCCCGGAGCCAGAATCGGTTCGCCGGCCGCGACATCCTCGCCCGCGCGCCGGATGTCCGCTCCAGTGGCCGGCGCATCCTTCAGTTCAATCCATCCGCCGTCCTCGAGAACGTCTTCCTTGATGACGACCGTGTCCGCACCCGCCGGCAGCGCCGCGCCGGTGGTGATGCGGACGCAGGTTCCCGCGGCGATCGGCGCATCGCCCACCCCGGCGCCGGCGTACTGCTCGCCGGCGATGCGCAGGCGCGCCGGCCGTCCCGCCACCGCGAGGTCGGCATGGCGCAGCGCGAAGCCGTCCATCCGGCTGTTGTCGAACGGCGGCAGCGCGATGGGCGCGGTGATGGCCTCCGCCAGGATCCGTCCTTCGGCGCGACGGACCGGGATGCGTTCGGTACCCAGGGCACGCGCTTGGGCGACTGCCCGGATGATCGCCAGCGCTTCGTCGAACGCGAGCCTGCCGGGAATGTCCGCGCGCATGCCGGGACGGCCTACTTGCCGCGCTTGACGTGCCGGATCAACCGGCGCTTGCGCGCGATCTGGCGATCGGTCAGCTCGTTCTTCTTGCCCTCGTAAGGGTTGGTGCCTTCCTTGAACACGAACCGCACCGGCGTGCCGACCAGTTTGAAGCGCTTGCGGAAGAAGTTCTCCAGGTAGCGCTTGTACGAATCCGGCAGCACCTTCAGCCGGGTACCGTGGACGATGAAAGTCGGTGGATTGCTGCCGCCCGGATGCACGTAGCGCAGTTTGGATACATGGCCGCGGATGCTCGGCGGCGGATTGGATTCGTATGCCACTTCCAGCGCCTTGTTGATCTCGCTGGTGGCGAACTCGCGGGTCGCCGAAGCATGTGCGCGGTGGATGGCGCGGAACAGCTCGCGCAGGCCGGAACCGTGCTTGGCGGAAATGCGCACCGCTTCGGCCCATTCGACGAAATTCAGCTTGCGCGACAACAGCGCTTCAGCCTGCTCGCGCTGGTAGGTGGTCAGTCCATCCCACTTGTTGATCGCCACCACCAGCGCGCGACCGGCATCGAGGATGGCGCCCAGCACGCTGGCGTCCTGGTCGGTGACGCCCTCGCTGGCATCCAGCAGCAGCACCGCGACCTGGCATTGCTCGATGGCCTGCAGGGTCTTGACCACGCTGAACTTCTCGACCGCCTCGTCGACGCGCGACTTGCGGCGCAGGCCGGCGGTGTCCACCAGCCGGTATTGGCGTCCGTCGCGTTCCAGGTCCACCGCGATCGAATCGCGGGTGGTCCCCGGCACCTCGGAGGCGATCATCCGCTCCTCGCCCAGCAGGCGGTTGACCAGGGTCGACTTGCCCACGTTGGGACGGCCGACGAACGCCACCCGCATCCGGTTGGGATCGTTGTCGAGGGTTTCGGCTTCGCCCTCTTCCGGCAGCCGTTCCAGCACCTGTTCGAGCAGATCATCGATGCCCTGCCGATGCGCGGCGGAAATCGTCATCACATCGTCGAAGCCGTAGCGGGCGAACTCGGCGCGCGCGCCGGGTTCGTCCACGCCGTCGATCTTGTTGATCACCAGCAGGTCTACCCGGGCCGCCTTGCGCAACCAGCGCAGGATGTCGTCGTCCAGCGCCGACGGACCCTCACGGCCATCGACGATGAACAGCACCAGGTCGGCCTCCTCCGCCGCGGCGCGCGCCTGCCGCGCGGTGGCGCCGGGTAGACCTTATCCTCGCCGGCGATGCCGCCGGTGTCGACCACCACGAAGGACTGCTCCGCATCGGGTCGGCAGACGCCGTAGTGGCGATCGCGGGTCACGCCCGGCTGGTCATGGACCAGGGCGTCGCGGCTGCGGGTCAGCGCATTGAACAGCGTCGATTTACCGACATTGGGGCGGCCCACCAGGGCGACGAGCGGAAGCATGGATTGAACCGGAAAAGGATGGGAAGGCAGGAAACGGGGATGAGGGGCGGCGGGGCCGAAGCCCTCCGGCACCTGCCGGGCCGGTTCCGCATGATGCCGAGCCGGCCCGGAAAAGGGAACTCGGAAACGGAAAGCGGCCCGGTGCATTCGCTCCGGACCGCCCTGATTCGTACCGCGCTGGCTTACTTGAAGCGAAACGCGGTCAGCTCGCCTTCGACGTTCTGGATGAGCAGGATGCCGTCGGCCACCACCGGCTTGGCGCGGACGGCCTTGCCACCGGCGCGCGCACGCGCGGCTTCCTCACCGTTGTCCAGCTTCAGCCAATGCACGTAGCCGTCGAAATCACCGACCACCGCATAGTCACCGTGAATCGACGGCGCGGTCAGCGAGCGGCGGAGCATCTTCGGGTTGGACCAGTTGGCGTTGCCGCTGTAGCGGTCCAGGCCCCATACCGTGCCGCCCTGGTCGGCGACCACGACAAGGCTGCTGGTCACGCCCAGGCCGCCCGGGCCACCGTTGTCACGCTGCCACAGCGGCCGACCGCTGGGACCCTCGATGGCGACGGTTTCCTTCTTGTAGCTGGTCGCGAACAGGGTGGTGCCGTCCAGCACCGGCGGACCGTCGACATCAGCCATGCGATCCAGTTCGCTGCGGCCATCGGGGCTGCCCACCGTCTGGCTCCAGACCTGGCGACCGTCACGCAGCGACAGCGCGGCGACCGTGCCGTCGTCGTTGCCGACGAACACCACGCCCGGTCCCAGCGTCACCGGCGCGTTGCCGCGCACGGTCAGGCTGGGCAGTTCGCTGGTCCAGAACCAGCGACGCTCGCCGCTGGCGGCATCGAACGCGGTCACCTGGCCGTCGTTGCTGCGCACCAGCACATAGCCCTGGCCGATCGCCGGCGCGGTGATGACCTCGTTGGGCACCTTGGCGCGCCACTTCTCGGTGCCATTGCTGGCGTCGAGCGCAATCACGCGGCCGTCCAGCGTGCCGATCACGACCAGTCCCTCGCCCGCGCCGGGGCCGCCGGAGAAGCGCCATTCAATCTTGCGCTTGGCTGCCTTCTTGGCCAGCTTGGCGGCTTCCTTGCGGGCGCGCTTGGCAGCCTTGGTTTCCTCCTCGCCCGGCGCCGGTTCCTCGGCGACCTGCTCGGGCTGGGCGGCATCGCCGGCCCGGGTCTTCTCGGGCTTGAAATGCCAGACTTCCTTGCCGGTCTGCAGGTCGAGCGCGCGTACGCCGCCTTCGACCGCGGCCGCATACACCCGGCCATCGGCAACCACCGGCCCCTGCTGCAGGCCCAGGCGATCCTCGCCCTTGCCCACGTTGGCGCTCCAGATCTTGGCCACTTCCACCGACGAGGTGAACTCGACCAGCTCGGCCGGCTCCGTCGGCTTCTCGTCCTTCTTGTTGCCGCCGAACCAGCCCTTGATGGTGCTGCAGCCCGACAGGACCAGCGCCAGTGCCGCCACCGCCAGCAATCGTTTGCCCATTGCGTTCCTTGCCATCATCGACTCTCCGGTCTTCGGCGGAGTGCCGCCCGCGTCGGTCAGTTTCAGCTCCACCAGCCGACGCTGCGGCGAGGCCACGTCGAGACTGGTCAGCGCCTTGGTATAGGCGTCTCGCGCCTCGGCCTGCTTGCCGCTGGCCATCAGTGCGTCGCCACGGATTTCCAGGCTGGTCGAATCCTTGGCGTCGGCCAGCAGCTTCAAGGCTTCATCGTGCTTGCCGGCGTCCACGAGCAAGCGTGCCAGCCGCTGCTGGACGATGGCATGCAGCGAGGAATCGGCCTGGATCGCCCGCAGCGTGGTAATGGCTGCGTCGCGTTGCCCGGCTTCCACCTGGGCCTTGGCCAGTTGCAGCGCGGCCAGGTCGCCATAGACCCCGTCCTTGCCGCCCAGCGAGGCGACCGCCGCTTCGGCCTTCTTCAGATCGTTGGCGGCGATGCCGTCGATCGCCTTCTCGTAATTCAGATTGGCCTGCTCGTCCTGCTGCTGGCGGTTCTTCTGCCACCACTGCCAGCCAAAAATGACCGCCAGTCCCAGCGCTACGCCACCGATCAGTCCGGCACCATTGTTCCTGAGCCAATTGCGGACGCGTTCGCCCTGTTCGTGCTCGTCGAGCAGATCATCAATCGCCATGCGTACTCTCGCCCCGTCCGAGCGGGGTCTTGATTTTGGTTGGACAAACCCGCGGGCGGGTCAGTCGGCGACCGGCGCGAGGGAACCGTCAGAGGATACCGTAAAGCGCGCAACATTCGCGCGCCGGTACGGCGTCAGGTCCACCGTACTACCGGCATGCTGAACCTCGACCGCCGCCGCATTGCCCAGGACAATCCGCCCGACCTGGCCGGCCGGGTAGCTGCGCTGGTCGCCCGCCTTGAGCAGTGCCTGCTCAATGCTGCTGCCATCCGGAGCGACGATCTGGACCCAGCTGTCCCCCTTGAACAGCAGGCTGAGCGCCGCCTCCGGCGCCCGGCTGATGGGCGGCGTCAACGACGCCACGTAGGGCGTCGCGGCAGGACGCTGGGCGGATGTCACGGTGCCGCCCGCCGTTCTGCTGGCAGCCGGCTTCTGCGGGATCACGTCCAGCGAAGCGGTGGTCTGGCCGCCGTTGCCACCCAGATGCGGCCGGGTCGCCATCCACACCGGCGTGGCGATGACCGCGGTAATCACCACGTACACGGCCCGACGCTTGGCGCTTTCGAACAGGCGCTGCGCCTTGGGCGTGTAGCTGTGGCTGACCAGCTCCGCCGGGCGGACGGTCTCCAGGTCGGCTTGCGCCAGGAAGGAATCGATATCGACCTTCAGCAGCCGCGCATAGCTGCGCAACTGCCCACGGACGAACACCGGCGCCCCGAGCTGCGACCACTGTTCCCCTTCCAGGGCCTGCAGCACCTTGAGCGGCATTTTCAGCCGATTCCCCACGTCCTGCAGGCTGAGACCCGCCTTCTCCCGCGCTTCCCGCAGGAACGCGCCGCAGCCCTGCAGGTGCTGCGAATCAATCGAGTTGGAACCCGTCATTGTTCTGCCTTTCCCCCAGTTTGAGCGTCTGAAGCGTCGGGGAACTCCGCCCGAAGTTGCTGAACATATCGACCGGCAGCAGCCCTGTCGCCGAGTCTTTCTTCGATTTGTGATGCAAGTTTTAGCACGTCGGCACTGACGGGTGCAGCCGCCAGCCTGCGTTCGACGAACGCCCGTGCCTCGAAATAACGCCCGGCACGGTACTCGTGTTCGGCCATGGAAAACAGCCCGAAAGCATTGCGCGGATCCAGCGCCAGCGCCTGGCGCAGATCGCGTTCGGCCCGCTCGCGCTGCCCCGCCTTGTCGGCGCAACCGCCGGCGTTGGCCAACGCGGCGGCCGGGGTCTCGTAGCTGGAGTCCTGCAATGCCCGGTCGAACCACACCAGCGACTCGGCCGGATAGCCGTTCGCGCACAGCCAGACGCCGTAGTTGTTCTGTTCGGCGCCCCGGCCCGGCGCCAGTTCGGTGGCACGCCGGTAGTGCTCGCCGGCGGCCTTGGTCTGGCCGCGACGCTCGGTCACCAGGGCCAGCAGGGTCTGGACGTCGGCGGACTGCGGCATGGCCTTCTGCGCCAGCCGTACATTGCGTTCGGCGGCTTCGATATCGCCCGACTGCAGGCGTTGGGTGGCCAGCGCCAGGGCGCGTTCGGCTTCCATCCGGCGCCGGGTTTCGGGGCTGTCGCTGACCTGGTAGGTCGGCGCGATCTGCTCGCCGTCCTTGCGTTCCATCTTCGGTTTTATGAAGGTCAGCCGGCTGCAGCCGGTCGCCACCAGCACCAGGCCCAACAGCAGCAGCCAAGGCTTATGCCGCCGCATCACCGATGCCCTGTTCCTGCAGCTGGCGGCGGAACTCGGCCTGGCGGCGGGTACGATCCATCACCTGCCCCTTCAGCTGGCCACAGGCCGCGTCGATGTCGTCGCCGCGGGTCCGCCGGACCATGGTCAGTACATGCGCGTCCAGCAACAGCTTCTGGAATGCGCGGATGTCTTCCTCACCCGAGCGCTCATAGCGCGTGCCCGGGAACGGGTTGAACGGAATCAGATTGAACTTGCCCGCATCCTTGAGCTGGGTCGCGTTGCTGAACTTGCGCATCAGCTGCGCTAGCTGGCGCGCATGCTCGGGCTGGTCGTTGACGCCCTTCATCAGCGTGTATTCGAACGTTACCGAGTCGCGCTTCTTGTTGGCTCGCAGATAACGCGCGCACGATGCCATCAATTCCGCGATCGGATACTTGCGATTGAGCGGCACCAACTGCTCGCGCAGCGCATCGTTCGGCGCATGCAGCGAGACCGCGAGCGATACGTCGGTTTCGGTCGAAAGCCGATCGATCATCGGCACCAGTCCCGAGGTCGACAGGGTCACGCGCTTGCTGGCCAGGCCGTAGCCCAGATCGTCGCGCATGATGTTCATCGCGCGCACGACGTTGTCGAAATTGAGCAGCGGCTCGCCCATGCCCATCATCACCACGTTGGTGAGGCGACGGTTCTGCGCCGGCACGTTGCCGAGATGGCGCGCCGTGATCCAGACCTGTCCGATGATCTCGGCGGTGGTCAGGTTGCGGTTGAACCCCTGGGTCGCGGTGGAGCAGAACGTGCAGTTGAGGCCACAGCCCACCTGCGAGGACACGCACAACGTGCCGCGGTTCTTGTCCGGGATGTAGACCGTTTCGACGGCATTCTTGCCGTCAACGCCCATGCCCAGCAGCCATTTGTGGGTGCCGTCGGCGGAGGGCTTGTCGAACACGATGCCCGGGACGACGACCTCGGCATGTTCCTGCAGCTTCGCGCGCAGGTTCTTGCCGAGATCGGTCATCTGCTCGAAATCGGTGACGTAGCGGTGATGAATCCACTTCATCACCTGGTGGGCGCGGAACTTCTGCTCGCCGAGTTGTTCGACGAAGAAACGCTCCATGCCGTCCCGATCGAGATCCAGCAGGTTCTGCTTCGCAGGCACGCCCGCGCCGATCACCGCCGGCTGCGCATCCGCGGCCAGCTTCAGTTCAATCGGCGCGAGTTCGTGGCTGCTCATTGCTGGCTCAGCGCGAGAACACTTCGGTGGCGGCGAAGAAATACGCGATCTCGATGTTCGCGTTCTCGACCGAATCCGAACCGTGCGCGGCATTGGCGTCGATGGAATCGGCGAAGTCGGCGCGGATCGTGCCCGGCGCGGCTTCCTTCGGATTGGTGGCGCCGAGGATCTCGCGATGCTTGAGCACCGCGTTCTCGCCTTCCAGCACCTGGACGGCGACCGGACCGGAGATCATGAACTCGACCAGCGCGTTGAAGAAAGGACGCTCGCGGTGGACGGCGTAGAAACCTTCGGCCTCGCGACGCGACAGGTGCTTCATCTTGGCGGCGACGATCTTGAGACCGGCCTTTTCGAAGCGGGCATAGATTTCACCGACGACGTTCTTGGCGACGGCATCGGGCTTGACGATCGACAGGGTGCGCTCCAGCGCCATGGGGATTTTCTCCGTTGGCGGGCCACTTTGGACCCAAGGTTAACATGAAAAAACCCGCGTCGAAACGCGGGCTTAGCCTCAATTGCGTAGCGAGATTCTAACGTATCGCCGGCAATTGCGCATCTGCCCGCGGGCGAATTGCTGCAGGGCAGCATGACAACCATACGTAAGCGGATGGACAATCAAACAAGCGTTTGATTAGCAGGTCGACCGGCATGGGCAACACTCCCCACTTCTCCACCAAGGAGCGCATCCTCGGCGCCGCCGAGGAACTGTTCGCCCAGTTCGGATTCGCCGGCACCTCCCTGCGGCAGGTGACCAGCCGGGCCGACGTCAACATCGCGGCGGTGAACTACCACTTCGGTTCCAAGGAAAACCTGGTCAACGAGGTGTTCCGCCGGCGCATGGACGAAATGACCGCCCGTCGGCTGGGACAGCTGCGGGCCGCCCTGGAACAGCGTCCAGGCGAGCTGGAGCCGATCCTGGCGGCCTTCGTCGAGCCCGCCCTGGCCCTGGCCCAGGACCGCCACGGTGGTGGCGCCTTCGTCCGGGTCATCGCCCGGGCCTATGCCGAGAAGAACGACGGCCTGCGCAAGTTCCTGTCCGACCATTACGGCCACGTCCTGCGCGAGTTCGGCAAGGCCATCGCCGGCTGCGTGCCCGGCCTGAGCAAGGAAGAACTGTACTGGCGGCTGGATTTCCTGTCCGGCGCGCTGACCTATGCCATGGCGGACTTCGGACTCATCAAGCGTCCCCATGGTGTCACCGAGGCGGCGCACCGTGAGCGGGCCGCCCGCGAACTCATCCGTTTCGCCGAGGCCGGCCTGCGTGCCGACCACGTCAAATAACCCCCTGACATCCAAGGATTCCCGAAATGTCCAATCCATTGCTTGTGCGCAAGGCGGCCGTGCTGGGTGCCGGCGTGATGGGCGCGCAGATCGCCGCCCACCTGACCAACGCCGGCGTCGATACGGTGCTGTTCGACCTGGCCGCGAAGGAAGGCCACCCCGACGGCGTCGTTCTCAAGGCGATCGCCAACCTGGGCAAGCTGAGTCCCGCCCCGCTCGCCAGCAAGGCGTTGGCCGAAGCGATCAGCCCGGCCAACTACGACACCGGGCTGGAGCAGTTGAAGGGCTGCGACCTGATCATCGAGGCCATCGCTGAACGGATGGACTGGAAGCAGGACCTCTACAAGAAGATAGCCCCGTTCGTCGCCGAGCACACGGTGCTGGCCAGCAATACCTCCACCCTGGGCATCAACAAGTTGGCCGAAGTGCTGCCGGAAGAACTCCGCCACCGCTTCTGCGGCGTGCATTTCTTCAATCCGCCGCGCTACATGCACCTGGCCGAACTGATTCCGGCCAAGACCACCGACAGCGCGGTGCTGGAGGGCCTGGAAACCTTCCTGACCACCACCCTGGGCAAGGGCGTGGTCTACGCCAAGGACACCCCGAACTTCATCGGCAACCGCATCGGGGTGTTCTCGATCCTGGCCACCATCCACCACACCCAGCAGTTCGGCCTGGGCTTCGATGAAGTCGACGGCCTGACCGGGCCGCTGGTCGGTCGCCCCAAATCGGCGACCTACCGGACCTCCGACGTGGTCGGCCTGGACACCATGGCGCACGTCATCAAAAACCCATCCCCGATACCCTCCCCCGAGGATCCGTGGCACGGCTACTTCAAGTCGCCGGCCTGGCTGGACGCGCTGATCGCCAAGGGCGCGCTCGGCCAGAAGGCCGGGGCCGGCATC
>OFCY01000031.1_pt1 | contig 32630 bp, 21 predicted proteins | sample 1520981 | NCBI WGS metagenome assembly OFCY01 (sample SAMEA2532533, study PRJEB24079) | metagenome
CAGAACCTGTTCGCCGTAGCGGGCCAGCTTGGTGCCGCCGATGCCGCCGACCTGGGCCAGTTCGTCCAGGGTGCCGGGTCGGTGTTCGGCGATGTTGCGCAGGGTACTGTTGTGGAAAATCACGTAGGCCGGGACGTTCTGCTGCTTGGCCAGCTGCGCGCGCAGATCGCGCAGCGCGCCGAACAACGGCTGATCCGTGGCCGCCACCACCACGCCGCTGCGCGGCGTGCGCTCACGCTCGCGCGCGGAGCTTCCTTGCGCAGCAACAGGCGGCGTTCGCCGCGCAGCACGGCCCGGCTGGCCTCGGTCAGGCGCAGGCTGCCGTAGCCCTCCGCGTCGACTTCCAGCAGGCCGGAGGACACCAGTTGCCGGAACACGCTGCGCCAGGTGCCGGCGTCCAGATCCCGGCCGATACCGTAGGTGGTGAGCTGGTCGTGCCCGCATTGGCGGATCTTCTCGCTCTCGCTGCCGCGCAGCACATCGATGATGTGGTTCACGCCGAAGCGCTGGCCGCTGCGGTAGACGCAGCTCAGCGCCTTCTGCGCCGCCTCGGTCGCGTCCCAGGTGGCAGCCGGATGCAGGCAGTTGTCGCAGTTGCCGCATTCCTGCGGATAGGTCTCGCCGAAGCTGGCCAGCAGCACCTGCCGCCGGCACTGCATGGATTCGCAGTAGCCCAGCAGCTGATCCAGCTTGCGCCGCTCCAGCCGCTTGCGCTCCTCGCCGGCCTCGGACTGCTCGATCATCTGCTTCAGCAGCACCACGTCGCCGAGTCCGTAGCACAGCCAGGCATCCGCGGCCTCGCCGTCGCGGCCGGCGCGTCCGGTTTCCTGGTAGTAGCCTTCCAGCGACTTGGGCAGATCCACGTGCGCCACGAAGCGCACGTCCGGCTTGTCGATGCCCATGCCGAAGGCAATCGTCGCCACCATCACGATGCCTTCCTCGCGCAGGAACCGGCGCTGGTGGTGCGCGCGCACCTCGGCGTCCAGGCCGGCGTGGTAGGGCAGCGCGTTGAATCCCTGTTCCAGCAGGTAGTCGGCGAACTGCTCCACCCGTTTGCGTGACAGACAGTAGACGATGCCGGCCTCGCCCTTGTGGGCCTGGAGGAAGTCGCGCAGCTGGCGCTTGGCGTTGTCCTTCTGGGTGACCGTGTAGCGGATATTGGGGCGATCGAAGGAACTGACGAAGCGGCGGGCCTCGGTCAGGCCCAGCCGCTCGGCGATCTCGCGCTGGGTCGGCGGATCCGCGGTGGCGGTCAGGGCGATGCGCGGCACGTCGGGCCAGCGCTCGTGCAGGATTGTCAGCTCCAGGTATTCGCGGCGGAAATCGTGGCCCCAGGCCGAGACACAGTGGGCCTCGTCGATGGCGAACAACGCGATGTGGCTGCGCTCCAGCAGAGACAGGAAGCGCGGGGTGAGCAGCCGTTCCGGGGCGACATACAGCAGGTCCAGTTCACCCTTCAGCAGCGCCCGTTCCACTTCCGCGGCGGTGGCCGCGTCCAGGGTCGAGTTGAGGAAGGCGGCGCGCACGCCGACCTGGCGCAGCGCCTCCACCTGGTCCTGCATGAGCGCAATCAGTGGCGACACCACGATGCCCACGCCTTCGCGCAGCAGGGACGGGATCTGGTAGCACAGCGACTTGCCGCCGCCGGTCGGCATCAGGACCAGGGCGTCCTGGCCGGAGACGAGGTGTTCGACGATGGCCTGCTGATGGCCGCGGAACCGGGAGTAGCCGAAGACCCGCTGCAGCAGGTCCGTGGGACGTTCTGACATGGGCGATAGGGTAGCAGGCGGACGGCCACGCGACGTTCGGAAAACCGTCCCGGACGCTGTCCGTGGATGCCGCGGGCGGCTTGTCGGGATTTTCCCGGGGGGCGGAACCAAGGGCGGATTCGGGGGGGCGGGGCGCCCCAAAGCACGCGCCCGGCGGAAGCCGGGCGCGCGGGTCGTCTTCAGCGGGTCGTCTTCAACAGATCGTATTCAAACGCCCGGTTGCGGTCTCATTCGAGCAGCGAGCGCAGCATCCAGGCATACTTCTCGTGCGTCTGCAGGCGCTGGGTCAGCAGGTCCACGGACGGGTCGTCGCCGGCGTCGTCGGCGGTCTTCAGTACCTTGCGGGCGGTCCGGCACACCGCTTCGTTGCCGGACACCAGCTGCTTCACCATGCCCTGCCAGCCGGGCACGCCATCGGCGCCCGATTCCTCCTGGATGGAGGACAGGCGGACGAATTCGCCATAGGACCCCGGCGCGTTGTAGCCCAGCGCGCGGATGCGCTCGGCGATCTCGTCCAGCGCGGTCCACTGCTCGGTGTACTGGGTCTCGAACATGGTGTGCAGCGAATTGAACATCGGCCCGGTGACGTTCCAGTGGAAGTTGTGGGTCTTCAGGTACAGCGTGTAGCTGTCGGCGAGGAACCGCGACAGGCCCTCGGCGATCTTCTTGCGGTCACCGGTGGTGATCCCGATGTCGATGTTCGGGGAGGTGGCCGCGGGCGCGGCGGCCGTCTTAGTCTTCGCCTTGGTCTTGGACATCTGCATTCTCCTTGAGGGGGATCAATGGCCCACAATAGCTACCCTAAACGAGTTTGGGTAATAAAACGTTTCACGCAGTTGAATTGATGAACGCTATCGAACCTTCCCCCGACCGCGAACTCCAGGCCGCCCGCCGCGCCATCGACGGCGCGCTGAGCCGGGACCGCGGCCGCCTGCACGGGCTCTGGTCGCGCTGGCAGTCACGGCCGCGCGATGCCGCCGCGCGCGAGGCCTTCGCGCAGGCGCTGGCCGGCTCGGTGTCGCAGCGCGAAGCGCGCGCGGCCTCGGTGCCGGAGGTGAGTCTTGACGAGGCCCTGCCGATTGCCCGCGAAGGCGAGCGCATCGTCGAGCTGATCCGCCGCCATCCGGTGGTGGTGATCGCCGGCGAGACCGGCTCCGGCAAGACCACCCAGCTGCCCAAGCTGTGCCTGGCGGCCGGGCGCGGGGTGGCCGGCATGATCGGCTGCACCCAGCCGCGCCGGATTGCCGCGCGCGCGGTCGCACGCCGGGTCGCGGAGGAACTGAAGACCGGCGTCGGCGACGCGGTCGGCTACCAGGTGCGTTTCACCGACCAGGTCGGCGACAACACCCGGGTCAAGTTCATGACCGACGGCATCCTGCTGGCCGAAATCGCCAGCGATCGCTGGCTGTCGGCCTACGACACCATCATCGTCGACGAGGCCCACGAGCGCAGCCTCAACATCGACTTCCTGCTCGGCTATCTCAAGCAGCTGCTGCGCAAGCGCCGCGACCTGAAGGTCATCGTCACCTCGGCCACCATCGACACGGAACGCTTCTCCCGCCATTTCGACGACGCGCCGGTGATCAGCGTGGAAGGGCGGACCTATCCGGTCGAGGTCCGCTACCGGCCGCTGGAAGGCGAGGGCGAGCAGCAGGGCGAGCGCACGGTCAACGACGCCATCGTGGCGGCGGTGGACGAGATCACCCGCCAGGATCCGCGCGGCGACGTGCTGATGTTCCTGCCCGGCGAGCGCGAGATCCGCGACGCCCACCAGGCGCTGGAACGGCGCAAGTACCGCGAGACCGAAGTGTTGCCGCTGTACGCGCGGCTGTCCGCGAAGGATCAGGACCGGGTGTTCAATCCCGGCCCGAAGCGCCGGCTGGTGCTGGCGACCAACGTGGCCGAGACCTCGCTGACCGTGCCGCGCATCCGCTACGTGGTCGATCCGGGCTATGCGCGGGTCAAGCGCTACAGCCCGCGGCAGAAGCTGGATCGCCTGCACATCGAGCCGGTCTCGCAGGCCAGCGCCAACCAGCGCAAGGGCCGCTGCGGCCGCATCGCCGAAGGCATCTGCTATCGCCTGTATGCCGAAGCCGATTTCCAGGCGCGCGCCGAATTCACCGATCCGGAAATCCGGCGTTCGAGCCTGGCCGGGGTCATCCTGCGCATGCTGCAACTGGGGCTGGGCCGGATCGAGGATTTCCCGTTCCTGGAACCGCCGGACGAGCGCGCCATCGCCGATGGCTGGCAGCAACTGGCCGAACTGGGCGCGGTGGACAAGGATCGCAAGCTCACCACCATCGGCCGGCAGATGGCGCGCCTGCCGGTGGACGTGAAGCTGGCGCGCATGCTGGTGGCCGCGCAGCAGCACCGCTGCCTGCGCGAGATGATCGTCATCGCGGCGTTCCTGGGCATCCAGGATCCGCGCGAGCGCCCGCCGGAAGCGCGCGAGGCCGCGGACAACGCGCACGCGACCTTCGCCGATGCACGCTCGGAATTCCTCGGCATCGTCAAGCTCTGGGATGCCTACCGGCAGGCCCACGAGGATCTGACCCAATCGAAGCTGCGCGACTGGTGCGAACGCCATTCTCGGCTCCTGCGCATGCGCGAATGGCGCGAACTGCACCGACAGTTGCTGCTGCTGTGCGAGGAGCTGGGTGGGCGCTGGAAACAGCACCGGCAGCCAGCGGCGACGCCCCGCGCAAGGCACCGGCGCGGGGGCGCACGCGCGGCGATGCCGCCGTGCCCGACACGGCCGACGGCCCCACTGAAAAGCAGCGCCAGGCCGCCTACGTCGCGCTGCACCGCGCGCTGATCGCCGGCCTGCCGACCCAGGTGGGCCATCGCGGCGAGAAGGGTGATTTCCAGGCGCCGCGCCAGCGCCGCTTCCAGATTTTCCCGGGCTCGGCGCTGGCGAAGAAGCCGCCGCCGTGGGTGCTCAGCGCCACCCTGCTGGACACCCAGCGCGTGTGGGGGCTGACCAACGCGGCGATTGAACCGGATTGGGTCATCGCCGAGGTGCCGCATCTACTGATGCGCAAGCATTTCGACCCGCACTGGTCGCGCGCGCAAGGGCACGTGCTGGCGTCGGAGCAGATCAGCCTGTTCGGGCTGGTGCTGGCGCCGAAGAAGCCGGTCCACTACGGCCGCATCGCGCCGGTGGAGGCGCACGACATCTTCGTCCGCCAGGCGCTGGTCACCGGCGAAATCAACACGCGCGCCGGTTTCGTCGCCGACAACCTGAAAACGCTGGAACAGGCGCGCGAGGAAGAAGCCAAGCTGCGTCGTGCGGGCTTGGTGGCCGACGAGGACTGGCAGGCGCGCTGGTACCTGGATCGGATTCCGTCGGACATCCATTCGTCCGCCGGCCTGGATGCGTGGTGGAAAGGCCAGCCGCTGGAAGCGCGCCGGCGCCTGGCCTGGACGCTGGCCGACCTGCTGCCGGGCGAGGGCAGCGAGGAGGATCGCTTCCCGAAATACTTCGCGCTCGGCGACGCGCGCCTGCCGCTGCACTACCGCTTCGAGCCAGGCGCGGCGGACGACGGCGTGACCCTGGAAGTACCGCTGCACCTGCTCAACGCGCTGGATCCGGCCCGCCTGTCGTGGCTGGCGCCGGGGTTCATCGGCGACAAGGCATCCGGCCTGATCCGCAGCCTGCCCAAGGCGATGCGGCGCAACTACGTGCCTGCGCCGGATTTCGGGCGGGCATTCTTCGAGGCCTATCCGCAACCCACCGCCGACGATATCCGGGGCGAGCTGGCGCGGTTCCTCTCGCGCACGACCGGCGCCGCAGTGGCCGCCACCGACTTCGACGAGTCCGCACTTGAGCCGCACCTGCGCATGAACCTGCGTCTGCGCGAGGATCCGCGCAAGGGTGGTGAGGCGCGGATCCTGGCCGAGTCGCGGGATCTCGATGAGCTGCGCGCGCGCTTCGGCGAACGCGCCGGACAGGCGTTCGCCGCCCGCGCCGGCCGCGCGATGGCGGCCAGCGGCTTGCGCGAGTTCCCGGCCCAGCCGATCCCGTTGCAGGTGCCGGGCGAAGCCGGCGTGCCGGCGTTTCCGGCGTTGCGCGACGACGGTGACAGCGTCGCGTTGCAGGTGTTCGCCGATCGTGCCGAAGCCGAGGCCGCCCATCCCGGCGGCGTGCGCCGCCTGCTCGACATCGCCCTGGCCGATCGCGTCCGCCAGGCGCGCAGGCAGTTGCCGGTGGCGCCGAAGGTGGGCCTGCTCTACGCCGCGATCGAGCGCTTCGCCGAGGGCGACAAGGCGGCCGAGAAGGAGCGGCTGCGTGCGGACATCGTCGATGCCGCGCTCAACGCGGTGCTGGCCGAGGGACTGGAAGGGATCCGGGATCGGGCCGCGTTCGAGCAGCGCCGCGAGGACGCGGGCCGCCGGTTGTTCGGCGAAGCGATGGAGCGGCTGAAGCTGGCCGAGGCGATCCTGTCGGCGGTCGCCGAACTCAAACCGCAGTTGGAGTCGCCGCTGATGGGCTGGGCGCGCGGCAACCTGGACGATTTGCGCGCGCAGCTCGACGGCCTCGTGCATCCGGGTTTCCTGCGCGACACGCCCGCGCAGGCGTTGGCGGAACTGCCGCGTTATCTCAAGGGCATGCGCCTGCGTGCCGAGCGGGCCGTGCGCGATCCGGCGCGGGATCAGGCCCGCATGCTGGAGATCAAACCGTTCGCCGACGCGCTGGCCGATGCGGCGCGGCGCGGCGTGGCGCGGCAATCAGGTTGGCAGGCGTTGCGTTGGGAACTGGAGGAACTGCGGGTATCGATGTTCGCCCAGGAACTGGGCGCGCGCGGCGGCGTTTCCCCGAAGAAACTGGCCCAGCGCCTGCAGGCGCTGCGTGGTTAGAAGCACACAACCGGCCGGCATGAAGGAAACCACGGCAAGGCTGTTCGTCCGCGCCGCGTGCGGGTAACGTAGCCGGAAGACCCCCTCAGGATCCGATTCGTGTTCTCCGTATCGCGCGACGCTCTGCTGGAAGTGCTGCAACGGCCCTCGGGTGCGATGCTTCCTGCGGAATCGCGCCAGACCCTCCGGACACGCATCGAAACCTCGCCCGAACCGGAGCTGCTTTTGCAGGATCCGCTGGCGGTGCTGGTCGACACGCTGGAAACGCTGGCCGCGCTGTCCGCCGACGGCGAAGTGATCGCCGCCGCGTGGCTGTTCGCGCTTCCGCCGATCCCGGAAGCACCGGGACCGCGCAAGGCCACGCCCGCCGGCATCGTCGATCTGCTGGAAGGACAGCAGGCGGCCGCGCAGGTCTGGGCGCTGCACGCCGAGCAGCATCGCGGCGCCAACAACGAAGGCCTGCGCCGGTTGCTGCTGGCCATCGTGCGCGACCTGCGGGTGGTGCCGATCCTGCTGGCGCGGCAACTGGCGCGGATGCGCAACGCGGGACTGCTGGACGACGCCCAGCGGCGCTCGCTGGCGCGGCTGACCCGCGACATCCATGCCCCGCTGGCCAACCGGCTGGGCATCTGGCAGTTGAAGTGGGAGCTGGAGGATCTGGCTTTCCGCTACCTGGAGCCGGATACCTACCGACAGGTTGCCGCGCAGCTGGACGAGAAGCGCGCCGGCCGTGAACGCTACATCGAATCGGTCAAGTCGACCCTGCGCCAGGCGCTGGCCGAGCACGGCATCGTCGCCGAGATCAGCGGACGGCCCAAGCACATCTACAGCATCTGGCGGAAGATGCAGCGCAAGCAGGTCTCCTTCGACGAGTTGTACGACCTGCGCGCGGTGCGGGTGACCGTGGAGGATGTCGGCGCCTGCTACGCCGCGCTGGGCATCGTGCATGCGCTGTGGACGCCGGTGCCGAGCGAGTTCGACGATTACATCGCCCGGCCCAAGGCCAACGATTACCGTTCCCTGCATACCGCCGTGGTCGGCCCGGAAGGCCGCACCCTGGAAGTGCAGATCCGCACGCACGAGATGCACGCGCAGGCCGAACTCGGCGTGGCCGCGCACTGGCGCTACAAGGAAGGCGGCGGCGACCGCGCCTTCGATCGCAAGATCGCCTGGATGCGCCGGCTGCTGGATCAGTCGCAGGAAGGCGGTGAAGGCGGCGGACTGGCCGGCGACCTGGACTCGGAACTGGTCGAGGATCGGGTCTACGTGCTGACTCCCAAGGGCGAGGTCATCGACCTGCCGCATGGCGGCACCGTGCTGGACTTCGCCTACCACGTGCACACGATGGTCGGCCATCGCACCCGCGGCGCAAAGGTCAACGGCCGCATCGTGCCCTTGAATCATGCGCTGCGCAGCGGTGATCGGGTCGAGATCATGACGTCCAAGACCGGCGAGCCGCGCCGCGACTGGCTGTTGCCGGCCAACGGCTTCCTCGCCTCGGGCCGATCCCGCGACAAGGTGCGCGCCTGGTTCCACAAGCTCGATCGCGCGCGCAACCTGCAGGCCGGACGCGAACTGCTGGAGAAGGAACTCAAGCGGCTGGGCCTGCATCACGCCGACCTGTCCGGCGTGGCGAAGAAGTTTAATGGTGAGAACGTCGAGGAACTGCACATCCAGATCGCCCTGGGCGATGTCGGCCCCAACCAGGTGGTGCGCGCGCTGCACGAGGAACAGCGCGCGGCCGCGCAACCGGCCGCTCCGCAGGGTCTGCCGCCCGGCCTGCCACTGCGCAAGCCCGGCGGACGCAAGCCTTCGCCGCCGTCCAGATCGCAGTTCACGGTGGAAGGCGTGGGCAACCTGCTGGTGCAACTGGCACGCTGCTGCCAGCCGGTGCCGGGGGAGGCGATCAGCGGCTACCTGACCCGCGGTCGCGGTGTCAGCGTGCACCGGACCGACTGCGTGGCGTTCCAGCGCCTGGCCGCGTCCAATCCGCAGCGGGTGCTGCCGGTGGAGTGGGGGCAGACCGGCGGCGGCTACGAAGTGGACGTGCAGGTGCGGGCCATCGATCGCAAATGGCTGCTCAAGGACATCACCACCCTGATCGCGCAGGAGGACGCCCACGTGCTGGGCATCAACACCGATCAGGCCGGCGCCAGCGGACGGGTGCAACTGCGCTGCGGCTGAAGGTCGCCGACTTCGGCCAGCTGTCCACCCTGCTGGGGAAGCTCGATGCGCTGCCGGGGGTTGAGGAAGCACGACGTTCAGCCTGAATGGTTATGCTGGGCCGGTGATGCCCGAGCACAGCCCCGAGCAACCCCGCCAGGACGGCCGGATCGAACCGATCGCCGATTGGGAGCATTTACGTTTCCGCGGCGACCACGCGCCTCCGCGCAGCGCGCCGCCCATGTGGCGGGCGCGACGGACCTGGCGCTGGGGCGCGCTGACGGTGGTATTGCTGCTGACCCTGCTGGCGGTGTTCCGGCAACCGTTGGCGAACCTGTTCTGGCCCGACACCCGCATCCAGCAATTGCTGGACAACGGCCACGCCGCGCTCGCTTCGGGCCGGCTGACCGCCCCTGACGGCACCGGCGCCCGCCAGTACTTCGAAGCCGCGCAGGCCCTGGACAGCGACCGCAGCGAGGCCCGCGACGGGCTGGCACGGGTGGCGCGGACGGCGCTGGAACAGGCCCGCCAGTCAACCGCGCGCGGGGACTTCGCCGCCGCGCACGCCGCGCTCGCACTGGCCAACGAATTGCAGGTACCCCGCGCGGAAGCCGCCGCGGTGGCCGAGCAACTGCGCGAGCGTGAAGCCGCCGATTCCGGCATCGAATCGCTGCTGAAACAGGCGCGGGAGGCGCAGGCGGCCGGTCGGCTCGACGGCGACCCTGCCGCGGCGCTGCCGCTGTTCCAGCGTGTGCTGGCGCTGCAACCCAACCGCATCGAAGCGCTCGAGGCGCGCGAGGACATCCTCAGCGATTTGCTCCAGCAGGCCGGCACGGTGATGTCGCGTGGCGATCTGGAAGCGGCCGGCCGGCTGATCACCCAGGTACGCGGCTACGACGGCGGCCACGTGGATCTGCCGGCGGCGCAGGCCTCGCTGGCGCGCGCAATCGACGAGCGTCTGCGCCGCGCCGATACGGACCTGCGCCGGGGACGCCTTGCCAGGGCGGCGGAGGGCTATCGCGCGGTGCAGTCCGCCGCGGGCGACGACGCGCGCGCGCGACAGGGCATCGAACGGCTCGCCGCCGCCTATGCCGAATCGGCACGGCGCCAGGCGGGCGATTACCGCTTCAGCGAGGCCGAGTCGGCGCTGGCGCAGGCGCGCGAGCTGTCGCCGCAATCGCCGGCGGTAGGCGAGGCCGTGCAGTACCTGGCGCGCGCCCGCGCCTCCCGGGCCAGCCTGCCGCCATCGCTGCCGCCGCGCGAACGGCAGCGCCGGGTGGAAAGCCTGCTGGCGGGCATGGCCCAGGCCGAGGCTCGCGGGGACTGGATGACGCCACCGGGCGAAAGCGCCTACGACAGGTTGCGCGCGGCGCAGGCGCTGGCTCCCGACGACGTGCGCGTCCGCCGTGCCGCCTCCCGCGTGCTGGCGGCGGCGCAGCAGTGCTTCGAAAAGAGTGGCGCGGCAACCGGGTGCGACGTGCGCAGTCCTGCCTGTCCGCGTGGCAGACGATCCGTCCAGGCGATCCCGCCCTGGCGGAGGCGCGCCGGCGGATGGCGGAGAAATGGATCGCGATCGGCGACGAGCGCCTGGGCGCCGGCGATGTCGCCTTCGCCGCGCAGGCGCTGGACGAAGCGCGCGGCATCGATCCGCGCGCGCCCGGTCTGTCCGATTTCGCCGAGCGGGTCAGGTTGGCGCGGCAGGCGCAGCGCTAGGGCCGCGGCAGGCGGAAGATTTCGCGGACCGTGCCAAGTGCGGCATCCAGTGAGAAGTGCCGGCGCACATTCTCCAGACCGTTGGCCGACAGGCGCTGCCACAGCGCGGGTTCCTGGTATGCGCGCACCACCGCGCCGGCGAAGCCGGCGGCGTCGTCGGCCACCATCACGTCATGCCCGTTGCGCAGGTGCATGCCTTCGGCGGCGCAGGTGGTCGCCACGACCGGTTGCCCGTGCGCCATGCTCAGGTTGATTTTGCCTTTGACCCCCGCGCCGAAGCGCAGCGGCGCCACCGCCACCCGCGCGCCGTCCATGTAGGGGTCCAGATCCTCGACGTAGCCATGGATGTGCACGCCGTCGTGGCCGTGCAGCGCCAGGATTTCGCGCGGCGGGTCGCTGCCGATGCAATGGAAGCGGATTCCGGGAATGCGCGCGCGGATCTGCGGGAAGACCTCCTTGATGAACCAGCGCACCGCGTCGATATTCGGCGGATGGCGGAATCCGCCGACGAAGACCAGGTCCTCGCGCTGGTCGCCGCCAGGGGGCGATGCCAGCGGTTCGTGCAGGTTGGACAGCAGCGCGACGGGCACGTCGGGCGCCAGATCCTTCAGCAGTTGCTGTTCCATCGCGCTGACCACCAGGGTCAGATCGCTGCGCGCCATCAGATCCAGTTCGCGCTGGCGGGTGCCGGCGGCGGCCCGCACCAGTGCGCCGTCTCCGGCCAGCTCCGCGGCGCGGGACTCGCGCAGGAAGTGCAGGTCTACCGTGTCGAACAGGAAGCGCGCGCGCGCGGCATGCCTGCGCACCAGCGGCAGCGCGGCGGCGGCGACGTGGTGACGCGATGCCATCACGGTGTCGAACCGGTGTCCGTGCTGTCGGAGCCAGGCGGGCAGGCCGCCGATGAAGGGTTCGATCCAGGTTTCCACGCCGAGCGCGCGCAGCCGCTCCAGTCCGCGGCCGGTGTCGGTGCTTTCGGTCGGCACGAACACCACGTGCGCGCCTTCGGCGATCAGCATCCGCATCAGGTTGACCAGCCGCAGCGAACCGGAGTCGCGATCGGGCTGGGGAATCGCCGCGTCCAGCAGCAGGATCTGCGGCTTGCCGCGCGCCAGCAACGCGGGAGTGGGAAGCTGGTCGGGAGACAGGTGCCGGGTCGACAGGACGTCGCGCCATTTCTCCGCGAAGACATGGCGATTGCGCACCTGGTAGGCCTTGGTGCCGCTGCTGGTGTCGGTCCCCGAACTCACGCCTTCCAGATGGACCACCCGCGAGCGGGGCTGATAGAACACCCGTCGGCCCGATGCACGCACCGCGAAGGCCAGGTCGGTGTCCTCGTAATAGGCCGGCGCATAGCGGGTGTCGAAACCGCCGAGTTGCCGGAACAGATCCGCCGGCACCGCCAGCGCCGCACCGGAACAGTAATCCGCATCGCGCAGGCTGGCATAGCGCGGATCTTCCGGCGAGTCGAAGCGGCCGTAGTTCCATGCGCTGCCGTCGGAGAACACGACGCCGCCGGCTTCCTGCAACCGGCCGTCGGGATAGATCAACTGCGCGCCGACCAGGCCCGCGTCCGGATGCGCGTCGAATGTGCGCACCAGTTCGTCCAGCCAGCCGGGCTGGGGCACGGTGTCGTTGTTGAGGAACACCAGCAGGCGCCCCCCGGCGTGCGCGGCACCGTCGTTGCACGCGGCGATGAACCCGCCGTTGCTGGCCCGGCGGTGGTAGCGCAGGCCCTCGATGCGCTCCATCCAGCCCCGGGTCTCGTCGCTCGAACCGTCGTCCACCACCAGCACCTCGATGGCGCAGGCGGGAGGATGCGCGGCCAGCGCCCGCAGGCAGGCGAGGGTGTGGTGGGCCTGGTTGTAGACCGGGATGATGACGCTGGCGACCGGAACCCCGGCGCGGGGAATCGCGAACGGCGCGAACGGCGTCTCCGGCGGGTGGTAGAGCGGACGGGACGGCGGTGGCGGGGTGCGTTCCCAGTGCCGCCGCAGGCGCTGCCACGTCGCCCGCCAGCCGCGGGTCCGCAGGCTGGTCAGTCCCCGGTGGAACAGGCCGCGCATGCGTTCGAACAGGAAGCGCACATCGGCCAGTGACATCGACATTCCGTTTGCAACTCCAGCTGAGCAGGGGCGGTCCCGGGGCGCCGAACCCGCAGACCCTGCGTTAGACTGCCCGGAATTCCCATTGTCGCATCCCCGTGGCCCATACCGACTACGACGACGAAGACGATTACGAGTACGACGAGGACGACACCGAGGGCCGCCCGGCCTGGCGCCAGCGACTGATCACCTGGGGCCTGGCTGCCCTGGGCCTGGGGCTGGGATTCCTGATTCCGTATACGTTGTACCTGAACCACCAGGTCACCCAGCGGTTCGGGGAGCTGCGCTGGCAGGTCCCCACGCGCGTCTACGCGCGCCCGCTCGCGCTGGCGCCCGGGGTGGCGATGGACGCCCAGACCCTGAACACCGAACTGGCCGCGGCCTCCTACCGCGAGGACGGCACCGGCAAGCTGCCCGGCACCTACGCCCGCGAAGGCGGACGCTTCACCATTTCCAGCCGCGGCTTCATCGACGTGGATGGGCAGGTGGCGCCGCGCCGGGTCCAGGTGAGCCTGTCCGGCGGTCGGGTCGCCGGAGTGCGCGACGCCGATCGCCGGCAGAACCTGAAGGTGGCACGGCTGGATCCCGCCCGCATCGCCACCCTGTACGGCCAGAAACAGGAAGAGCGCCGGCTGGTTCGGCTGAAGGAAGTTCCGCTGCTGCTGGTGACCGGCCTGCAGGCGGTCGAGGATCGCGACTTCAAGGATCACCACGGCATCGATCTCAGCGGCATCGTGCGCGCGGTCTGGGTGGCCCTGCGTTCCGGCGGCGAGACCCGCCAGGGTGCCAGCACCCTGACCCAGCAGCTCGCGCGCAGCGGCCTGCTCGGCATCGGCAAGGAAGTCACGCCGACGCGCAAGTTCAACGAAATCCTGTTCGCGCTGATCCTGGAAGCGCGCTACGACAAGAGCACCATCCTCGAGGCCTACTTCAACCAGGTCTATCTCGGCCAGCGCGGCAGCCAGGCGATTCATAGCGTCGCCGCAGGCTCGGAGTTCTGGTTTGGCCGCGACCTCAACTCGCTGACGACCGAGCAGGTCGCGTTGTTGATCGGCATGTTAAAGGCCTTCCCACTACGATCCGCGCCGCAATCCGGAGCGGGCGAAGGAGCGCCGCGACTTCGTGCTGGGCAAGCTGCTGGAAACCCGGCTGATCGACGAGAAGGAATACAAGCGCGCGCTGGCTGCGCCGCTGGGCGTCACCCAGACGCCGGGCATGGCCGCCGCCAACCGCTTCCCGGCCTACGTGGATCTGGTTCGCCGGCAGCTGGCTCGCGACTATCCGGAGAGCGCGCTGCAGGGGGCCGGCCTGAGCGTGCTGACCGGCATGTCGCCGTCCGCGCAGGCCTATGCCGAAGGCGCGGTCACCCGCACCATCAAGGCGCTGGAGAACAAGCGCCGGCCGCCGTTGCAGGCAGGCGTGGTGGTGACCGACGTCCACGACGGCGACGTGCTGGCGGTGGTCGGCAGCCGCGACGTGTCGCAGCCGGGCTTCAACCGCGCGGTGGAAGCGCAGCGTCCGGTCGGTTCGCTGCTCAAGCCGTTCGTATACCTGCTGGCGCTGGCGCAGCCGGACAGCTATTCGCTGGCCAGCTGGGTCGACGATTCGCCGGTGACCGTGCAACTGGGCCGCAACCGGCGCTGGACGCCGGGCAATTCCGACAATCGCAGCCATGGCACCGTGCGCCTGATCGACGCGCTCGCGCGTTCGTACAACCAGGCCACCGTGCGGGTGGGAATGAAGGTGGATCCGGAGCGGTTGGCCGAGTTGCTGCGCGTACTGGCCGGAATCAAGGCCGATGCCAATCCCGCGTTGATCCTCGGTTCGACCGACCAGAGTCCGTACGCGATCGCGCAGCTGTACCAGTTCCTCGCGTCCGGTGGCGAAATCCAGCCGCTGCATGCGGTGCGCGGCGTGCTGGATCCCAACGGCAAGCTGCTCAAGCGCTATGACAAGACTCCCGCGCCCGCGCAGGAAGGCGATTCCATCGCCGCCAACCTGATCAGCGTGGCGCTGCAGGAAGTGGTCAGCAACGGCACCGGCCGGCGCTTGCTCGGCGACGGGCTGGGCCGCTTGCAGTCGGCCGGCAAGACCGGCACCAGCAACGATGGCCGCGACAGCTGGTATGCCGGCTACACCGGCGATCATCTCGCGGTCGTCTGGATGGGCAACGACAAGAACGAACAGACCGGCCTGCAGGGCGCCACCGGCGGCATGCGGGTGTGGTCCAACCTGTTCACGCGACTGCCCAGCGCACCGCTGAACGTGTCCGGCAAGGGTCTGGACTGGCAGTGGGTGGTGGGTTCCAACACCACCGATCCCGGCTGCCCCGGTGCCCGCCAGTTGCCGTTCGTGGCCGGCTTCGCGCCCGCCTACAGCGCCTGCGTCATCGAGGCACCGGTGGCGCCGGAAGAAGAGAGCGGCGGCTGGCGCAGCTGGTTCGGCCTGGATCGGAAACCCGAGGAAGCCCCGCCCGCCGAAGACACTCCCCCGCCGCATCACGCCATGAAGATGAAGTCGTTTCCCCGCATCGCCCTCCTTGCCATTGCCACGGTATCGCTCGCCGCCTGCGTCAGCACGCCGCCGAACCCGAGGCGCCCGCCGTCGCGCTGCGCACGCCCGCGCAGATGCTGGGCGCGGTCCACAAGGCCGCGCAGGGCGGTGACGAGCGTGAACTGAACGTGCAGCCGCTGCGCGATCCGGAAGTCGAGGATCTGCGCGACACCGCCGGCAAGGCGCTGGCCGGTGGCGATGCCGCGGCCGCTGCGGCGGCGCTGGACAAGGCGCTGGCCATCGTCGCTGACGACCCGGCGGTGTTGCAGGAACGCGCCGAGGTCTCGCTGGCGCAAGGCGAATTCGATGGTGCCGAGCAGTTCGCCTCGCGCGCCACCGCGCTCGGGTCGGCGGTCGGCCCGCTGTGCCGCCGGCACTGGGAAACCGTCCGCCAGGTCCGCGAACGCCGTCGCGAGCAGGTGGCCACGCTACTGAAGCGTCCCAACCAGGCGCAACTGGACGAACAGGCCGCGAAGCTCGCGGCGCTGGATCGCGCCATCGGCGAAGCCAGCCGGCAATTCGATGCCTGCACGGTGCCCGGCATCAATAGAATGTAGGGATGTCCCAGCTTGCCCAAGCCAGTTGCGAAGCCCTCAGCGAGGGCGGCGCCATGGCCACCCGTCTCGATGCTTTCGTTCCCCGCGAGGCGCAGTTGCGCCTCACCCGCGCGATTGCCGATGCCTTCGATCAGCGCGATGTGCTGATCGCCGAGGCCGGCACCGGCACCGGCAAGACCTTCGCCTATCTGGTGCCGGCACTGTTGTCCGGATTGAAGACGATCGTGTCCACCGGCACCCGCGCGTTGCAGGACCAGCTCTACCACCGCGACCTGCCGCGTGTGCGCGACGCGCTCGGCATCGGATTGAAGAGCGCGCTGCTGAAGGGGCGCGCCAACTACCTGTGCCGCTATCGGCTGGAACAGGCCAAGGGCGAGCCGCGCTTCACCTCGCGCGAACAGGTGGATCAGTTCCAGCGCATCGTCGCCTGGGGCGGACGCACCCACTTCGGCGACATGGCCGAACTGGCGACGCTGCCCGACGACTCGCCGCTGCTGCCGATGGTCACCTCCACGGTGGACAATTGCCTGGGATCGGATTGCCCGTTCTGGGAGGACTGCTTCGTGGTGCAGGCGCGCCAGCGCGCGCAGACCGCCGACGTGGTGGTGGTCAACCACCACCTGCTGCTGGCCGACCTCGCGCTCAAGCAGGAAGGCTTCGGCGAAATCCTGCCGGGCGCGCAGGCCTTCGTGATCGACGAGGCGCACCAGCTGCCCGAACTGGCGGCCAATTTCTTCGGCGAAGGCTTCGGCATGCGGCCACTGCAGGAACTGGCGCGCGATTGCCTGGGCGAATGCAAGGACGTGCCCGGTGCACTGGCCGCGTTGCAGCCGCCGGTGCAACGACTGGAGCTGGTGTTGCGCGAGCTGCGCCTGGCGATGGAAGGATTGCCGGTGCGCGGCACCCGCGAACGCGCGCTGGGCAAGATCGAGGTGAGCGAGGGTTTCGATCACGTGGTCGAAGCGCTGGCCGAGCTTTTCCAGTGCGTGGTCGGCATGGCCGAGGCTTCCATCGGCCTGGATGCCTGCGCTGCCCGTGCACGCGAATTGTCCACGCGGCTGTCGCGCTGGCTGGGCGAAGGCGAGAGCGAGGCGATTCCCGGATTCGACGACGACGAACACGCGCATGACGCCGCCGGCGACGTGTTCTGGTACGAACTCACCCAGCGTGGTTTCCGTTGCCAGCGCACGCCGCTGGACGTGTCCGCGCCGTTGCGCCAACACCGCGAACAGTCGCGCGCGGCGTGGGTGTTCACCTCGGCGACGCTGGCGGTGGGCGGTCGCTTCGAACACTACGCCGAGCGTCTGGGCCTGGAAGATCCGCCCACCCTGCTGCAACCCAGTCCATTCGATTGGCCGCGGCAGGCGCTGTGCTACTTGCCCGGCAGCCTGCCGGATCCCGGCTCGCGCGATTTCGGCCGGGCGGTGATCGAGGCGGTCAAGCCGGTCCTGCATGCCTCGCAGGGACGCGCGTTCCTGCTGTTCGCCTCGCACCGCGCGTTGCGCGAGGCGGCGGAGCTGCTGCGCGGCGGCCCGTGGCCGCTGTTCGTGCAGGGTGAAGCGCCACGCGCGCTGCTGCTGCAACGGTTCCGCGAATCCGGCAACGGCGTGCTGCTGGGCGCGGCCAGCTTCCGCGAAGGCGTCGACGTGGCCGGCGATGCGCTGTCGGTGGTGGTGGTCGACAAGCTTCCGTTCGCGGCACCGGATGATCCGGTATTCGAAGCGCGCCTGGACGCCATCCGCCGGCATGGCGGCAATCCGTTCCGCGACGAACAGCTGCCGCAGGCGGTGATCGCGCTCAAGCAGGGCGTGGGCCGGTTGATCCGCAGCGAGACCGATCGCGGCGTGCTGGTGCTGTGCGATCCGCGCCTGCTGGGCAAGTCCTATGGCCGGGTGTTCCTGGATTCGCTGCCGCCGTTCGCGCGCACCCGACGGGTGGAAGACGTGCAGGCGTTCTTTGCGCCAGAATCGGCGGGCCAGAGGGAAATGGATCTGTCATGAAGCTGCTTGCGTTCGAGACCGCCACCGAAGCCTGTTCGGTCGCCCTGTACCTGGACGGCGAGGTGCGCGAACGCTTCGAGATCGCGCCGCGCCGCCATGCCGAATTGGCGTTGCCCTGGGCCGACGCGCTGCTGGCGGATGCCGGGGTGGCGCGGGCCGAACTGGATGCCATCGCGATCAGCCGTGGCCCCGGCGCGTTCACCGGCGTGCGTCTGGCCATCGCGCTGGCGCAGGGCATCGCGATGGCGCTGGACCGGCCGATTGTTCCGATCTCCACCCTCAAGGTGGTGGCCGCTTCCCTGGTGCTGCCGTATGCGACCGAGCCGGTCGGGGCGAAGCAACGCATCCTGGCCGCCATCGACGCACGCATGGGCGAGGTCTATGGTGGTGCCTTCATGCGCGATGGCGCGGATCTGGTGGCCTTGTCGGAAGAGACCGTGTCCGCACCGGACGCGGTCATGTTGCCCGACGAGGACGGGCGCTGGCATGGTGCCGGCACCGGCTTCGCCGCGCTCGACGGCGCGTTGCAGGCGCGTCTTCAACCTGTCCTGGCCAGCGTGGATCCCCAGGTGCTGCCACATGCGTCCGATCTCGCGCAGTTGGCGTCGCTGGCATACGCGCGTGGTGAAGCCGTCGCGCCCGAGCGGGTGGAGCCGGCCTACCTGCGCGACAACGTCGCCTTGACGCTGGCCGAACAGGAAGCCCTGCGCGCGTCGAAATAAACGGCCGTTGCCGCCCCACCGCCCGCGTGCGATGGCGCGGGCGGAATGTCCCGATCATGCGCGGCGCTTGCGCGCATGCACCTCGACGACCTCCAGGATCAGCGGACGGTTCTGCTTCGGCGCTTCACGGAACAATTGCAGCAGACAGCGTTCATCGCTGTCGCGGGCGAATTCTTCCGGCGCGGCAACCGGTTCCGCCTGGTCGGCATTCCCCGGGCCGCGTCCCGTTGCCAGCCATTCGAAGCTCACGCCGGTGAGCATCGCCAGTTTGATCATGTGTTCGACGGTCGGTTCGATGCCGGCGTCGGATTCCCAGTTGGCGACGGCGCCACGGGTGATGCCGATGCGCTCGGACAATTCCTGCTGGGAGAAGCCCGCGTTCTGTCGGGCCTGGCGGATGCGTGAGGTCATTTTCATGTCGTGCCTGTGGTGAAAGGGAACGGCGACGAGCCTAGTCCTCACCTGCGCGGCGATGCAATTAACATTGACATCCGTATTGCGCAAAAAAGCTTGCACAACGATCGGCGAATCACACTCGTTGCTCGGAATCGCGATTGAGTCGCCGGTATTTCATCGCTTTCCCGATGCGCCGGGAGAGAAAGCTCGCGCTTGATTGCGCGGCCGTCGCGCTCACGATCCAGGACTTGGACAGCGCGATGTGCATCCATCGCCAGGCAGAAAGCGCGATGCGGATATGACGGATGAAGCCGGTGTTTCAGCGGAACAGGAAATCGCGCTCACTCATCCCGCACTTCGCCGCCCGGCAGGAAATTCCAGGTGCGGGTGACGTGCAGGATGTCGATGTGCTCTTCGGTTTCCGGCAGCGGTGGGAAGGGTTCGGCGAGGCGGACGATGCGCAGCGCGGTGGAGTCGAGCAGCGGGATGCCGCTGGACTGGATGATGCGGGTCTGTTCGATCGAGCCGTCGCGGCGCACGGCGACGCTGATCACCAGTTGTCCGGCCAGGCGCTTGCGGCGCGCCTCGTCCGGATAGTTGAGGTTGCCGACGCGTTCGGCGCGATCGACCCAGGCGCGCAGATAGTTGGCGTAGGCGTATTCGCGGGTGCTGGCGGAGACGAACTTGCGCTTGGGGCGCTTGGCGTACAGTTCCGAGCGCAGGTGGATTTCGGCGGCCAGCCGCGCCATCTCGGCGTCGTGCTGGATCTTGCGCTCGCCATGCGGCAGGTCGGGACGTTCGATCGGCGGCGTCGATTCGGCGGGCGGCACGCGCTGCGCGCTGTCGCGGGTGGTGATGACGCGCGCCTCCGGCGGTGGTGCGGGGGCGGGCGACTGCGCGCGCAGCGGCTGCGGCGCCAGCCCGGTCTCCTGCTGCGGCACCCAGCCGGCCTGGCTGTCGCGCGGACGCCGCGCCTTGTCGTGGTCGCCGCCGCCCTGCTGGTTGGCGGCGGCCAGGAAGTCGGCTTCCTTCGGGGTCACGGGTTCTGGGTCTGGCTGAGCACCACGTCCAGGGTGGGCACCACCGGCGCCGCCTCGTCCAGGCTGAAACCCACCCCCAGCACCAGCATGCCGTGCAGGATCAGCGACAGCGCCAGGGTCGCGCCCAGACGCTCGTTCTCGCCGACGCGGGGCGGGGATACGGCGACAGCGTTCATTTCAGCCGGCCAGCTTGCGCTCGATGACGTCGAACAGCTGCCCGGCGATGTTCAGCCCGAACTGGGCATCGAGCTCGCGCACGCAGGTCGGGCTGGTGACGTTGACCTCGGTCAGGTAGTCGCCAATCACGTCCAGGCCGACGAACAGCATGCCGCGGCGCTTCATTTCCGGACCGACCTGGCTGGCGATCCAGCGGTCGCGCTCGCTCAGCGGGCGGCCTTCGCCGCGGCCGCCGGCGGCCAGGTTGCCACGGAACTCGTCGCCCTGCGGGATCCGCGCCAGCGCGTAGTCCACCGGCTCGCCATCGACCAGCAGGACCCGCTTGTCGCCGTCCTTGATGCCGGGAATGAAGCGCTGGGCCAGGGCCAGGTGGCCGGGGCCGACCAGGGTTTCCAGAATCACGTTGGTATTGGGATCGCCGGCGCGGACCCGGAAGATCGAGCGCCCGCCCATGCCGTCCAGCGGCTTGAGCACGGCTTCGCCGTGTTCATGGATGAAGGCCTTGAGCGCGGCCGGGTCGCGGCTGACCAGGGTGGCGGGCAGCACTGCGGGAACAGCAGCGCGGCCAGCTTCTCGTTGAAATCGCGCAGGCCCTGCGGATCGTTGACCAGCAGGGCGCCGGCGGCCTGGGCCACCGACAGGATATGGGTGTCGTACAGGTACTCGCCGTCCACCGGCGGATCCTTGCGCATCAGCACCACCTGGCCGGGGCCGAAGCGCTGGTCGACCGGTTCGCCGAGGGTGAACCAGCCGGCCTTGTCGTCCTTCACCGCCAGCGGGGCGTACGCGCCCAGGCCTCGCCGCCGCGCAGGGACAGCCCGCCGGGGACGACGTAGTGCAGCCGGTGGCCGCGGCGCTGCGCCTCCAGCAGCATGGCAAACGTGGTGTCCTTGGCGATCTTGATGGACCCGATGGGGTCCATGACGACGATGACATCGAACGGCATGGGGGAGGCGGCGACCGGTGCGGGAAATGGCGCCGATGTTAGCAGGCGCGCCCGTCGTGCCCGCCGGAAAAGGCCCCGGGGACATAGTGAGACGGAGTTCGCATCACCGTGTTCAGCTGGGACCTTTCCGCCGGGTCAACTTGACAGTCCGCGCCCGGGCTGGAATATAGGGGCATCGCAGCGACGCCGGTTGGTCAATGAAGCGTCGCGCGCACGGGGATTCCAGTAATGACGCAGAACGCTGACCGGGCCGGGGAACTCAATGGCCTCCGGGTCATGGTTATCGATGACTCGAAAACCATCCGCCGCACCGCGGAGACCCTATTAAAACGAGAAGGTTGCGAAGTGGTGACCGCGACGGACGGCTTCGAGGCCCTGGCCAAGATCGCCGACCAGCAGCCGCAGATCATCTTCGTCGACATCATGATGCCGCGGTTGGACGGTTATCAGACCTGTGCGCTGATCAAGAACAACCAGGTGTTCAAGAGCACGCCGGTGATCATGCTGTCCTCCAAGGATGGCCTGTTCGACAAGGCGCGCGGCCGGATTGTCGGATCCGAGCAGTATCTGACCAAGCCGTTCACGCGCGAGGAACTCCTCGGCGCGATCCGCGCGCACGTCAGCACCTGAGTGCCGTGACACCGACTGCCACACCGCGCACTGGGAGCGGGCCATGAGTCGTACGCCGTTCGATATCCTTGCCGAATACGAGCGCCGCAGCCTGGCGCATGCGGTCGTGCTGCCTGCCGTCGTGCAGGCGCCCGACCAATGGCGCGGAGTCGGCTACCGGGTCGGCCAGCGCCGGCTGGTGTCCAACTTCGCCGAAGTGGTGGAAATCGTGCCGCTGCCGCCGATGACGCAGGTGCCGGGCGCGCAGCCCTGGCTGCTGGGCATCGGCAATCTGCGCGGCAACCTGTTCCCGGTGGTCGATCTCAAGCAGTTCCTGGAAGGCGAGCGCACCGTGCTGCATGAGGGACAGCGGGTGCTGGTGATGCGCCAGCCGGGCGGGGACGTCGCCTTGACCATCGACGAGCTGTACGGACAACGCAGTTTCAACGAAGCCCAGCGGACGGAGCCGGGGAGCCTGGCCGAGGGGCGTTATGGACATTTCGTCGACCGCGCATATCACGGCGACGAGCACGATTGGGGGGTGTTCGCGCTGTCGTTGCTGGCGCGCACACCGGAGTTCCGACAAGCCGCGCTTTGACGCGGACGACAACAAGAAACAGCCAGGGGTTTGGAAATGAGCACTGCGGCGGATTCCCCCAACACCAGCAAGCTGGGCGGCCTGGGCAGCACGTCCTGGCTGGTCCTGCTGGTGATTGCGGTATTGCTGTTCGGCGCCAACACGGGCGTGGCCACCTGGCAGGGCAGCCGGTTGTCCGGCGCCAGCACCGGCGCATCGGACATGCGCGTACTGTCGCAACAGCTGGCCAACTACGGCCGCGAGGCCGTGGCCGGCAACGCCGATGCGTTCAAGGCGTTCCGGACCACCAAGGAACGCATCGACACCACGGTCACCGAACTGGAAGGCCGGTTCGGCAAGGAAGGCGCCATCGTCGGACCGCTGACCCAGCTGAAGACGACCTGGGCGCCACTGGACAAGAGCGCCGACCAGATCATCGCCAGCGAGGCCGCGGTGCTGGCCCTGTCCGGCAACGCCGATCGCTTCGCCGGCCAGGTGCCGCAGTTGCAGGCACAGTTGAACGAGGTGGTGCGCGCGATGTCGGCCGGCGGGGCGCCGTCCTCGCAGATCTACAGCGCGCTGCAACAGGTCGTGCTGGCCGGCACGATGGCCCGTCGCGTGACCGAAATCCGCGCCGGCGGCGCCGGCGCCTCGATGGCCGGCGACGCGCTCGGCCGCGACGCGGTGCTGTTCGGCCAGGTGCTGGAAGGCCTGCGCGACGGCAACGCCGAACTGGGCATCGCCGCGGTCCGCAACGCAGGCGCGTTGTCCGCGCTGGACCAGTCGCAGGCGCTGTGGAACAACATGAAGAAGGATCTGGACGCGATCCTCGGCAGTTCGCGCAACCTGTTCGGCGCGCAGTCCTCGGCCGCGGCGCTGACCAACGGCGCCGGTAAGATGCTGGAGGACAGCACCCGGTTGTTCGAGGCGTTCACCGCGTTCGGTTCCGTGCGCGATACCCGCCTGTTCCCAAACTTCTGGATCTCGGTGGGTGCCGGCTTCCTGCTGCTGGTCTCGATCGGCGGATTCCTGCTCAGCCTGTACCGCAACCGCCAGCGCGAGCAGGAAACGCGCTACCAGACCCAGGTGGAATTCAACAGCCGCAACCAGCAGGCGATCATGCGGCTGCTGGATGAAATCAGTTCGCTGGGTGAAGGCGACCTGACGGTGAAGGCCTCGGTGACCGAGGACATGACCGGCGCCATCGCGGACGCCATCAACTACGCCGTGGACGAACTGCGCAACCTGGTGACCACCATCAACGACACTTCGGTGCAGGTGGCCGCCTCGACCCAGGAAACCCAGGCCACCGCGCTGCAGCTGGCCGAAGCGGCCGGTCACCAGGCCGACCAGATCACCAACGCTTCCGAGCGCATCAACGAAATCGCGGTCAGCATCGACCAGGTGTCGCGCAACTCCACCGAATCGGCGGACGTGGCGCAGCGCTCGGTGCAGATCGCGACCGAGGGCGCCGGCGTGGTCCGCGAGACCATCCGCGGCATGGACCAGATCCGCGACCAGATCCAGGAAACCTCCAAGCGCATCAAGCGCCTGGGCGAGTCCTCGCAGGAAATCGGCTCGGTGGTGGAACTGATCAACGACATTTCCGAGCAGACCAACATCCTGGCCTTGAACGCCGCGGTGCAGGCCGCATCGGCGGGCGAGGCGGGCCGCGGTTTCGCGGTCGTGGCCGACGAAGTGCAACGGCTGGCCGAACGCACCTCCGGCGCGACCCGTCGTATCGAGTCGCTGGTGCAGGCGATTCAGGCCGACACCAACGAGGCGGTCAGTTCGATGGAACAGACCACCGCCGAAGTGGTCTCCGGTGCGCGCCTGGCCGAGGACGCGGGTACCGCGCTGGGCGAGATCGAGCGCGTGTCCAGCGATCTCAACGACCTCATCAAGAACATCTCCGGCGCGGCCCAGCAGCAGTCGGCCGCGGCCTCGGACATCACCGAGACGATGGGCGTGATCCGCCAGATCACCTCGCAGACCTCGCTCGGCGCCAAGCAGACCGCCGACTCGATCGGCCACCTGGCGCAACTGGCGGCGGACCTGCGCCGCTCGGTCGCCGACTTCAAACTGCCGGGCTGAGGACGGAACGCACGGATGAAAGCCCGAATTTCCACCGCATGGCACCTGTCCCGTACGGGCTGCCGCTCGCTTGCTGATGGAGCGTGCCGATGAGCGCGTTGCGAGAGGCCATGAGCCATGCCGTCCTGGGCTGGGTCAAACCCGAGCTGGACGAGACGCTGCGCTTGGCGCGCGGCGAGATCGAAGCGTTCGTCGAGACGCCGGCCGACAGCAGCCGGATGCGTTTCTGCGCCGGCTACCTGCATCAGGTCCAGGGCACGCTGCGGATGGTGGAACTGTATGCACCGGCGATGGTCGCCGAGGAACTGGAACAACTGGCGCAGGCATTGCAGGATGGCGGCGTGGCCGACCGCGAGGAAGCCTGCGCCACCCTGATGCGCGGCGCGGTGTTGCTGCCGGACTATCTGGAGCGCCTGCAGGACGGCCACCGCGACATTCCGATCGTGCTGTTGCCGCTGCTCAACGAGATCCGCAATGCGCGCGGCGCGCCGGGCTTGAACGAGAGCATGCTGTTCCCGCCGGGAACCCAGGCGGCCGCGGCACCGCAGCCCAGCGCCGAGGAAATCGATCACGCGCGCAGCAGCATCAGTGGACGCAACCGCGAGCTGCTCGACACGGTGGGCGGCGCGGTCAAGGAAGAACTGCTGCGGGTCAAGGACGCGCTGGATCTGCACCTGCGCACGCGCGGTGACGCGGCTTCGCTGCAGCAGCAGGTCTCGGAACTGGGCAACGTCGCCGACACCCTCGGCATGATGGGCCTGGGCGTGGCGCGCGAAGTGGTCCAGCAGCAGCGCGACGCGTTGCGCGACGTGGCCGAGGGCCGTCGCCAGGCCGATGAGGGCACGCTGCTCGACATCGCCGGCGCGCTGCTCTACGTGGACGCGTCGCTGGACGATCAGGTCGCGCGCCTGGGTGGTCCGGTGGACGAGGGCCAGCAGGATCCGAGCGCGGTCGAATCGCAGCGCACCGTCGAGGTGCTGGCGCAGGAAGCGATCATCAATTTCGCGTCGGCGCGCGAGAAGTTCGTCGCCTTCATCGAGACCAACTGGGATCACGCCGAACTGGCCGAAGTGCCTCGCCTGCTGGATGAAGTCGCCGGCGCGATGCGCATGCTGGAACTGGATCAGGCCGGTGACTACCTGCTGGGCGTGCGCCGCTACGTCAGCAACGAACTGATCGGCAAGCGCCGCGTGCCCGGCGGGCAGCAGCTCGACACGCTCGCCGACGCGCTGGCCAGCCTCGAGTACTACCTGGAGGCGCTGCGCGAGCGGCGCCCCAATCGCGACGACATCCTGGAAATCACCCGCAGCAGCCTGGAAAACCTGCGCTACTGGCCGCTGCCGGAGGAAATCCCGGCTGGCGCGGCCGTCGAGGAACCGCGTGCGCCGGCGATGCCGGAAACCGGGATCGCCGCGGCGTCCGTGTCGGCGCCCGTCGCCGCCGCTTCCGGCGACGGCACCGAGGCGCAGGCGCATCCCTTCGACCCGGTGGGTTTCGAATTCACCGAGGAAGCACCGCTGCCGCCGAGCACGGTCCCGGTCAGCTGGGAACCGGCCGAGCTGGACATCGAATCCGAACCCGTCGGCAACATCCCGAACTCGCGGCGGTGATGGCCGATATCGACGCCGCCGCCAGCGCACTGGCGCCGGCCAGCGACGGCCATGCCGCGCCGCAGGCCGCTCCCACGTGTCGCATGCGCCACCGCCGGCCCCGGCAGCGGCGGCGACACCGATGGCCGGCGGGTTCGAAGGCGACGGTGGCGATATCGACGACGAAATCCGGGAAGTCTTCCTGGAGGAATTCGACGAGGAAATCGTCAACCTGCGCCAGCTGCTGCCGACCTGGCGGATGGTGCCCGATGATCTGGAACGGCTGCGTCCGATCCGTCGCGTGTTCCACACCCTGAAAGGCAGTGGCCGGCTGGTGGGCGCCAAGGCGCTGGGCGAGTTCAGCTGGAAAATCGAGAACATGCTCAACCGCGTGCTGGACCGCACGCGCACGCCGAGCACCGCGGTGGCGGTGCTGCTGGAGCAGGCCTGCGACGTGCTGCCGGAGTTGAATGCGGCGCTGCGCGGGCAGGCCCCGGTCAGCGCGGATCTGGAGGGCTTCAAGGCGATTGCCGACCGCATCGCGGCGGGCGAGGAAGCGTTCTATTCGAAGCAGGCCGCGACGGACGCCGAAGTGAACGAGGCGTCCGAGGCGAGCGAGGATGGCGAGCCCGCGATCATCGAGCCGGCCACGACCGCGACGATGGATCCCGTCGCCGAACCGGAGCCTGACCTCCTGTCGGGTACGCCCGCCTCGGTGGATTCGGTCCTGCGCGAAATCCTGGAAGCGGAAGTCGCCACCCACCTGGAAACCGTCCACGGCTGGCTGTCGGCGGCGCATATCGCGCCACAGCCGGCGAAGAAACGGTGCTGCGCGCCATGCACACCATGAACGGCGCGTTCGCGATGGCGGACGTGCCCGAGATCATCGAAGTCACCGCGCCGGCCGAGCAGTACATCAAGCGCTTGCTGGCCGCCGCGGAGACGCCCACGCCGGAAGGCGTGCTGGCGCTTTCCGATGCCGCCGCGGCGATTGCCCGCAGCATCGGCGCGCTCAACGCGCCTTCGCCGCGCATCCCGGTGTTCGCCGCGCTGTCCGCGCGCCTGGCCATCCTGCGCGACAGCCTGCCCGATGTGCGCACCGGCGCCCAACTGGTCAACGACAGTGCCCAGGGCACCTATGTCGAGACCGTGTCCGGTACCGCTGCTCCGATGCCGCTGGAAGACGTGCAACTGGCACCGCACGATCTGTCCCGTTTCATCGAGCCTTCGCAGGCCGACGCGCTCGGCATCGACTGGCGCGACGCTGCCGCGCCGCCGGCGATGCCGGTGAACGCTGGCGAGGTGCGGGAAACCGGGGCGCTGCCGTCGGCGGAAGCCGACGAGCCGCTGGAGTTCGCATCGCCCGAGTTCGCATCGCCCGCTTCCGAAGCCGTTGCTTCCGAAGCGGTCGATTCGGCGTCGTCCGACGTCGCTCCGCCCGAAGTCGCGCCGGAGATCCCGGCCGCGGATGTCGCCGCCGCGGCCCAGGCCGCCGGTGCCATCAATTTCTACGACGTGCACGACGTGCGCACCTCGTACGTCTATACGCCCTGGTCCGACGCCGGAGCCGCTGCCGCGACCGGTGAGGCCGCCGGTTCCGCCGATGACGCGGCGATGCCGGCCGCCGAACCCGTGCCGGAACCGACGCTCGCAACGCCAGCCGAACTTTCCGGCGATGCGCTGGTGGTCGAGGAGATGGGCCTCGACACGACGGATGGCGGAAGCCGCGAAGACATCGCGTTCACGTTCGACGATGCCGCGACCGTCGACGCCACCCGCGCCGACCTGATCGAAGCCGGTGGCGACACTACGAGCCTGGATGACGCGCTGGTGTGGGAAAGCGTCGCGCTGGACGAGGAAGCCACCGCCGACCATACGTCCGTGCAGCACGACGACGCGACCGGCGAACCGGATGGTCGCGAAGCAGACGTTGCCGCTCTCCCGGGCTGGGAAATCACGCCCGTGGAAGAGGAAGCGTCCACCACCGACGCGTTCGTTGCGGAAAGCGCCGGCCAGCCGGAACCGAACGCGGAACCGGTTTCCGCTGTCGCCGACATCGAAGTCGCCGACAGGGGAGCGGAGGCGCCTTTCGCCCCAGCGGAAAGCGGTGCGGAAGAGGAACCGCCGGCCCGTATCGAAGCCGACGACTTCGAAGTTGTCGCCGCGGATCCGGCCGATGCGGAACCCGAATCGACCCTGGCCGAAGCCGGGTCGGTGGAGAGCGAAATCACCGAAGCCAGCTTCGACGCGGCCGCGATCGAGGCGGGACTGATCGAGGCGGAACTGAGCGAGGCTGAATTCGACGCCAGGACAGCGGTCGAGCCGACCCCTGAAACAACGGCAATGGAGACGACGGGTACGGACGCCGATACGTCGCCCGCGCCCGTGGCGTTCGAGACTTCCACCGCGTCGGACGACGCGGCACCGGTATCCGTCGAGGTCGCAGCGATGGAAGAACAGCCCGAAGACGCGCTCGACCTGACCGGCCTGGATCTGGATCTGGTCGAAATCTTCGTCGAGGAAGGCAACGACCTGCTCGACCATTCCGACGACCTGCTGGCCAAGCTGCGCGAGACGCCGGAAGACCGCAGCCTGGTGACCGGCCTGCAACGCGATCTGCATACCCTCAAGGGTGGCGCGCGCATGGCCGGCATCCACGCGGTCGGCGATCTGGGCCACGCGATCGAATCGATGCTGGAATCGATCGTCGCCCACCGCACCGAACTGGATCGGCGTGGCGTGCAGTTGCTCGAACGTGGCTTCGACGCCCTGCACGAACAGCTCAAGCGGGTGTCCGCGCGTCGCACGGTCCGCCTGCCGGAAGGGCTGATCGGCGAGTTCATCGCGCACGCGCGCGGACTGGAACCGCCCACCGGCCCCGCGCCCGTGGCCGAACCGGCGCGCGCGCCGGTCACCCTGGCGCCGCTGTCGGCGCCGGTTGAGACCGAGTTCGCGCAGGACGAGGAATTCTTCCCGCACAGCCAGCAGGAGCAGGTGCGCGTCCGCGCGGATCTGCTGGACCGGCTGGTCAACCACGCCGGCGAAGTGGCGATCTACCGCGCCCGCCTGGAGCAGCAGTTGGGTGCGTTCCGTGGCGCGATGGCCGAACTGGAACGCACCAACATCCGTCTGCATGACCAGCTGCGCCGCCTGGATCTGGAGACCGAAGCGCAGATCGTGGCGCGCTACCAGCGCGAGCAGGATCATCAGGACGCGACCTTCGATCCGCTGGAACTGGACCGCTTCTCGACCCTCCAGCAGCTCAGCCGCGCGCTGGCCGAATCGGCGGCCGACATCAGCGGCCTGCAGGGCGTGCTGGATGATCTGGCGCGCAACTACGACAGCCTGCTGCACCAGCAGTCGCGCGTGAGTTCAGAACTGCAGGACGGCCTGATGCGCGCGCGCATGGTACCGTTCGAGGGCATCGTGCCGCGCCTGCGGCGCGTGCTGCGCCAGGCCGCGGCCGACACCGGCAAGCAAGTCCGCCTGCTGCTGGAAGGTACCCACGGCGAAATGGACCGCAACGTGCTGGAGCGCATGACCGCGCCGCTGGAACACCTGCTGCGCAACTCGGTGGCCCATGGTCTGGAGTCGCCCGAAAAACGCGTCGCCGCCGGCAAGCCGGAGGAAGGCACGGTGCAAGTCCATCTGCGCCGCGAAGGCTCGGAAATGGTGTTGAGCGTGCGCGACGACGGCGCCGGCCTGAACCGCGCGGCGATCCGCGAGCGCGCCGAACAGCGCGGCTTGTTGCAGTCGGGCGTGGCCATCGACGACATCGATCTGGATCGGTTGATCCTGGAATCGGGGTTCTCCACCTACGACAGCGTCAGCCAGCTGGCTGGACGCGGCGTCGGCATGGACGTGGTCTACAACGAGGTGCGCCAGCTCGGTGGCTCGCTGGACATCGCCTCGCGGGAGGGCGAGGGCGCCGAGTTCACCCTGCGCCTGCCGCAGACGCTGGCGGTGACCCAGGCCGCATTCGTGCAGATCGGCGAAACCCAGTTCGCGGTGCCGGTCGCCTCGGTCAGCGGCATCGGCCGCATCAGCCACGCGCGCTTCGAAGCCGGCGACGGCGGCTACGTTTACGGCGGCGAGGAGTACACCCTGTACAACCTCGGCCATCTGGTCGGCCACGCCCCGGCGCGCGCCGAAGGCGAAGCGCAGGTGCCGCTGCTGCTGATCCGCGCGGGCGACATGCGCGCGGCGGTGGCGGTGGATCAGGTGCTGGGCAACCGTGAAATCGTGGTCAAGACGGTCGGCCCGCAGCTGGCTTCCATTCCCGGCATCTACGGCGCCACCATCACCGGCGACGGCAGCGTGGTGGTCATCCTCGACATCGCGCCGCTGGTGCGCCGCCACCTGGCCCAGCCGCAGCAGCCGGCATCGGCCGCGCCGGTGCAGGAACAGCGCCGCGTGCCGCTGGTGATGGTGGTCGACGACTCGCTGACCATGCGCAAGGTGACCGGCCGCGTGCTGGAACGCCACAACTTCGAAGTCACCGCCGCGCGCGATGGCGTCGAGGCGCTGGAGAAGCTGGAAGACCGGGTGCCGGATCTGATGCTGCTGGACATCGAGATGCCGCGCATGGACGGCTACGAGCTGGCGACCGCGATGAAGGCCGACCCGCGCTTCAAGGACGTGCCCATCGTCATGATCACCTCGCGTACCGGCGACAAGCACCGCCAGCGCGCGTTCGACATCGGCGTGCAGCGCTACATGGGCAAGCCGTACCAGGAACTGGATTTGATGCGCAACGTCTACGATCTGCTGGGAATCGCCCGTGTCCGCGAATGAGGTCAAGCGCGTCGCCTTGGTGGACGTTAGGGCCGGCGCGGGAACGCCTGCGCAGCGCGCTCAACGAGGTGGGCGCGGACATCGTGCTGGAAGACGATCCGGCGGCGATCGATGCGCAGACGGTGACCGACGCGGCCCCCGAAGTGGTGCTGGTGGCGCTGGAGCCGGCCATCGAGGACAGCCTCGCCCGCTTCGATGCCGTGCTCGACGATCCGGCGATCGCGGTGCTGTTCGAGGAAGCCGAACTCGCGGCGCGCCGCGAGGGTTGGGAAGCGCGGCGCTGGGCGCGCCATCTGGCAGCCAAGATCAACGGCCACGACGACGTGCTGCCACCCGGTCGCGAAGAGGATGCATCGCTCGCGCTGGAACCGGGGCTGCCGCCCACGCCCGCGCAGATGCACGCCGACGCCGCGATCGAGCCCCATCTGCACGAGGCGGTGGATCGCGCCTGGGAACTGCCCGACGACGACTTCGCTTATCGTCCCGCCACCGCGTCCGGCCAGGCACCGGTGATCGATGCCGACGACTGGCTGCGCAGCGCCGGACCGGCGCCCGATGCCATGCCGCCACCGCCGCCGCCGTCACCGGCGCGCGCCGTCGTGCCGCCGGTCTGGGATCTGGCGCTGGAACCCGATACTCAGGATGCGCCGTCGCCACCGGCATCCACGCCGCCGCCCGCCGAAACCCCGGCCGCGCCGAAGTGGGAACTGTCGCTGGAACCGCTGGAGCCGGGTGTCGCCTCGGCCGGCGCGCGCGTGCCGGGTGCCGTGCTGGTGTTCGCCGGCATCGGTGGTCCGGACGCGGTGCGCAAACTGCTCGCCGAACTGCCGGCGGATTTCGGCCGCCCGCTGATCGTCCACCTGAAGCTGGACGGAGGCCGCTACGACAACCTGGTGCGGCAGATGGCGCGCGTCTCCACGATGCCGGTGATGCTGGCCGAAGCCGGGCACGCCGCCGAAGCCGCGCACGTCTATGTGCTGCCGGGCGATGTCGGCATCGGAGTGGAGCAGGACGCGATCGATTTCCGCGCCCATGGCGAACTCGAAACCGCGATCGCGCAGCTGCCGCCACGCGACAGCGCGGTGCTGCTGCTGAGCGGCAGCGACAGCCACTGGGTCAACGCGGCCTGGCCGTTGAGCGCACAGGGTGCCTGGGTCGCCGCGCAGGCGCCGGAAGGCTGTTACGACCCGACCGCGTCGCACGCATTGGCGGCACGCGGCGGAACGCTGGCGACGCCGGTCGAGATGGCCAGGCAACTGGCCGAACGCTGGATCTGAGGAGAATTCCCGCATGGCACATTCGAACGACGAAATCCGTGGCGTGCTGGTGCAGTCCGGCGATGACCGCCTGCTGCTGCCGAACGCGACGATCGCCGAAGTGCTCTCTCGCGCGCCGATCATGCCGATCGAGGGCGCGCCCGCCTGGCTGGCCGGCGCCATCGACTGGCACGGCTGGCGGGTGCCGCTGGTCGCCTTCGCGCGACTGACCGGACTGGGCGGCGAAACGGCACAGGCCAACAACAAGATCGTGGTGCTGAAAGCGCTGGGCGGACGCGCGGAACTGCCTTACTACGCGCTGCTGACGCCGTCGTTCCCGCGCCTGGTGTTGGTGGTAGCGTGACGGCCTGCTGGCCGATGCGACCGAGGAAGAACTGCCTGCCGGCGTGCAGGTGCGCGTGCTGCTCGGCGACGAGGTGGCGATCCTGCCGGACCTGCAAATGGTCGAGGACCGCATCCACGAGGCGCTCCAGGCCGCCTGAGCGGCGCATCCTTTCACGCGGCTTCCACCGCGCTGAACTCGCGCTGGCGCGGCGACGCGCATTCACGCGTGGTTTGCGGCGACGGTGACAGCGTGATCGCGCTGCCGAGCGCAGCTTCTCCACCGCGAAACGGGAGGCCGTCATGAAAGCCTGGATCCTTCTTCCCCTTTGGCTGCTGGCCGCGCCGGCCGTTGCCCAGCAGGCATCCCCGCA
>OFCY01000032.1_pt1 | contig 32493 bp, 33 predicted proteins | sample 1520981 | NCBI WGS metagenome assembly OFCY01 (sample SAMEA2532533, study PRJEB24079) | metagenome
GCCAAACTCCCCCCGTCACCCGCTTCGCGGGCTTCCGCCCCCTTTTTTGCAAAGGGGGCAATCAACATCGCTCCCCCTGCGCACTCCCGGACAGCCAGCAGCCGGGTATTCCATGCGATGCTTTTGTCCATGCCCTTCCGGTTGCAACGCCTGATCGCCAAGACGCCCCGCAGCGTCGAGCGCGACGTCGTCCCGCTGGCGCTGGAAGACGGCCGCACGATCGAGGTGCAGCGGGTCCGTGATCCGCGCGCGCGCCGGCTCAAGCTGAGCGTGGACGAACGCGGCGCCCGCCTGACCCTGCCGATGCGCGCCAGCCTGATCTCGGGCGAACGCTTCCTGCACGAACACCGCGCCTGGCTGCAGGCGCAGCTGGCGCGCCAGCTCGGCGGCGAGGAATTGCCGTCGCTGGCGCCGTTCTCCACGGGCATGCTGCCGCTGCGCGGCGAGGATGTGCCGGTGGACTGGCAGGAAGGGCGCTACGCCGCCATCCGCCACGAAGAGGGCGCATCCGCATCCAGATGCCGGCCCGGCTCGGCGACGCCGGACTGCGCCACCACCTCCGTGCGTTCTACGAAACCGAGGCGCGCGCGGACATCAACCGCTGGCTGCCGCGCTACCTGGCGGCGCTGCCGCGCGCGCCCTCGCCGATCCGGCTGAAGATGATGTCCTCGCTGTGGGGCTCGCTGAGCCCGGACGGTGCGATGACGCTGGATCTGTCGCTGGTCGTCGCGCGGCCGTCGGCGTTCGAGTATGTCCTGGTCCACGAGCTGTGCCATCTGATCCACGCCAATCATTCGCGCGCGTTCTGGCGCGAAGTGGAAGCGCGGTTCCCTGCCTGGCGCGACGAGCGCGCCTACTTCCATGAGCATGGCCGCCGCCTCAAGGCGGGCCTGCGCGCACTGCTGGCCGGCTGAGGTTTCCGCTATCGTTCGATCCGGTGACGGACCGGCGCGGATGCCGGTTCCGGCGATCATCGATGACAAGGAGAAATCTAATGCGTGGAATGCTGTTGGTGTGCTGCGTGGCGCTGGCCCTGGCGGGCTGCAAGCAATCGGCCGAGGAAACCCTGGCCGAGGCGGCGCTGGAAAAGGCGACCGGCCACAAGGTCGATCTCGACAAGGACGGCGAGACGGTCACCATCAAGACCGAACAGGGGGAAATGAAAATCAGCGGCGGCGACAACGCCAAGCTGCCCGCGACCTTCCCCCAGGATGTCTACCTGCCGGCCAATTACGCGGTCGAAAGCGTGATGGAAGTGAACAAGACCCAGCTGGTCGCGCTGAAGGCGCCGGGCGAGGTCGCCAGGCTGTACGCCGATGCGCGCACGGCGATGGAGAAGGAAGGCTGGAAGCAGACGATGGCGATGCAGGGCAGCGCCAACGACGGACTGCTGGCCTACGAGAAAGGCGGTCGCAAGGCCACCGTGTCGTTCAACGCCAACGCCGCGGGCGAACCGATTTCGGTCGGCCTGCAGGTGATGGAAGCGGAAACCGCCACGCAATAACCGCCGTGCCGTCCGCACCCGTGACCGCATGGTTTCGGGGCGGGCATGGAACCCGGAAAAAAGCTCGCGCCGGGACGGCGCTCCTACCCGCCCGGAATCGATCGCGCTTTCGAGGCCCTCCTCGGTAGGAGCGGCCTCCGGCCGCGAGCCCCTTCCACACACCCGGAAAAGCTCGCGCCGGGACGCGCTCCTACCCCGCTCGGAATCAATTGCGCTTCGAGGCCCCTCTTCGGTAGGAGCGGCCTCCGGCCGCGAGCTCCTTCCCACACACGTCCGAAAAGCTCGCGCCGGGAACGGCGCTCCTACCCCGCGCTCAGGGGGCGGTGAAGAAATCGCCGATGGCGCGCGCGACGCCGGCCGGATCTTCCATGTGCAGGTGATGGGTGCCGGGCATGACGATCAGTTCGCCGTCCGGCAGCAGGCCCGCGCGCTGGCTGCGCAGCGGTTCGGGGAAATAGGGCTGTGCCGGTTCGGCGAAGATCACCCGGGTCGGGCAGCGGATGTCGGCGACCAGCGCGGCGATCTGCGCCTCGTCCAGGCGTTGCGGGGTCGGCAGGGTCAGGCGCTGATCGCTGCTCCAGACCAGCCCGCCGTCCACCGGCTTGACCCCGCGCTCGACCAGCAACCGCGCGTTGGCCTCGCTCAGTTGGTTCGCCTGCATGCGCGCGCGGATCGGCGTGGCCGTATCGGTGAACACGCGCAGGCGCTTGCCCGGCAGCGCGCGCGCGGCCGCGATCGCTTCCTGCCAGCGCGCGGCGGTGCGGTCCACGGTCTCGGACAGGCCGCCGAGGGCTTCGATCACCAGCAGCCGGCGTACCCGCTGCGGCGAGGAAGCGGCCAGCAGGCTGGCGATGCCCGCGCCCATCGAGTGGCCGAGCAGACAGAACTCGTCCCAGCCCAGCGCGTCGGCCAGATCCAGCACCGCGTTGACCGCCACGCCGCTGGTGTACTCGGCGCCAGGCCCGATATGCACGCTGTGGCCATGCCCGGGCAGATCCGGGATGACCAGTTCGACGCCGGCCAGATGCGCGGCCAGCGGCACGAAGCTGGCCGCGTTGTCGAGCCAGCCATGCAACGCCAGCACCCGCGTGCCGCCCGGTTCGCCGCCGCGCAGACCGCCAATCCGTCCCATCGCGATGTCGGCGGAAAACTCCTCCAGCCTCATCCCGGTTCCCCGGCGACCTGGCGCGCCAGTGCCGCCAGCGCGTCGGCGTGCGCCGGCGACGCGTTGAGGCAGGGGATGTAGCGCAGTTCGCCGCCAGCCCGGGCGAAGCGCTGGACGAAGCCGATCGCCACTTCCTCCAGCGTCTCCAGGCAGTCCACCGCGAAACCGGGGCAGACCACGTCGACCTTGCGCAGGCCGCGCGCGGCCATCGCGTCGAGGGTGGCGTCGGTGGCCGGTTCCAGCCAGCGCTCCTTGCCGAAGCGCGACTGGTAGGTCAGCGTCCATTCGTCCTCGCCCAGTCCCAGCGCCGCGGCGATGGCGCGGCTGCTGGCCTCGCAGCGCCGCGGGTAGGGATCGCCCTCGCGCGCCAGCCGCTGCGGCAGGCCATGGAACGAGAACAGCAGGTGTTCGCCGGCGCCGTTGCGCGCGCGCCAGTCGCGAATCGAATCGGCGACCGCGCGCACCCAGCCGGCGTCGACCGAGTAGTCGTCGATCACGGTCAGATCGAAGCCCCTGGCCTCGCGCGCCAGCACGTCCTTGACCGACTCGGTGGTGGTGGTGGAGTAATGCGGATACAGCGGCAGCACGATCAGCCGGCGGATCCCGGCCTGGCGCAGTTCGCGCAGCCGCTCCGGCAGGGCCGGCTGCCCGTAGCGCATGGCATCGACCACCCGCCAGTGCGGCAGGCGCTGCTGGATCGCTTCGGCCAGGCGGCGGGTGTGCACGGCCAGCGGCGAGCCTTCCGGCAGCCAGATCTGGGCGTACTTGTGGGCCGCGCGCGGACCGCGCAGCGGCAGGATCAGGCCATGCAGCAGCGGGTACCAGATCCAGCGGCTGAGCTGGACCACGCGGGGATCCTGCAGGAACTCGCCCAGATAGCGCCGGACGGCGGGAGCCGTGGGCGCCTCGGGCGTGCCTAGATTGACCGCGATCAGCGCGGTATCGGGTGCGTCGGGCATCCGTCTATTGTGGCAGAGCGCACTCTTGCGAGCCGCTTCTCCTTATCAATGGCGTTCTTCGGTCGAATCGATGGACGGCGGCCGAAGGCCGGAATCCTCAGCGCCGATTCATTCGCATTTACCTATTTTCAAGCGGTTGCAGTAAATTTCTGCGAATCCACCTTCGGAGCGCCCATGAAACGCCGCCAATCCCGCCTGCTGATGCTGCCGGCCGCGACCCTGCTGGCCACCGCCCTGTTCGCCGGCCAGGCCCTCGCGGCCCCAAGGAGGACGAGCGCGCCACCAACGCGGTGCGCGTGCTGGACGAAATCCGCCGCATTCCCGAGGAAGGCATCCCCAACAAAGCTGCTGGACGAAGGCCGCGCCATCGTCGTCATTCCCGACACCCTCAAGGCCGGCCTGGTGTTCGGCGGCCGTCGCGGTCATGGCCTGATGTCGGTGAAGAACCCGGACGGCAGCTGGTCGCAGCCGGTGTTCGTCAAGCTGACCGGCGGCAGCATCACCTTTCCAGGCCGGCGTGCAGTCCTCGGACATCGTCCTGGTGTTCCGCAACGACCGCAATCTGGACAACATCGTCAACGGCAAGATCACCCTGGGCGCCGATGCCGGCGTGGCCGCCGGTCCGGTGGGCCGCAATGCCGCCGCCGCCACCGACGGCCAGCTCAAGGCCGAAATCTGGTCGTGGTCGCGCGCCCGCGGCCTGTTCGCCGGTGTCGCCCTGGATGGCGCCGTGTTGCAGATCGATGACGACGCCAACACCGCGGTCTACGGCGGCGGCAGCACGCCGCGCGCGATCTTCGAAGGCCGCGCCGGCCATCCGTCCGGCGCCGTGGTCGGTTTCCGGGATCAACTGGAGGAAGTGACCGCGGCCGCGCGCGCCGCGCGTGCCGGCAAGTCGGTGCCCGCACCGGCCGCGACCGTGACCGCGGCGGCTTCGGCATCCGCCCCGGCACCGGCCGCGTCCGCTGCGCCGGTCGCCGAAACCGCTCCGCTGGGGCAGGCGCCGGCGGCCGCGCCCGCCCACTCCTTTTCCAGCCGGTAGCCGAGGGTGAAGTCCGTACCGAACCGCTCAACGGCACGCCTTAAGAAAAGCGAAAACATCGCACCACGCCCGGGATCTCCGGGCGTGCCTGCGCTATGCTGATCGCCTGAATTTTCATTACTCAACGCACGAGAAGACCATGGGCGGTTTCAGCATCTGGCATTGGATCATCGTTCTGGTGGTCGTTCTGCTGATCTTCGGCACCAAGCGCTTGCGCAACGTCGGCCAGGATCTGGGCGAAGCGGTCAAGGGCTTCAAGAAGGGCATGCAGCAGGACGAGGACAAGCCGGTCGAACGGCTTGACGATCAGTCGCAGACCCGCAACACCGACTCCAGCGCATCGAAAGAGCGCGACCGCGACGCCAACTGACCGCGCGGCCGGCCTGCCGCCATGTTGATATCGGCTTCAGCGAACTGCTGATCATTGCCATCGTCGCGCTGGTTGTCCTGGGCCCGGAACGGCTGCCCAAGGCGGCGCGTTTCGCCGGCCTGTGGGTGCGTCGCGCGCGCGCGCAGTGGCATTCGGTGAAGGACGAATTCGAGCGCGAGCTGGCGGCCGAGGAACTCAAGCGCAGCCTGCGAGACACGGAAGAAGCGCTGCGCGAGACCGAACGCAAGGTCCGCGAGGGCGCGGCGCAGACCGAACGCGAATTCGAGGATCTGCGCGCCTCGGTGGAAAGCGCGCCGGCCTCTTCTGCCCCGGGCACCGAACCGGAAGAACCCGCCCCGCCGGCCGACGACGCCGCGACCACGCCCCACGACGCCAGCGATGAACCACGACGCACCTGAGGATCAGGCCGAAAGCAGCCTGATGGGCCATCTGCTGGAGCTGCGCACGCGGCTGATGCGGGCGCTGCTGGGCGTGGTGATCGTGCTGGTGGCGCTGCTGCCGTTCGTGAAGACGCTGTACAGCCAGCTGGCCCTGCCCATGCTGAGCCAGCTGCCGAAAAGCCAGGCCGCGCAGATGATCGCCAACGATCCGACCTCCGGTTTCTTCGCGCCGATCAAGCTGGCATTCTTCGCCGCGTTGTTCGCGACCGCGCCGTGGCTGCTGTACCAGGCTTGGGGTTTCGTCGCGCCGGGCCTCTACAAGCACGAGAAGCGGCTGGCGCTGCCGCTGCTGGTCTCGGCGATCACGCTGTTCTACGCCGGCTGCGCGTTCGCCTACTTCCTGGTGCTGCCGGGCGTCTTCCACGCACTGATGATGTTCACTCCGGACATCGTCACCATCGCACCGGATCCGGGCAAATATCTCGACTTCGTGCTGGTGATCTTCCTCGCCTTCGGGGTCAGCTTCGAGCTGCCGGTGGCGCTGGTGATCATGGCCGTGATGGGCTGGGTGACGCCGCAGCAGTTGCGGCAGGGACGTGGCTACGCGGTGGTCGGCATCTTCATCCTGGCCGCGGTGATCACGCCGCCGGACGTGGTTTCCCAGCTGATGCTGGCGATTCCGATGTGCCTGCTGTACGAAGCCGGCATCCTGGCCGCGCAGTGGGTCGCGCCGAAATCCGACCGTGACGATTCGCGTACGCCGCGCGACGCGTGATCCGCATTCGCGCCGGTTGTGCCGCGTGATCGGTTCATGAATTTCTCTCCATGTTGCTGAAGCCGCCAGCCTGAACCATTCCCGGCGGTGCCTTGGGTACGTTCATCCTCGCTTTGCCAGACTCGGCCGCGCTGACGCGAACGAGAAAGGAAGATCGATGAATCAACGCCTGGGTGCGATCTGTCTGCTGAGCCTGTTGTCGGCCTGCCAATCGGAACATCCCGTGGATGCCGCCAACGCCACGCCCGCCGCGCGGACGGCCGCGACCACGCCGCCGCCGACGCCCGTGTCCGACGCGCAGGCCTCGCGCATCGCCTTGCAGGCGCAATTCGTGGACGAAGCGCTGGGCGTGGCGATCCTGCCGCTGCCGGGCTTCACCCTGCGCCGCGATTTCCGCCGCGACTACCTGGCGACCAACGACTGGAAAACGTTCGCCGAAGCCGACAACCACGGCAAGGCGGTGGCCGCGCTGGTGCTCGATGGCTCCGACGACGTGACAGCGGCGGAGCTGCGCGTGGGCGTCAGCGATGATCCGGAGAGCGTGGCCCGCTGCCTGGACGTTTCCGACTCGGCGCTGCCCACGCCACGCGACGAGGTCCGCATCGACGGCCAGCCGTTCCGCCATTTCCGCGCCAGCGATGCGGCGATGAGCCACTACCTGACCGTGGATGCCTATCGCGCGGTGCGCCAGCAGCGCTGCTACGCGATCGATCTGCTGGTGGTCGGCACCCGTCCGGAGGTCTACGACCCGCCGCGCACACCGCCGTTCGACGGTGCCGTCGCGCAGGCGCGCCTGCAGGAGGCGCTGGCGGCGATCCGCTTCGTGAAGTAGCCAACGCGTGGAACGCCCGCCACTGCAAGGTGTCATGTTTCACAAAAGCGCCGGCACCATATTTGGTGTTGACGCTCCCATATACCCCCACTATCTTGTGGCCGTCGGTTCTTCCGGTCGCAAGCCGGGGGATGAAAAGGGAAGCCGGTCCAATTCCGGCACTGCCCCGCAGCGGTAGGTGGAAACGAACCCGTCATTGGCACTGAGGCGCCCTGCCTTGGGAAGCGACGGGCTAGGAGGAAGCGAGGCTTCCGCGTCCACGAGTCCGAAGACCTGCCGACAGCCGCGCGTTGCACACCGCGCGGTGCCGGCCGCGGAATCTCCGGGGGGAGATGGCTGGTGAAGCAGGCCGGCCATCCGTTCCCACGGTCGCGGTTCCTGCGACGCCGCTTCCCCACCCTGATGCTCCATCCGGCCTTCCGCTGCCTGCGAGGGACAGGTCGCCGCGTGCATCACGCATGGAGGAAGCCCCGTGACCCCGACCGATACCGCCGTCGCCGAAACCGACGTCCCCCCGTCCCAGAAGGACGCATTCCTGCTGACCTCGCCGCCTACCGCGACCGCGATGAGCGTGACCAAGCGCAACGGCAGCCGCGAGCCGGTGGATCTGAACAAGATCGTCCGTGCCGTGCAGCGCAGCTGCGAGGGCCTGCACGCCATCGATCCGATGCGCGTGGCCACCCGCACCATCTCCGGCCTGTACGACGGCGCCAGCACGCGCGAACTGGACGAACTGTCCATCCGCACCGCCGCGCTGCTGACCGCCGAGGAACCCGAATACAGCCGGCTGGCCGCGCGCCTGCTGGCCGGCTACATCGCCAAGGAAGTGACCGGGCAGGAAATCCACGCGTTCTCGCAGTCGGTGACGCGCGGCCACGAAGTCGGGCTGATCAACGATCGCCTGCTGAACTTCGTGCAGACCAACGCGCGCAAGCTCAACGACGCGCTGGACGCCTCGCTGGATCTGCATTTCGACTACTTCGGCCTGCGCACCCTGTACGACCGCTACCTGCTGCGCCATCCGCACACCCGCAAGGTCATCGAGACCCCGCAGCAGTTCTTCCTGCGCATCGCCTGCGCGCTCAGCGAGGACGTGTCCGAAGCGCTGGCGCTGTACCGCCGGATGGGCAACCTCGACTACCTGCCCAGCTCGCCGACCCTGTTCAATTCCGGCACCACCCACGAGCAACTGTCCTCGTGCTTCCTGCTGGATTCGCCGCAGGATTCGCTGGAGTCGATCTACCAGAAGTACGGCGACATCGCCCAGCTGTCCAAGTTCAGCGGCGGCATCGGCGTCAGCTACACGCGGGTGCGTTCGCGCGGGTCGCTGATCAAATCGACCAACGGCCATTCCAACGGCATCGTGCCGTGGCTGAAGACGCTGGACTCCTCGGTCGCGGCGGTCAACCAGGGCGGCAAGCGCAAGGGCGCGGCCTGCGTGTACCTGGAAACCTGGCACGCCGACATCGAGGATTTCCTGGAACTGCGCGACAACACCGGCGACGAATCGCGCCGCACCCACAACCTCAACCTGGCCAACTGGGTGCCGGATCTGTTCATGAAGCGGGTGGAGGCCGACCAGGCATGGTCGCTGTTCGATCCGCGGGTGGTGCCCGAGTTCACCGACCTGCACGGCGAAGCCTTCGAACAGGCTTATCTGCAAGCCGAAACCCAGGGCAAGGCGGCCAAGTCGGTGCCGGCGCGCAAGCTGTACGCGCGGATGATGCGCACGCTGGCCGAGACCGGCAACGGCTGGATGACGTTCAAGGACAAGTGCAACCGCGCCAGCAACCAGACCTTGCGCGCGAACAACGTCATCCACCTGTCCAACCTGTGCACCGAGATCCTGGAGATCACTTCCGCCGAGGAAACCGCGGTCTGCAACCTCGGTTCGATCAACCTGGCCCGCCACTTCGACGAGTACGGCGATTTCGATTTCGAACGCCTGGCCGAAACCGTGCGGCTGGCGGTGCGCCAGCTGGATCGGGTGATCGATCTGAACTTCTACCCGATCGAATCGGCGCGGCGCGGCAACCTGCGCTGGCGCCCGGTCGGTCTGGGCTGCATGGGCCTGCAGGACGTGTTCTTCCGCAAGCGCCTGCCGTTCGACAGCGCCGAGGCGCGCGCGTTGTCGCAGAAGATCGCCGAGACCATCTATTTTCATGCGCTGGAAACCTCGTGCGAGCTGGCCGAGGAACGCGGTCGCCATCCGTCCTTCGCCGACTACCCGCGCCTCGGCCGGTGAATTGCAGTTCGACGCCTGGAACGTGGTGCCGCAGGACGGCGCGCGCTGGGACGCGTTGCGTGAACGCATCCGCGAGCATGGCCTGCGCAACTCGCTGTTGATCGCGATCGCCCCGACCGCGACCATCGCCTCGATCGCCGGCTGCTACGAATGCGTGGAGCCGCAGATCTCCAACCTGTTCAAGCGCGAGACTCTGTCCGGCGACTTCCTGCAGGTCAACCGCTATCTGGTGGCCGAACTGAAGCAACTGGGCCTGTGGACGCCGGAGATGCGCGATGCCATCAAGCTGGCCGAAGGTTCGATCCAGGGGTGGCGCAGATTCCGGAACCGCTGCGCCAGGTCTACCGCACGGCGTGGGAGCTGCCGATGCGCTCGCTGATCGACATGGCCGCCGACCGCGGCGCCTACATCGATCAGTCGGCCTCGCTCAATCTGTTCATGGAAAGCCCGAACATCGGCGCGCTGTCGTCCATGTACATGTACGCCTGGAAGCAGGGCATTAAGACAACTACTACCTGCGCTCGCGCCCGGCCACCCGCATCGCCAAGACCACGGTCAGCAGCGTGGGCAGCGAGGCGCCGAAGCCGGCCTACACGGCGGTGGAAGCGGTGTCGTGCTCGCTGGAGAACCCGGAAGCCTGCGAGGCCTGCCAGTAGCGGTTTCATGCGTGGCCGGGAGGCCGCGCCTGCCGGCATCCCCCGCGCAGGATGCACACAGGAAAGACAGGAACAGGAGGTTCCGGGCGCACGGACGCGCCAATCCCGTGAACAGTCCCCTCCCCGCTCGCGGGGGAGGGCCAGGGTGGGGGCCAGGCCGGAGTCGTGGATGGCGAATCGATGCTGCACCCACCGAAAGTCGTTTCGCTTCATCACGCTTTTTCGTGGACGGACACGCCTCACTTCGTTGCCCCCATCACAACCTTCCCCCGCAGGCGGGGAAGGGCTGAAATTCGCGGACGGTGATGCCCGCTCTGTTCGCCCCCATCACAACTTCCCCGCAGGCGGGGAAGGGCTGAAATTCGTGGACGGAGATGCCTGCTCCGTTGCCCCCCATCAGAACCTTCCCCCGCTTGCGGGGCAGGAGCAACCCAGGAAGAACGCACCATGTCCTCCCAACCCCGCCAGATGCTGCTGGACCCCGGATTCGAACTGACCCTGCGCCCGATGCGCTATCCGCAGTTCTACGAGATGTATTGCGATGCGATCAAGAACACCTGGACGGTCGAGGAGATCAACTTCCAGATCGACATCAGCGATCTGCACGACAAGATGACTCCGGCCGATCGCCACCTGATCCACCGGCTGGTCGCCTTCTTCGCCACTGGCGATTCGATCGTGTCCAACAACCTGGTGCTGAACCTCTACCAGCACCTCAACGCGCCGGAAGCGCGCATGTACCTGTCGCGCCAGTTGTACGAGGAAGCGCTGCACGTGCAGTTCTACCTGACCCTGCTGGACAACTACCTGCCGGATCCGGCCGAGCGGGTGAAGGCGTTCGCGGCGGTGGAGAACATTCCTTCCATCCGCAAGAAAGCCGAGTTCTGCTTCAAGTGGATCGACTCGATCCAGGACCTGCGCCGGATCGAGACCCGCGAGCAGCGCCGGCAGTTCCTGCTCAACCAGATCTGCTTCGCCGCCTGCATCGAGGGCCTGTTCTTCTTCGCCGCCTTCGCCTACGTGTACTACTTCCGCTCGCGCGGCCTGCTGCCGGGCCTGGCCTCGGGCACCAACTGGGTGTTCCGCGACGAGAGCTGCCACATGGAGTTCGCGTTCGAGTCGGTGCGCACGGTGCGCGAGGAGGAACCGGACCTGTTCGACGACACCATGCGCCAGCAGGTCTACGACATGCTGGCCGAGGCCATCGAGTGCGAGGTGCAGTTCGCCGAGGACGTGCTGTCCGGCGGCGTGGCCGGCATCTCCACCCGCGACATGCGCCAGTACCTGCAGCATTGCGCCGACCAGCACTTCGTCAAGCTGGGCATGGAGAAGAAGTACAACGTGCGCAACCCGCTGCCGTTCATGGAACTGCAGGACGTGCAGGAGCTGACCAACTTCTTCGAACGCCGCGTCTCGGCCTACCAGGTCGGCGTGCAGGGCGAAGTCGGCTTCGACCACGCGTTCTGACCGTTTCCCCATGAACCACCTTGTGGGAGCGACGTCAGTCGCGATGTCTTTTCGACCAGACGAAAAGCATTCGCGACTGACGTCGCTCCCACAGGAATTCATTCCGGAGTCCGTTTCCTGCGCTAGGATGCGTCCGGGAGGCACTGGCATCACGGAGCAGCCGCATGTCCGAACATCCCCTGTCCGATCCGCGCCCGACCGAGGCGCGCCTGCTGCACATGGTCTTTCCCGACCATACCAACCATCTGGGCACGCTGTTCGGTGGTCAGGCGCTGGCATGGATGGACATGTCGGCCTTCATCGTCGCCTCGCGCTACGCGCGCACCACCGTGGTGACCGCGCGTTCGGAGCAGGTGGATTTCAACCAGCCGATCCACAAGGGCGATCTGGTCGAGGTCATCGCGCGCATCGTCAAGGTTGGCCGCAGCTCGATGAACGTCGATGTCGAGGTCATCACCGAGGATCTGCTGAGCGGCGAACGCAAGCTGTGCACGCGCGGCCACTTCGTGATGATCGCGCTGGATCCGCTGGGCCGGCCGACCCAGGCGCCGCCGCTGCCGCCGCCGATCGTGCAGGGCTGAGGCGAACCGGTCCCGTTCCGACAAGCATCCCGGCAGGCATCGCGGCGGGCACGCGGTTGGTGCCCGCCGCGATTCGCCGGCTCATGCTTCGGCGCGCATCTTCCTGGCTGCTTCCACCATCGCCTCCAGCGCGGCCCGGGTTTCCGGCCAGCCGCGGGTCTTCAGGCCGCAATCGGGATTGACCCAGATCTGATCCGGCGCCAGCACCTCCCGCGCCCTGCCCAGCAAGGCATGCATCTCGCCGCTGTCCGGCACCCGTGGCGAGTGGATGTCGTACACGCCCGGGCCGATCTGGTTCGGTTAACGAACTTCACGAACGCTTCCAGCAATTCCATGCGCGAACGCGAGGTCTCGATCGAAATCACGTCGGCGTCCATCGCGGCCACCGCTTCGATGATGTCGTTGAATTCCGAATAGCACATGTGGGTATGGATCTGGGTCTCGTCCGCGGCCGCCGCGGCGGTGATGCGGAAACACTCCACCGCCCAGTCCAGGTAACCCTGCCAGTCGGCCCTGCGCAGCGGCAGGGCTTCGCGCAGCGCCGGTTCGTCGATCTGGATCACGCCGATGCCCGCGGCTTCCAGATCGCGCACCTCGTCGCGCAGCGCCAGCGCGATCTGGCGGCAGGTCCGCGCGCGCGGCTGGTCGTCGCGGACGAAGGACCATTGCAGCACGGTCACCGGTCCGGTCAGCATGCCCTTCATCGGCCGCGTCGTCAGCGATTGCGCGTGGCGGGACCAGCGCACCGTCATGGGCACCGGCCGCTGCACGTCGCCATAGATGATCGGAGGCTTGACGCAGCGCGACCCGTAGCTCTGCACCCAGCCGTTGCGGGTGAAGGCGAAGCCATCGAGCTGTTCGCCGAAGTACTCGACCATGTCGTTGCGCTCGAACTCGCCGTGCACCAGCACATCGATGCCGATCTCCTCCTGCAGGCGGACGCAGCGCGCGATCTCGGCCAGCAGGAACGTGTCGTAGTCCGCGTCGGGCAACTTGCCGGCGCGGTTGAGCGATCGCGCCTGGCGTACTTCCGGCGTCTGCGGAAACGAGCCGATGGTGGTGGTCGGATAGGGCGGCAGGCGCAGGCCCGCGTCCTGGCGCCGGCGGCGTTCGGCATAGGCCGAGCGGCGGTGGGCATCGGCCGGCGACAGCGCGGCCATGCGTGCGGCCACTTCCTTCCGGTGCACGCGCGCGGATCGGCGGCGGCTTTCATGGCGCTCGCGCGCGGCGGCCAACGCCGCCTCGGCCGCCGGCGCATCGTCCAGGGCGGTCGCGATCAGGCGAAGTTCCTCCAGTTTCTGCCGGGCGAATGCCAGCCAGCCGCGCAGCTCCGGATCCAGGCCGGTCTCGCCTTCCACGTCCACCGGCACATGCAGCAGCGAGCAGGAAGGCGCGAGCCACACCCTTTCCGCGCCGATGTGTCCGCGCGCGTAGCGCGCCAGCACCAGGGCATTGTCGAGATTGGCGCGCCAGATGTTGCGACCGTCGATCAGGCCGAGCGACAGCACCCGGCCCTCCGGCAGCGTCTTCAGCACGGCGTCGAGCTGGTCCAGTCCGCGCACCAGATCCACGTGCAGGCCGTCGACCGGCAGCGTCATGGCCAGCGGCAGGTTCTCGCCCAGATCGCCGAAGTAGGTGGTCAGCAGCAGCCTGGGCCGCGCCACTTCCGCCAGCGCGGCGTAGGCCCGCCGGAAGGCGTCCTGCAGCGCGGGATCCGCGTCCAGCACCAGGCAGGGTTCGTCGATCTGCACCCATCCGGCGCCCGCGGCCGCCAGTTGCGCCAGCAATCCGGCATAGGCCGGCAGCAGGCGCTCGAGCAGCGCCATCGGGTCGCTGCCGTCGGTCGTCTTGGACAGGCGCAGGAAGCTCACCGGCCCCAGCAGCACCGGACGCGCGTCGAAACCGGCCGCGCGGGCTTCGTTGAACTCGGCCAGCGGCTTGTCGCCACGCAGGCGGAACGTCTGCCCGCGATGCAGTTCCGGCACCAGGTAGTGATAGTTGGTGTCGAACCATTTGGTCATTTCCAGCGCGCGCAGATCCACGCCGTCCTGTTGCCGTCCCCGCGCGAGGGCGAAGTACGCCGCCAGCGGGTCCGTGTCCGCCAGCGCCCGATAGGGTTCGGGAATGGCGTCGAACAGGAAGGCGGTATCGAGCACGTGGTCGTACAGCGAAAAGTCGTTGCACGGCACGATGTCGATACCCGCGGTGGCTTGCAGGCGCCAATGGCGAAGGCGCAGCGCGCGCGCGGTGTCGTGCAGTTCGGCGCCGGTGGCGTCGCCGCGCCAGTAGGCTTCCAGCGCCCGCTTGAGTTCCCGGCGCACGCCGATGCGCGGGAAACCGAGATTGCCAACAGTCGTCATGATGCATGTCCTCATTCGTGGTCGGATGAGGAACGAAGGACCGCGCCGCCTTCATCGCCGGAGGCGATGGCGGACGACGCCAGCGACCTTCGCCCCCTCGGGCGAACCGGAACGACGAAGGGAGGCGCGCGGGCCTGCGCGCGGACGCGACGCGCCCACGGCAGTTCCGGCCACCTCCCCTCGGAAGTTCCAGGTCATGCGGAAGACGTCGGGTCTTCCGGCCAAGGCAGGTCTTCGGGCTCGTGGACGTCAGCCGCGATCCGGGGATCGGGGCCGGCCTACTGTCCGTCGCTTCCCGGCCCTCGCGGGCCAGTGCTGATGACGGAGGTCGTTTCCAAATACCGCTGCGGGGCAGCGCCGGAATGAGGCCTTTCGGCCCGCACCGGCTTCCCTATTAATTCCATCGCTTCATTCGCATGAAGCGATGGAAACCTTCGGCACGCGCACGTTACGGCGACGGAACCGCAGCGTCAAGCGATTGCCCCTTCGCGACGCGGCCGCCGGCCACCGCGTTGGGCGCGGCAAAGGCAGGCATTGCAAAGGCCGGGGAAGGCAAGGTCACCTCGGTCGGCAGGCCGGCGAACTCGCCGGTGCGCAGGAAACGGTGGACGGCCGCGCGGGCCGCCGGCTCGTTGCGCAACTGATGAAACGTGCCGTCGTGGCCGCCGCGATGGACCACGATGGCATGGCTGCTGCGAGGTAGGGAGCTGCGCCAGCATGTTGTCGATGGGTGTTGAGGTGTCCCAGTCGCCGTGCACCAGCAGCATCGGTGTATCGATCGGCCGCAGCTGGCGGTAATCGTCACCCAGATCCGGCGTCGGCCATGCCGATGCGGCGGCCAGGTAGGGCGCGAAGCCACCCTCGCCGACATAAGCCCTTGCCGGATCGTGGCGCAGCCGGAACTCCTGCGACGGCGTGATGCCCAGGCTGGTGTCGATCAGCGGCCCAATCAGTTTGTATTCCTGCGCCTGCCGGCCCTGGGCCACCTCGCGGGCCCACTCGGCATAGTGGCCGTGATACAGCGACAGCACGAATGCGGGCCAACTCCCCGGTGTCGCGGCTTCGGCCAGCAGCGAGGCCTGCAGGTCGGCAAGCCCGATCACCACCGTTCCTCCGCCATCCTGTGGATCAACCGTGATCGGCTGCCGCGCGAAGCGTTCGCGCAGCGCGTCGATGGCGGCCATCAATCCGCCCGGCGGCAGATACGGCGCAAGGCCGGGATCCCGATCGGCGTCGAAGGCGATGCGCTGCATCGTCGCCAGCAGCGGCGATGGCATGTCGTAGCCGAAATCCAGCGGTTCCACCGATGACAGCACCGCGCGCGCGACGATGTCCGGGTGCGAACGCATCACCGCGAAGCTCCATTGCGATCCGAAGCTGCCGCCGAACAGGCTGATGCGCGGGTAGCCCAGCGCGCGACGCAGATCGTCGACGTCGTCGGCGCAGGCATCATGGTGTAACCCGCCAGATCCTTGTCCGGATGCGCGGCGATGGCCGAGGTGGCCCGCCGGCGCGCGTCGTCGATGTCGTCCCGCGCGGTGTATTCGCGATCACGCGGCCAGGCGGGCGACATCGCGGTCAGCTTTTCGCCACGCTCGGTATAGCCGCGCTGCTCGATGACGACCAGGTCCGCAGTGTCCCGGTAGCTCAGCCAGGATCCGAGCCGGTTGCGCGCGGTCTCGGTATCGCCGTCGAACGCCTCCAGCACCGCCAGGCCTGGGCCACCGGGCAGCCAGAACACCGGTGGCGCGTCGGTGGGCACGCGTGCGCGGATGCGGGCGAAGCCCACCCCGATCAGGCGGCTGCCGGGAACCCGTCGGTTCTCCGGCACGTACAGCGTGCCGATTTCGTAGGGCACCGACGTACCATCCGCAGCGCGGACCGTCGCCGCGGTGACCACGATGTCCCCGGCGCGGTGCGCCTGCGCGAAGGCGCCGGGAACGATGGAACCAAACATCACCACGACAGCCGACAACCAGAGCGTGCGCTTCATGTGCGGATTCCCGATGATGGGGGTGTGCGTAGCCTCGCCCCACAGATATCTTTATGTCAAGATATTTTTCATGACGACCCGACCGACCGATTTACCCCCCTCTCCCCGCGCCCGACCTGATCGACCAGTTGCTGGCGGACTGGCGTCGCGAACGGCCCGATCTGGATGCGTCCGCAATGGCGGTGGCGGGCCGCGTCCTGCATCTGGGCCGCCTGCTGGAAGCACAGGCCGACGAATGCCTGAAGGCGCTGGAACTGAGCTACACGGAGCTGGACCTGCTGGCGACGCTGCGCCGCTCCGGCGCGCCCTACCGGCTGTCCCCGACCGACCTTCGCCGTTCGGTGCTGTTGACCTCCGGCGCGATGACCGCCTGCCTCAACCGCCTGCAACGGCGCGGCCTGCTCCGGCGCGAGGCGGACCCGGGGGAGTGGCCGCTCGCTGCTGGCGGTGCTGACGCCGCGCGGCCTGCGACTGGCGGAGCGCGCCATCGCGCTGCGCTTTGAGCAGGCCCGCCAGGCCGTGGCCGGACTGGACGCCGAGGAACAGGCCCGCTTGGCCACCCTGCTGCGCAAACTGGGCCAGAGCATGGCGGTGGACTGAGGCGAACCCGCCGCTTCCGCGTGGTGCGCCGACACCGCGGGCGGCCTACACTGGCCCGCCCGCCCGTGCCCCGGCCCCATGCGCCACGATCACATCCTCACCCTGTCCTGCCCCGACCGCACCGGCATCGTCTACCGGGTCACCGGGCTGCTGTTCGAATCGGACTGCAACATCCTGGATGCGCAGCAGTTCGGCGACGAGGAATCCGGCCGCTTCTTCCTGCGCGTGCATTTCGACGTGCCGTCCGCGGCAACCCTGCCGGCGCTGGAAGCGCGCGTCGAAACGCTGGCCGAAGCATTCGGCATGGCGTGGCAAATCCACGACGCGCGCCGCAAGGCGCGCCTGCTGGTGCTGGTCAGCAAACAGGGGCATTGCCTCAACGATCTGCTGTTCCGCGCGCACAGCCGGCAGTTGCCGGTGGAGATCGCGGCGGTGGCGTCCAACCACGCGGACTTCGGCCCGCTCGCCGCCTCCTATGGCGTGCCGTTCCACCATCTGCCGGTGGACGCGGGCAGTCGTCCCGCGCAGGAGCGGCGGATCCTGGATCTGGTCGAATCCGGGCAGGTGGATCTGGTGGTGCTGGCACGCTACATGCAGATCCTGTCGCCGGAGCTGTGCGACGCGCTGTCCGGGCGCGCGATCAACATCCACCACAGCTTCCTGCCCAGCTTCAAGGGCGCGCATCCGTACCACCAGGCGCACCGGCGCGGGGTCAAGATCATCGGCGCCACCGCGCACTACGTGACCCGCGATCTGGACGAGGGTCCGATCATCGAGCAGGACATCGCGCGGGTGGATAAGCGATGACGCCACGCGATCTGGTCCGGCTGGGCAGTGATACCGAATCACTGGTGCTGGCGCGCGCGGTGCGCCGGCACGTGGAGCACCGCATCCTGCTCAACGGGCATCGCACGGTGGTGTTCCGCTGACGCGCGCGGAACCCGGAACGACGCTCAGGGCGGCGGCAGCACTTCGCGCAGGTAGTCGATGAACACCCGCAGCTTGGGCGGCAGGTGTTCGCGCGCCGGATAGTAGATGTGGAAACCGGCGAACGGCGCCTGCCACGCTTCCAGCACCCTTACCAGCGATCCGCTGCGCAGTTCGGCTTCCACCTGGGACTCGAACACCTGCGCCATGCCCAGGCCCTGCCGCACCAGCACCAGGCCGAGATCGCTGTCGTTGACGATCAGCCGCCCGCCCACTTCCACCTCGAAATCGCAACCCTCGCGGGTGAACTCCCACGCCATGATGCGGCCGTTGCTGCGCCGGTAGCGCACGCAGGCGTGGTGCACCAGGTCCGCCGGTTCCGCAGGCGCGGGATGGCGGCGGAAGTAGTCGGGAGTGGCGACAATCGCCTGCCGCTGCATCGGCCCGATCGGCAGCGCGATCATTTCCCGGGCCAGCGATTCGCCCAGGCGGATGCCGGCATCGAATCCGCCGCCGACCAGATCCGCCAGCGCCGGATCGACGAACAGTTCCACCTCCACCTCGGGCCAGCGCGCCATGAAGCCGGGCAGGTGCGGCGCGATCATGCGTTCGGCCACCACCCCGGGCAGGTTGATGCGCAGATGACCGGCGGGCCGGTCACGCAGGAAGTCCATGTCGCGGAAGGCCTCGTCGATCTGGCGCAGGCCCGGCGCGACCTGCTGCAGGAAGCGCTGGCCGTGTTCGGTCAGCGCGACCCGGCGGGTGGTGCGGTTGAACAGGCGCACGCCGAGCTGGCGTTCCAGCGCGCGTACCGTCTGCGACAGCGCCGAGGGACTGACCTCCAGCTCCAGCGCGGCGCGGGTGAAGCTGGCGTGGTGGGCCACCCGCGCGAAGGCGAGTACGGCCGGCAGCGGATGGGACGCCATTGTGAAGTTTTGCTTCAAACAGGATTCGGATATTGCGTCTTTATGAAGCAATCGCCAGTTCTATCGTGCCCGGGTCGCGTCGGCCCGGCATCGCCGTGCCGGCGTGCCTCCCCCATCCGCAAGGAGTTCCCGATGAAAACCCGCATGCTGGGCCGCAATGGCCCGACCGTCTCCGCCCTGGGCCTGGGCTGCATGGGCATGAGCGCCTTCTACGGCGGCCGTGGCGAAGAAGGCGAATCCATCGCCGTGATCCACCGCGCGCTGGAGCGTGGCCTGACCCTGCTGGACACCGCCGACATGTACGGCCCGCACACCAACGAAGTGCTGGTCGGCAAGGCCATCGCCGATCGTCGCGATCAGGTGTTCCTGGCCACCAAGTTCGGCATTCGCATGGACCCGGCCGACCCGCACGCGCGTGGCGTCGACGGCCGACCCGAATACGTGCAGGCCGCCTGCGAGGGCAGCCTCGAGCGGCTCGGCGTGGATCACATCGATCTGTACTACCAGCACCGGGTCGATCCGCAGGTGCCGATCGAGGACACCGTGGGCGCGATGTCGCGCCTGGTCGAACAGGGCAAGGTGCGTTTCCTCGGCCTGTCCGAGGCCGCGCCCGACACCATCCGCCGCGCCCACGCGGTGCATCCGATCACCGCGGTGCAGACCGAGTACTCACTGTGGTCGCGCGAGCCCGAGGGCAACGGCGTGCTGGACACGGTGCGCGAGCTGGGCATCGGCTTCGTACCGTATTCGCCGCTGGGACGCGGCTTCCTGACCGGCGCGATCCGCTCGCTGGAGGATTTCGACGCCGACGACTACCGCCGCCATTCGCCGCGCTTCCAGGGCGACAACTTCGCCCGCAATCTGGCGCTGGTGGATCGGGTGCATGCGCTGGCCGCGGACAAGGGCGTGACCGCCGGCCAGCTCGCGCTGGCCTGGGTGCTGGCGCAGGGCGATGACCTGGTGCCGATTCCGGGCACCAAGCGCCTGCGTTACCTGGAGGAGAACCTGGATGCGCTGGACGTGGTGCTGACGCCGGAGGAACTGGCCGGCATCGAAGCGGCGTTCCCGCTGGAAGCCGTGGCCGGCGATCGCTACACCGCCGCCGGCATGGCGATGGTCAGCCGCTGAGGATCGGCGGGTCCCGCCACGCGTCCGGCCAGCGCCGGGCGCGCGGCGGGCGTGTTTCCATCACAGGCCCGACCACTGGCGCAACGGATGCGCCGGATCCGCCAGCAAGCGGATCGCCAGCGCGATGGACACGGTCACCAGCAGCGGCTTGATGATCTTCGCGCCCTGCTTCATCGCGAAACGCGATCCCAGCTGCGCGCCGATGAACTGGCCGGCGCCCATCGCCAGTCCCACCTTCCACAGCACCGAACCGGCGACCACGAACACCGCCAGGCCTCCGACGTTGGATCCGAAATTGAGGAACTTGGTGTGCGCGGTGGCCTTGAGGATGCCGTAGCCGGCCAGGCTGACGAAACCCAGCATCAGGAACGAGCCGGTGCCCGGGCCGAACACGCCATCATAGAAACCCACCACAGGCACGAAGCCGAAACCGAACGCGGTCACGCTCATGCGGCGATGCTTGTCCACGTCGCCGATGTTGGGCTTGAGGCCGAAGTACACCGCGATGGCGATCAGCAGGAACGGCAGCGCCGCCTTCAGCCAGTCGCCCGGCACCACCGTCGCCAGCAGCGCGCCGCCCACCGCGCCCAGCGCCGCCATCAGCGCCATCGGCCATTGCAGGCGCAGGTCCACGTGGCCGTGGCGCGCGTAGCTCAGGCTGGCCGACGCGGATCCGAACAGCGATTGCAGCTTGTTGGTCCCCAGCGTCTGCAACGGCGGAATGCCGGCCAGCAGCATCGCCGGTATGGTGATCATGCCGCCGCCACCGGCGATGGCGTCGATGAAGCCGGCCAGCAGACCAGCAAGGAACAACAGCAGCAGGACCTGCAGCGCGATCTCGGGCATGAGGTGTCCGTGGGGGAGTGATGGCGGCGGCGTGTTTCGCAATGCCGACCTGCTTCGAGCACGTCTGTTTCGGAGCACGTTTGTTTCGAAGCACGTCTGTTGAAGCACGCATGATTGAAGCACGCGTTATTGCAACACGCATGACAATGATAGACGCGATGCGCACAGCGCGGGGGAACCGGCTAGCATCGACCCGTCCCCGAAACGGAGTCCGATGATGCGTGTCGTCCTGCCCGTCCTTCCCCTGCTCCTCGCATCCCTGCTGCCTCCCGCCCAGGCGCAGGAGTCCGTCGCCGCGCAACGCCCGGAAGTCGCCGCCGCCGCGCGCGATCTGCAAGCCAAGGTCGTGGCCTGGCGACGCGACTTCCACCAGCATCCGGAACTGTCCAACCGCGAGGAGCGCACCGCCGCGCAGGTCGCCGCGCACCTGCGCAAGCTGGGCCTGCAACCGAAGACCGGCGTGGCGCACCACGGCGTCACGGCGATCATCAAGGGTGGCAAGCCGGGGCCACGGGTGGCCCTGCGCGCGGACATGGACGCATTGCCGGTGACCGAGCAGACCGGCCTGCCGTTCGCCTCCAAGGCCACCTCCACCTATCGCGGCGAGACCGTCGGCGTGATGCATGCCTGCGGCCACGATGCGCACACCAGCGTCCTGATGGGCGTGGCCGAGGCGCTGGTGGCGATGCGCAAGGATCTGCCTGGCGAGGTGCTGCTGGTGTTCCAGCCGGCCGAGGAAGGTCCCCCGGATGGCGAGGAAGGCGGTGCGGCGATGATGTTGCGGCAGGGCATCTTCAGCATTTCAACCCGGAGGCCGTCTTCGGTTTGCACGTGACTTCGGCGCTCCCGGTCGGTCAGATCGGCGTGCGCAGCGGTCCGCTGATGGCCGCCTCCAACCGCTTCAGCCTGCGTGTCATCGGCCGCCAGACGCACGGTTCCCGGCCCTGGGGAGGCATCGACCCGATCGTGGCGATGGCGGACGTCATCGGCACCGCCCAGACCATCGTCAGCCGCCGCACCGACATTTCGCGATTGCCCGCGGTGGTGTCCTTCGGCGCGGTGAAGGGCGGCATCCGCCACAACATCATTCCCGACGAAGTGCAGGCGCTGGGCACCCTCCGCACCTTCGACGACGGCATGCGCGACGCGATCTTCGCCGATCTCGCCAACGTCACCGAACACGTCTCCGCCGCGCATGGCGCCCGCGCGGTGCTCGACATCGAGCAGGACGACGCTTATCCGGCGACGGTCAACAACCCCGCGCTCACCGCGCGGATGCTGCCATCCCTCCAGCGCGTGGCTGGCGCGCGCAACGTGATCGAACCGCCGCTGCAGATGGCATCGGAAGACTTTTCCCAGTACGCGCGCCAGGCGCCGGGCCTGTTCTTCTTCGTCGGGGCGACCGCGGCCGGCATCGACGCCGAAACCGCGCCCAGCAACCACTCGCCGAAATTCGTGCTCGACGAAGGCGCATTGGACGTGGGTTTCCGCGCGCTGTTGCAGGTGACGCTGGACTATCTCGATGGCGCGGCGGCGCCCATTCCGGCAACCGCGGGCCAGGTCGATCCTTCCCGCCGGGAGCGGATTCCCGTGGGGAGTCAGTCCGATGCAGTTCCTGTGTAGCCGCTGTCACCGTCACCCGATAACGCGCTTCGCGTGCCGGCGGTCACGTCCTTTTCCCACGACCGCCGATAGACCAGCCGCACCTGCGCGGTGCCCACGCGTTCGGCGACGAAGCGCCAGCGCGAGACTGCCGCCGGCGCCGGGCATCGGCGGCGACGCGGGAACCTCGGCCGCGGGAGGCGGGTCGACCCGGCGCAGCACCGGCGCGCCGGTCTCGACCAGTTCCCAGCCGTAGCCGGTGCTGGCGTTGGACGGCAGGGCGAGGTCGAGGAATCCGCCCACGCTCAGGTCCCGCGCCTCGGTGCTGGTCTCGGCGGCCTGCATGGCCTGCGTGGGTTCGGCCGGCGGCGGGGAGGCCGCCGGTGGCTGTGCGCAGGCGGCCAGCAGGCAGGCCAGCGCGGTGACGATGCCGTGACGTGCTCCGATGCGTTCCATGGCGTTCTCCGAGGCAGCCTGGCGTACAGGCGGGCGGGACTAAACTAACACCATGAGCAAGCCCGAAGATTCCCTGCTGGGGCGCGAGGTCGCCTATCCGGATCACTACGATCCCAGCCTGCTGTTCCCGATTCCGCGCCGCCAGGCGCGTTTAGAGATCGGCATCGCCGACGATGCCCTGCCCTTCACCGGACACGATCGCTGGCACGCCTATGAGCTGAGCTGGCTGGACGCGCGCGGCAAGCCGCGGGTCGCCACCGCCACCTTCACCGTGCCGTGCGATTCGCCGAACCTGATCGAGTCCAAGTCGCTCAAGCTGTTCCTCAATTCGCTCAACGCCACCCGCTTCAACAGCGACACGGCGGTGCTGGATTGCATCCGCACCGATCTGTCGGCGCGCGCCGGCGCCGACGTGGCGGTGGCGTTCGGATTGCCGCCGATGATCGAAACGATCGAGGGCGAATCGCTGGACGATCTGGACGTGGAAATCGACCACTACGGTCCGCCGCGCCCGGAAGGACTGCTGATCGACAGCACCGTCCTGGTCGAGGAGACCCTGGTGTCGGCGCTGCTGAAGTCCAACTGCCCGGTCACTGGCCAGCCCGACTGGGCCACCGTGGTCATCCGCTACGCGGGGCCGCGCATCGACCGTGCCGAACTGCTGCGCTATCTGGTCGGCTTCCGCGATCACGCCGAGTTCCACGAGCAATGCGTCGAACGCATTCATTGCGATTTGATGACGCATTGCTCGCCGCAATGGCTGTCGGTGGAAGCGCGCTATACCCGCCGCGGGGGCTTGGACATCAATCCCTGGCGCGCGACCCCGGGCGTAACCGCGCTTCCGGCGCAACGTGAACCGCGTCAATAGCGCCTGCCGCTGTCCACGCCGGCCTTCACACCAATGCCATGATTTCTTAACAGGGCGCATGCAACGCTAGCTCGTCCCAACATCCTGCACGGAAGGACGGTTGTGTATGAGCAACGAGAAGAAAGCGGATTTTTCGGGCGTCACCGCGAAGGTGGATTCCACCGAGCAACAGAAAGCCGATTTCTCCGGTGTCACCGCCAAGGTGGACAGCACCGAAGAGGCCATCGGCGAACAGAGTTATACGATCGAGAAGGGCGACACGCTCTCCAAGATCGCCAAAGAGCATTACGGCAGTGCCAACGCCTGGAAGCACATCTTCGAGGCCAATCGCGACGTCATCGAGGACCCCGACCGGATCTTCCCCGGCCAGGTGATCAAGCTGCCGCCCAAGGACAGCATCGCCTGATCGCGCGCTCACCCTACCGACCATTCAACGGCTGACACAAGGACAGACACCATGAAGCAGAACCGCATTTCCTATGCCCTGATGATCGCGCTGGCCGGCACCGTGGCCCTGGCCGCCTGCAAGAAGAAGGAAGAACCGGTGACCCCGCCGCCGGCCGCGACCGAACCGGCCCCGGCACCGGCGCCCGCTCCGGCCGAACCCGCCCCCGCTCCGGTGAGTGCGACCAGCGTGACCGTCGGCAACACCGCCGCGCCGGACAAGTCGGTCGCCGCGGTCAGCACGTTCACGCCGAAGGACAAGATCATCGTGTCGGTGAAGACCGATGCGGCGACGCCCGCCGATGCGGCCATCGACGCCAAGCTGACCTTCCAGGACGGCCAGGTGGCCGGTCAGAAGACCGCCAATGTCACCGCGGCCGACGCCGGCACCACCAACATCGAGTTCACCAATGCCAATCCCTGGCCCGCCGGCAAGTACAAGGTCGACGTGACCTTGAATGGCCAGGCCGTCGGCATGACCCAGGAAATCGAAGTCAAGTAATTCCCACCCTCTCTCCCACCCTGGTGGGCAAGCTCGGGCGCGATGCGAATCGCGCCCGCTTTTTTTTGGGGTACCCGTCATGTCGCGGGCCATACGCCGGGCCATGGTGATCCGGGTTTTGCCCATGACTGCATAAACCGCGACAATGGGGGTCCGTTTCACCCCGTCGTACCCACGCCCCTTTGCTCGACCCTTTTTTGTTCACCCCCGCGCGCGGTCCGCCGCGCGCCATCTCAACCGGGAGCAGTTCCATGGCAGAACCTGTCCTCACCCCGCCCCCCGGCGGTGAGAAGATCACCATCTCCGGCGGCAAGCTCAATGTCCCCAACCATCCGATCATCCCCTTCATCGAGGGTGACGGCACCGGTCCGGACATCTGGCGCGCCAGCGTCCGCGTGCTCGACGCGGCGGTGGAAAAAGCCTACGGCGGCGCCAAGAAGATCCATTGGCTGGAAGTGTTCGCCGGCGAGAAATCGAACAACCAGTTCGGCACCTGGCTGCCGGATTCGACCGTGCAGGCCTGCCGCGACTACCTGGTCTCGATCAAGGGCCCGCTGACCACGCCGGTCGGCGGCGGCATCCGCTCGCTCAACGTGGCGCTGCGCCAGATGCTGGACCTGTACGTCTGCCTGCGCCCGGTACGCTGGTTCGAGGGCGTGCCTTCGCCGGTCAAGAAGCCGGGCGACGTCGACATGGTGATCTTCCGCGAGAACACCGAGGACATCTACGCCGGCATCGAGTGGGCCGGCGGCAGCGCCGAGTCGCAGAAGGTGCTGGACTTCCTGGCCAAGGAATTCCCGCAGGCGTTCGGCAAGATCCGCTTCGGCACCCAGGAAAAGGCCAACGAATGGCAGCAGGCGCTGGAAGGCATCGGCGCCCCGCACCGCGAGGTGGGCGTGGACGTCGGCCTGGGCATCAAGCCGGTCAGCCGCCTGGGCACCGAGCGCCTGGTCCACAGCGCCATCCAGTACGCCATCGACAACGGCCGCAAGTCGGTCACGCTGGTGCACAAGGGCAACATTATGAAGTTCACCGAAGGTGGCTTCCGTGACTGGGGCTACCAGGTGGCGCGCGACTACTTCGGCGCGGTGGAGCTGGACGGCGGTCCGTGGCACGTGATTCCGGAAGGCAAGCCGGGTGCCGGCCTTGTCATCAAGGACGCCATCGCCGACGCGTTCCTGCAGCAGATCCTGCTGCGTCCGCGCGAGTACGACGTGTCCGCCACGCTCAACCTCAACGGTGACTACCTGTCCGACGCGCTGGCCGCGCAGGTCGGCGGCATCGGCATCGCGCCGGGCGCCAACATCAACTACGTGACCGGCCATGCGGTGTTCGAGGCGACCCACGGCACCGCGCCCAAGTATGCCGACCTGGACAAGGTGAACCCGGGTTCGGTGATCCTGTCCGGCGAGATGATGCTGCGCTACATGGGCTGGACCGAAGCCGCCGACAGGATCATCGACGGCGTCAACAAGGCCATCGCCAGCAAGCGCGTGACCTACGACTTCGCCCGCCTGATGGAAGGCGCCACCGAAGTGAAGTGCAGCGAGTTCGCCGACGAGATCATCAAGCACCTGTGAGGGTGGTGATCCGCGGTTGACTGTCGCACGACGCCCGGCCTCGCGCCGGGCGTCGTCTTTTTGGGGGGCCGATTCCCGCAACTCCGACGCCCAAAAGGCCGAAGTCCCCCCCTTCGGTACCCCCCGTTTTTTCGAAAGTTAAACCCAAAACCCTTTTTCCGACCGTCGGGGTTGCTCGTATGCCCCTTTGAAAAAGGGGGCGGGCGCCGAAGGCGACGGGGGATTTGCTTCTGGCGCTAAAAACAAATCCCCCTCAAATGCTTCTCAACCGCCGAATGGCGGATCATCCCCCTTCTTCGAAGGGGGAGGCGGAAGCAAAAAGCTTTCCAACCCCTCAGCCCTCCGGCGACAGCTCGATGCAATCGAACTTCACATCCGGATCCACGTCGGCGTCGTAATCCACGTCGCTGCGCTCGAAGCCGAACAGCTTGAGGAACTCGTGCTTGTAGTTGGCGTAGTCGGTCAGCGTGAACAGGTTCTCGCTGGTGATCTGCGGCCACAGCGCCTTGGCCTTGGCCTGCACTTCCGGACGCAGTTCCCAGTCGTCCAGGCGCAGGCGGTTCTCGTCGTCGGTCTGTGCCGGCTGGCCATCCGCGCGATACATGCGATCGCGGAACAGGCGGTCGAGCTGCTCGATGGTGCCTTCGTGCAGGCCCAGTTCCTTCATCACCTTGAACACGATGCTGATGTACAGCGGCATCACCGGAATCGCGGAACTGGCCTGGGTCACCACCGACTTCAGCACGGCGACATTGGCGCCGCCGCCGGTTGCTTCCAGCCGCTTGTCCAGGCGGTGCGCGGTCTGGTCCAGATCGACCTTGGCCCGGCCCAGCGCGCCATGCCAATAGATCGGCCAGGTGATGTCGGTGCCGATGTAGCTGAAGGCGACCGTGCGCGCGCCGTCGGCCAGCACGCCGGCCTTGTCCAGCGCGTCGATCCACAGTTCCCAGTCCTGGCCGCCCATCACGGTGACCGTGTCCTCGATCTCCTGCTCGGTCGCCGGCTCGATGGTCGCCTGGATGATGGCGTCCTTGTTGGTGTCGATGGCGGTGGAGGTATAGGCCGCACCGATCGGCTTGAGCGCCGAGCGCTTCAGCTCGCCGGTCGAAGGCAGTTTGCGCACCGGCGAGGCCAGCGAGTAGATCACCAGATCGACCTGGCCGCCCATCTCGTTCCTGATCAGCTCGATGACCTGGGCGCGGGCTTCGTCGGAGAATGCGTCGCCGTTGATGGAGCGGCTGTAGAGCCCGGCTTCCTTGGCGAACTTGTCGAATGCGGCGGCGTTGTACCAGCCGGCGGTGCCGGATTTCTTCTCGCTGCCGGGCTTCTCGAAGAACACGCCCAGGGTGTCCGCGCCGAAACCGAACGCCGCCGAGATGCGTGCCGCCAGCCCGTAGCCGCTGGACGCACCGATCACCAGCACCTTTTTCGGACCGTCCGTGCGCACGCCCTGCGCGCGCGTGGCGGCGATCTGGTCACGGACGTTGAGCTCGCAACCGAGCGGATGGGTGGTGGTGCAGATGAAGCCGCGGACTTTGGGATGGATGATCAACGTCGGGTACCAGGCGGTGTTTGTCTGCGCGGCATCTTACCCGTCCGCGCCCCGGGGAATGAAGCGCGCTGGCGCCGAGGACATTCCGTTCGCTTGCGTACAGTCGCCATCCGGCATGAAAAAAGCGGGCCAGGGCCCGCTTCTTCCCGGCGCGTTGCCAGCCACAGGGCTCAGGCGTCGCTGCCCTTGGCCAGCAGGCTGCTGCGCCGGCTGTACAGCAGATAGACCACCACACCGATGGCGTTCCAGGCCAGGAACCACAGCTGGGTCGTGCGCGGCAGGCTCCAGAACAGGTACAGGCAGCCACCGATCGCCAGCGGACCAACCAGCCAGGCGGCCGGAGTGCGGAACACGCGCGGACGATCCGGATCGCGCTTGCGCAGCACCAGCAGGCATACCGCCACCGCGATGAACGCCGCCAGCGTGCCGGCGTTGGCGAGCGCCGCGATTTCGTCCAGCCGCGCCACGCCGGCCAGCGCCGCCACCAGGACCGCGGTGAACACCGTGATCGCCACCGGCGTGCCGGTGCGCGGATTGACCTTGGACAGCCCGCGCGGCAGCAGGCCGTCGCGCGACATCACGAAGAAGATGCGGCTCTGCCCGTACCAGGAACGCCAGCAGCACGGTCGGCAGCGCGACCACCCTACCGCCGGCGATGATCTTGGCGGCGGTGCCCTGGCCGAGTTCGCGCAGGATCAGCGCCAGCGGCTCCGGGCTCTGGCCGAACACGGTGTAGCTCATCGCGCCGACCGCAGCCGCGGCCACCACGATGTAGATCAGGGTGCAGCCGATCATCGAGCCGACGATGCCGATCGAAAGGTCGCGGCCGGGATTCTTGGTTTCTTCCGCGGCGGTGGAGATCGCATCGAATCCGTAGAAGGCGAAGAAGATGATTGCCGCCGCGGCCATCACCCCGCGTTCGACGCCGTCGGCGCCCATCGACTTGACGAAGCCGTAGGGCATGAAGGGTTCCAGGTGGGATGCGTCGAACTGCGGCAGCGCGATGGCGACGAATACCGCCAGCGCAATCACCTTCACCACCACCAGGATCGCGTTGAGGGTGGCGCTCTCGCGGGTGCCCGCGATCAGCAGGCCGGCCACCACGAAGGTGATCAGCACCGCCGGCAGGTTGATCAGGCCGCCGGCGTGCGGACCGACGGTCAGCATCGTCGGCAAATCCACGCCCATGCCTTTCAGGAAGCCGACCGCGTAGCCCGACCAGCCCACCGCGACCGTGCTGACCACCAGCGAGTACTCCAGGATCAGGCTCCAGCCGACCACCCAGGCGATGGATTCGCCCAGCACGGTGTAGCTGTAGGTGTAGGCGCTGCCGGCGGCCGGCATCAGCGTCGCCATCTCGGCATAGGCCAGCGCCGCGCAGGCGCAGACCACGCCGGCGACCACGAACGACAGCAGCACGGCAGGCCCGGCCAGGTTCGCGCCCACGCCGATCAGGGTGTAGATGCCGGTGCCGACGATGGCGCCGATGCCCAGCGCCACCAGATGGGGCCAGCTCAGCGTGGGTACCAGCCGGCGCCCCTCTTCGTGCACGGTGACGCGATCGATGGACTTGCGCCGAAGCCAGGTCTGCATGGAGTGTCCTTGAATACGGAAGGGACCCGGCAGGCCGGCGGGTCTCGACGCCGATGCGGGTCGAGGCGCGTGCAGGCTAAAGGCCGGCCGCCCGGCTGGCAATCGGCAGCGCACCACCGGGATGTCCGGCCTTGCGGTTGTTGGGAAGCGCTGGATGTTTGGCGCGAGAAGCAAGCGCTTCTCAACCGCCGAATGGCGGTTCAATCCCCCGTCACCCGCTGACGCGGCCGCCCGCCCCCTTTCTACAAGCGCCTTTCAACCGCCGCATGGCGGGTCAAGGGGGCACGCAGACTTTCACAGTCAGGAACCCGCTTCTCCTCCCCCTGCGAAGGAGAAGCAGACCATACCCAGAGCGGTGAACCCGCTTTTTTCCTCCCCCTTCGAAGAAGGGGGACCGAGGGGGATTTGCTCCTGCCTTCGGCACCGAAACCCTACCGCCCGTGATGCTTCTTCAGATACTCCACCAGCGCCACGGCCTGGTTGTGTTCGGGATCGCGCGCGCCGTAGACCAGGGTGACCCGACCCTGCCGCAGGGCTTCGCGAAGAGGCGCCAGCACTTCGGGCTGGGCGTCCAGTTCGGCGAAGTAGCGCTCCCGAAATCCATCCCAGCGCGACGGCTCATGCCCGTACCAGGTACGCAGCCCGGCGCTGGGCGCCGCCGCCTTCAGCCATTCCGCGTCCAGCTTCTCCTTCGACACCCCGCGCGGCCACAGGCGGTCGACCAGGATCCGCTTGCCGTCCGACCGCGCGGCGGGTTCATAGGCGCGCTTGATCCGCAGGTCCATGGCGTGTCCTCAACCGGTGCCCAGGCGCACGCCGAAGCCGACCAGGAAAACGCCCGCCAGCGATTGCAGCCAGCGCCGCAGGCGCGGTTGCTGGCGGACCCGTTGGCTCATCGCGTGGCCGGTCAGGATCAGCAGCGAGCAGTACAGCAGGGTGATCACCGCGATCAGCGCCGCCATCGTGGCGAAGGTCGCCAAGCCCTGGTGGTGGGCCGGATCGATGAACAGCGGGAAGAACGCCATGTAGAAGATGATGGCCTTCGGATTCAGCAGGGTGACCAGGATGCCCTGACGGAAATAGCGCCCGGCCTCCATCCGCACGGGACCGCCCGCGCCTTCGCCGCGCTGCCACAGCAACTGGATGCCAATCCAGATCAGATAGGCGGCGCCGGCATACTTCACCAGCCCGAACAGCACCGGATTGGCCTTCAGCAGCGCGGCCACGCCGATCACCGCCAGCCACATCAGGATCTGATCGCCCAGCGCCAGCCCGGCCAGCGTCGCGTAACCGGCGCGCAGGCCGCCCTTGCCGGTGGCGGTCAGCAGCGAAAACGTGCCGGGACCGGGAATGGCGAGGAAGACGATCACGGCGGCCACGAAGGTGCCGAGATCCTGGATGCCCATCCACTGCATGGCGATTCGTTTCGATGAGGGGAATTCCGGATTCTGCGCCCGAAAATCCGGCCTGTCATGCGCGTGCACCGGCGGTTTGCCGCGACTTTGGTATCAAGGCCTGAGACGCGCCCGGCTACACTGTCCGCATGGATACCCAGACCCTGCTCGTCCTGCTCCTGATCCTCGCCGCCGCGGCCGTCGTGTTGCTGGTCGTGTTGCTGCTGCGCCGACCGGAGGACCGCCTGGGCGGCGTGCTGGAGCGCGCGCTGCGCGACGAGCAGCGCGACGGTCGCGGCGAGCTGCGCGAGCAGCTGGAAGGATTGTCGCGCCAGCAGGAAGTCCGCATCGAGGGCTTCGGCCGCAGCCTGGCCGATCTGAGCACGCGCACCGACCAGCGCCTGGACGTCCTGCGCGAAGCGTTGGGCGAGGATGCCCGCAAGGGGCGACTGGAAGCGGCCGAGTCGCAGCAGCGCTTCGCCGACACCCTGGGCCAGCGGCTGGCCGAGCTGACCCAGCGCAACGAGCAGCGCATCGGCGAGATGCGCACCACCCTGGAGGCGCGGCTGAAGGAATTGCAGGCCGACAACACCGCCAAGCTGGAGCAGATGCGGCAGACGGTGGACGAGAAGTTGCAGACCACCCTGGAAGCGCGCTTGGGCGCCTCGTTCAAGCTGGTGTCCGAGCGGCTGGAACAGGTGCAGCGTGGCCTGGGCGAAATGCAGCAGCTGGCCACCGGCGTGGGCGATCTCAAGCGCGTGCTGAACAACGTCAAGGATCGTGGCGGCTGGGGCGAAGTGCAGCTGGAGAGCCTGCTCGAACAGGTGCTGACCGGCGAGCAGTTCGCGCGCGGCGTGCGCGTGCGCCCGGACAGCGGCGAAGCGGTCGATTTCGCCATCCGCCTGCCCGGTCGCGGCGAGGACCAGGTGCCGGTGTGGCTGCCGATCGACGCCAAGTTCCCGCGCGAGGATTTCGAGCGCCTGCTGGACGCGCAGGAGCGCGGCGACACCGAGGCGATGCGCGGCGCGGGCGCGCAGCTCGAACGCGCCATCAAGGTGCAGGCCAAATCAATCAACGAAAAGTACGTGGTGCCGCCGCACACCACCGATTTCGCGGTGATGTTCCTCGCCACCGAAGGCCTCTATGCGGAAGCCATCCGCCGGCCTGGCCTGGTCGATACCTTGCAGCGCGAACACCGCATCGTGGTTGCCGGCCCGACCACGCTCGCGGCGCTGCTCAACAGCCTGCAGATGGGTTTCCGCACCCTGGCCATCGAACAGCGCTCCAGCGAGGTCCGCCACCTGCTGGGCGCGGTGAAGACCGAATTCGGCAAGTTCGCCACCGTGCTGGAGAAGGCCCACAGCCAGCTCGACACCGTGCAGAACAGCATCAAGGCCGCCGGCGTGCGCACCCGCGCCATCGAACGCCAACTGCGCAACGTCGAAGCCCTGCCCGGCGAGGACAGCCAGAAGCTGCTGGGCGCCGACGAAGCGGAATAGCGCCACTCTGAACCCCACGCTGTGGGAGCGACGTAAGTCGCGATTCTTCCACCGGTTGAAGGCCAAAAGCTCGCGACTCACGTCGCTCCCACAAAAGTACAGCGCGACCCCGGTCGGGTCCGTCGAGCAGAAAACATCCACATCAATCCCACCCCAAAATCCACCCCTGTGGGAGCGACGTCAGTCGCGATTGCTCCACCGCTCGAAAGCCAAAAGCTTGGAGTAA